>Ga0207011_1047_pt2 | contig 19321 bp, 15 predicted proteins | sample Alteio_BWMinCont_79_FD_153466 | JGI IMG/M metagenome (GOLD analysis project Ga0207011, IMG submission 153466) | Enriched cells from forest soil in Barre Woods Harvard Forest LTER site, Petersham, Massachusetts, United States -... | ecosystem: Environmental > Terrestrial > Soil > Temperate forest >...
TAACCAATCGTCGGAAACGCGGCATAATAACCAATTTCAGCGGTGATGATGGTGCGCTCGCCGGCGGCCGCGGACGAATCGTTGGCTGCCATCTTGGCGCGCATCAAGTTAGGAATTGCAATCGCTGCGATGATCAGGATGATTGCCACCACGATCAGCAGCTCAATTAGTGAGAAACCCTTCTGTTTACGCATCTCTTTTTCCCCTCGCTTTTTAGACCCGTTTTAAGTTCGCTGGCCATCGTAATGACTCAGTCGGGTTTCATGTTGCACCTGCCTGGCCAAACCCGAGTAACCAGCTGTGACGATTTGTGGTCGGGCAAGACCTTTGTTTGCATGGCCACGGCAAACTTTAGACTGTCTTAACCCACCTCAGAGAATAGCACTTCGCCATTATCCGTCCGCAGAATGCTGATTCCTGTCATCGGCGACTAGGGGTGGCCGCCATCAAGAATGCAGTTTTCTCATGGTCTTGTGCGCAGATAACGCGTCTTGTCTGCCAGCCGGGCCAAGGTGGCTTGCCGGCAGGATGTCACTCTTCCGATGGTGCATTTTGCCGGGTCTGGATGAGTCTGAACCAGGGCATTCGCCAAGGCGGGATCCAGTTGTAGCGTGTGATACAGCAATCAATGCGCGCACCAGCTAAGAATCCGCGAGTCGGCGCGTGTCTTCAAGGCTAACCGGGGTTGCCAGTAAACTTCAGGGGCTGGGGGAGGGCACCAAAAACGAGAAACAAAAAACAAAAGAGCAGCGAAGTTGCCTTCGCTGCTCTCGGTTTGTACCCTTCCCCAGTGCGTTGCCTAAACTGCTAAGTTAGTTCGCCAGGGGGTTGAGGAGCAGGCAAGCGTCGTGACCAGCCACTGCGGTAATGGTGCCAGCAGGCTGAGTCCGAACTACGCCGTCTTCTGTGCCGCAATACGCCTTGCTACCGGTGGTAACCCCAAGCGGAGTAGCTGTGGTGCCGAAGGTCGGCGGAGTGGTGGCGGTAGCGACAGCTTCCACTGAAGTGAAGTTGTAGCCGCTCTTACCATTGCCTCCGGGGCCGTTGTTGGCCAAGTTGTTGTCAATCAGGCAAGCTGTGGTTGGGCCTGGTGTGCAGGCGACGTTCACCGCGCCACCCAAGGCTACTAAGCCGGTGTAGCCAATCGTCGGAAATGCGGCATAATAACCAACTTCGGCGGTGATGATGGTGCGCTCACCGGCGGCCGCGGACGAATCGTTGGCTGCCATCTTGGCGCGCATCAAGTTAGGAATTGCAATCGCTGCGATGATCAGGATGATTGCTACCACGATCAGCAGCTCAATTAGTGAGAAACCCTTCTGTTGTTTACGCATTTCTTTTTTTTCCCCTCGTTTTCGCATCTTTAAAATTCATGCTGGTCATGAATGACGCAGCCGGGCTTAATATTCGCACTTATTCGGCCAAACCGGCGAGTTACCTTGGTTCCATCCGAGTTCTAAGAAGAGCTTTATTTTCAATCCCGGAACAAACTTTAGCATTTTTTTTAGTGCCTTCCGGACGGGATGGTTGCCAAAATCCGTCGGCAGACCTGACAATTAGTGTCGCTCCCATGATCCGGTACCTTCAAATCATAAGAACGCATCTCGCCGCCTTTCTTGCATCCAGCAAGCATTCTGCATTTATCGTTCGATCGGGCCAAGGCGTTGTAATTGCTCAAAGGCTTTGCGCCCTGTGGCCTGATCAGGATGCAATTGCAGTTCCTTCTTGTATTCCTCGATGGCACCCGGCTTCTGGCCCCACTGTTCGAGAGCAGTTCCCATTTCGTAGTGGTATCCAGGCGCTGCCGGGGCGATCTCCAACGATTTCTTTAAATAGGAAACCGCTTCCTCTGGCCGGTGTTGCGTCAACCGAATCTGGGCCAGTCCGAACCAGGCATTCGCCAGGCCGGGATCCAGTTGGAGCGCGGTCGCGAACCACCGCTCCGCCTCAAGCAGGTCTCCGGATTGCTGATAAGCGAACCCCGCAAAATCTGCAGCCATCCAACCCGTCTTCAATTCGTAAGATCGTACAAAATGTGGGCCTGCTTCCCGGTATCTTCCCCGAGAACTCAAAGCCGAACCATAATTCAGCTGGGCCCACTCGTTGTTAGGAGCCATGGTCACGGCACGCGTGAACAAAATCAGATCATTTGCCCAATACTGCGACTGAATCGCGCTGGCAAATGCCAGGACTACTACAACGGCCGCGGCGAAAGGCCGCACGATCTGCTGCCTTGGCCAATTTTTCCTGAGCCAAGCGTAGCCGGAACCTGCCAGTAGCGCCGCACCCAGTATGCTCATATACAGGTAGCGGTCGTGGATGAAGTCGTCCTGGTTCATCCACCGCAGGTTTAGGGTTGGAAGCATGGGCATGATGATCCATGCGAACGCCACCAGCAATCTGGGATTCCGCCTTGCAGCGAGGATAGCGAGCGAGGCCACGCCGGCAAGTGCCACCAAGGGGAGCAGAAACTGGGCGCTTGCCGGGGATTCGACCAGCCGGAAATCGTAATGCGGGCTCAAGTGAATGGGAAGAACCATCCGGTAGAAATTGAAAAGCACAATCTTGGGAACGCTCAATAAATATCCGCTGGACGGGACAGAGGAGGAACTTGTGGTGGAACGGCTGAGCACCCAGGACCGCAGAAGCAGCCAGATTACAGCTACTGGAACATAGGTTAAGATTGCCGCCAGAAGCGGTGGGCGGGGCGATGAGCCCGGTTGCGAATCGTCAACTGGATCAGACCAAAGGTCCACCAGGATAATTCCCGGAAGCACGATGCTTACTTCTTTGGTGAGCAGTGCGAGAAGGAAAAAGGCACCAGCCAGCATCCACCAACCGCTGGGACGATACTGCTTGCCTCTCGCTTTGCGATACATCAAAAAGCTGGCGAAACAAAGAGCGGCTGCGAGCGAATCGTTCACGGAGGAGATCCAGGAGGCGGATTCCGCCTGCAACGGATGGAGAGCAAAAATGGCGGTCGCGAATAGGGCGGCGCCGGTGTCCTTCAACAATGTGCGGGCGACGAAAAACGCCAGGCCCGCAGCGGTCACATGCGCCAGGACCGTAGTGACGTGGAAGCCGTGGGGGTTGAGGCCGAAAATGCTCTTGTTGATCAGGAACCAGAGAGTGAGCAGAGGTCGGTAAAAGCGTCCACCCGGTCCGGTCGCGGATGCCCACAGATGATGGGTGAGCAAGAAGCCGAGACGGCTCCACAGCAAATTCTGGTTTTGCGGAATTTGTGGTACATCGTCGTACACCCAGCCGAATTTGAAAGTCGAAGCGAAAGTTAAAGCCGTACATGACAGCAAGCCCGCAAGAGCAAAAAATCCGTTACGTTCCAGCGAGGAATGCGGTTGTTGGATTTCGGTGGCCTTGAACACAGTCTGTGTCTCAAATCTTTGCGACTCAGCGCCTGTGGCTTGGTTCGGAGCAGGCAGGCCCGTCCGCGAAGCAGTCGTCAACGATTTATGTGTCGGTCGGATGCTCCCAGCTTACAATACTTCAGCATCGACATGCCTAACCCACTTGAGTCCCTTCAGGATCGATCGTTCGCAGCGCACACTGACTATCCCCAGCAGCCGAACATGCAATCGTAGGGGGCTTCCAAAGCGGCCATGCGAGGATAGCAATACAGAAAAAAAACGATCGCAGCCAGCAGAATGAGCAGGTTCAGGCGTACTCCCAAGATATGTTGAGCCTGTGCCCGGTTGAGGGCGATCGCAATCGCAACCCCCAGGAACATTGCGGGGGCATAATAGTAATAATAAACCGTGCGTTGTTGCGGGATCGCCACCCACTGCAATAGGTTCGAAGCATAAAACAGGATTACCAGACCCTCGGCCAGGGCCGGAGATTTGCAGAACCTCCAAATACAAATCAGCAGAGCGAAGAATCCTCCCCAGACCACGACAAAATTCCCCATCAAATACGATAACCCGGGCTCGGGAGTCGATCGAAAAAGCCAGCTGTACCAACGCGAATCGAGTGCGGGGTTGCCGGGACAGGTCACGTGATAATGCCAGATGAAAGCATTCAGGGATATCAGTTCACCCGCTGTAAAGGGCATCTGGAAGCGATGGCATAGCGGCCAGAAAGCCAAGGCATAGGTCGCGATGGGAATAAATACCAGCCCAAAGATCAAGCTTGGCGCGCCCACTTTGCGCAGATCGTGACTATTGCGAAGGTATAAGACGGCCGCCACAAGAGCGACCGCAGCCAAACTTACCACTGCATTCCACTTGCAAGCGCAACCCAAACCGAATGTCGCCCCAGCAGCAACAATGAGAACACGACGTTTGGCCACACTGGTCTCCAGCAGCGCCGCGGTAAACGCAACTATCCCCCACATGACGAACGCAAAGTAAAACACATCCAGCATGGCCACCCGCGACATCACAAACAGGAAGTTATTGAATAACGTCAGACCAGCGGCGGTGAGCGCGAGCGTGTAATTTTGCAAGAGCAAGTAAGTCCACAAGAAAACAGCAACCAACGTCAGAGAGCCGCATATCGCACCGGCTAGCCGCCAGCCCGTCGGGTTATCCCCGGCTACTTTCATTCCACCGGCAATCAGGAATTTCGCCAGCGGCGGGTGTTCGGGATTCAGGTCATGGGTTCCGCTCAGGAGGGATCTCGCACCGGACACGTAGGCGTACTCATCGAAGACGGGATAAGACTGTCTGCCAATTCCAAGCAGGAAAAATGACAGCGACAGGACGCCGATCACAAGCCCTGTGGATGCGATCCGATTTTCCATACCTTATCATTCTATTTCTCAAAACCAACCCAAAGGTGGACACGCGACTGCCTCGAATAACTTTGGTCACATTTTGAGGGACTTTCACTCCGCTTTTACCAGCAGGCAAGTGACATCATCGTGCTGCGGGGTCGAGCCGACGAAGAGATCCAGGCTGGCCATGAGGCGTTCCAGCAATTCTTTGGGCGTGGTAGAGACGCCGGCTTCAAGTGCGCTGAGTAAGCGCGGTTCGTCGAACTCTTCGTCGTTAGCGTTCACCGCTTCCACCAGACCGTCAGTGAAAATAATCAGCCAATCCCCGGGCGCCAGTGTGACGCTGGCCGATTCATACTTCGCTTCCGCCTGAATGCCGATGGGCAGTCCACCCACATCGAGACGTTCGATCAATCCCGTGCTCCGGCGCAGGATCGGCGTGTTGTGACCGGCATTAATGTAGGTGAATGTGCGCCGGGCGGCGTCGTACTCGGCGAGAAATGCGGTGGTGAAGCGCAATCCACCCTGGCTGTTGGAGCAGGCATACTTGTTCATGTTTGCGACCAGTTCAGGCAGCGCCACTTGAGCTGTAGAAAGTGTTTTAAGGCTTGCCTGGAACGTAGCCATGATCATGGCGGCAGGGATGCTTTTGCCGGCGACGTCGGCAACGGCGAACATTACGCGGTTCTCTTCGGGCGTTTTTCCCGGGCGTGGAAACACGTCGTAGTAGTCGCCCGCGACCGTGTTAGCTGGACGCGTAGCATAGGCAATGGAGATGCCCGGTATCTGCGGCGGAGCGCCGGGCAGCAGCCATGTCTGAATCTCGCGTGCAATTTGCAGATCGCGCTTCATCACCACGCGGTCGGCAATTTCCAGCATGAGCAGCAGGAAAAGCAGCAGGCCGCCCCAGAAATGGAAATCGAATTCGAGGACGTGAAGCTCGTGTCCTGAATCGTGATAACTGAAGCCGCCACTCGGAAACACGAGCATTACCAGGGCCACAATCAGAAGCACGCGGCGCGCAGGCGAGAGTTTTTCCAGAACGGCCCAGAAAAATTCCTTGACCACATGCAAATGCCGCCCGCGCCGCGTGAGACCGTCCGGGGTTTTCGCGGCAACATCGCGCGAATAGAGGCGGTAACTGGCACGCGCTTCGGTTTCAAACTGCGACCAGAGTTGGGTGAGCTCCAGTCCTTCGGTGACGCGCCGCCAGAACTGGTGCAGCCTGACTCCGAACGGAGGGCGTTGGGCGCGGGCCGGTTCAGCCGGTGGAAAAGCGGTTGCCATGGGAGTGAAGTGATTATAGAGGAGGAGCAGAAATTTTAGACTGTCGAATCCCTAATTTGGAGATGGTCCAAACAAATCAGTACTTGCCAATTGCAAATCGAAAATCTACTGGAAAAGCGCCAACTGTTCGCCGAGAGCTTGCGTCGGCCATTTGTTAGCAAGCGCCCCCGCGCCTCGTGGGTCGGCACGCTGGATGCCATATTTTTTGCGAAAGCTGGCGACGAGTTGCGCTATCCGTTTGCCATAGGCAGCGGGAAGGAACGAGCGCTCCTGATAGCGGACGCGATAGTTATCTACCAACTGAGGAAAGTGTTTTTCGAGGAAGGGAAGGAAGACCGCCGCCGAACAAGGCTTAAGAAACAACGGTCCAGCGAAGATGTGGCGCGCCCCTGCCGCAGCGGCTGCGCGTACCACTGCTTCGAGGTCCGCGGGCCGATCGGTAATGCCAGGCAGAACCGGTGAACAGCTCACGCCCACGTCTATCCCGGCTTCGCTGAGTTGGTGAACCGCATCCATTCGCAAATCCGGACGAGGGGCACGGGGCTCCAGAATCCTCGCCAGTTCCACATCTAAGGTGGTGATTGTGATGTGGATGGACACTTTATTGTTCTGCGACACTGCGCGCAGCAAATCCAAATCGCGGACGATGAGGTTGGATTTCGTGACAATGCCAAGCTCAAATCCGCGATGACGCGAGAACTCTTCGAGAATGCCGCGCGTGACTTCGTAGCGGCGCTCGGCGGGTTGGTAAGGATCGGTCGCCGTGCCCAGGGCGATCCCTTCGCCGGGTTTGACCCGCTTCAGGTCGTGCCGCAGCAGTTCCTCGGTGTGCTGCTTCACGTAAATTTTCTGTTCAAACTCACGTCCGTCGCGCAGTTCCATGAATTCGTGGGTGTACCGCGCATAGCAGTACTGACAGCCGAATTCGCATCCCCGGTAAGGATTGATGGTCCAGGTGAAAGGCATGCCGCGGCCGCTGGTGCAGCGGTTCAGCAGAGATTTCGCCGGAAGAGTGAAGTATTCAACGTTGTAGCCTTCGCGCAGAGACTCGCCCTCAGCAGCGAGCCGGGCAATGCCGACCAGCGGCGACTTCGGCGGAAGTGCAAACAAGGGCAGGGAGGGCATTGATATTCGCCGTTTGTTCGCCTACGATAGAGCTTCGCAACGACTCTGTCAAGAGGAAAGCGGGATAGGAGGTAGGAGAAAAAAAGTCCGTCCTCCATAGTAACGAACCAGTAAACAGGGGGCGACGCGGGGGCCTGGGGAGTGGGCGCGCGGATGGGTTTATGCGTTCGTGGCATGGTCAAGTAGAATCTTATGGGTCTTGTCGCACCCCGGCTGGGCACAAACGCCACGCAAACCAACGAGGTAGAACTGCGCTAATCGCGCTGCAGCGGAGGATGAATGCACGCCTGCCCCGTGCGCTACTATTTCGGGGGACAAGTTGCCGAACCAGGCCTCCCGGCGGAGCGTTTGACACTGTGGGCCAAGAAAGGACATCGCGCATGGGACAGGCACGAATCGGCCCCGATGGACTGAGCGCAACCTACTGGACTGAGATTGGGCAGCGAGTTACAAAGTCGATAGATAAGTTGGCCCAACGACAACAAGCGACAGCTGCGGGTCGCATAATTCCCGACGACGAGGACTTAGTGATTGGAGAGGGGAAAGGGCTTCGCCTCGCAGTGATGTACTTGGACATTTGCGATTTCTCGGGCTGGCCATCCGGAGATTTCTCAGAACAGGCGAGCGTGCTAACGGTTTTTAATCTTTACATGACTGAGATGGTTAGAATCGCGTCCGACTATGGCGGCGACATTGAGAAGAACACCGGCGATGGGTTATTGATTTACTTCGACCCCCAGACCGGTGAAACCGATGAGGATGTTTGCAAACGTGCACTAGCTTGTGGCTTATCCATGCTCGCGACAACGCATTATCTCGTCAATCCAGTATTGCAAGCGTCCAAGCTTCCAGAGGTACATTTCCGGATTGGGATGGACTTCGGACCGGTTACCATTGCACGCATCGGATCCTCAAAGCTTTTCAATAGCCGCGTTGCAATAGGTTCTGTGGCAAATGTTGCGTCGAAAATGCTTGCAAAAGCTGGGGAGGACGAAGTTGTAGTTGGCAACGAATTTCGGAACAGACTTCCTACGACATGGGCGCAGCACTCGTCTCTCCTCACTATGGAATCAGGATTCGTGTACGTTGTCTCGCAGTCGCCTTATCCTTTATACAAATATACCGGCAGATGGACGAGGCTTGTATGACTACACCAGAAACGCCGTTCTTAGATGAAGGGAAATCTGCTATTTCCATTGTTGCGCCAGAGCAGGCCATCCCCCGTGGATCACCAATGGCTCCAACCCAGGAATCGGTCGCCGCAAATGCGGGAGAACTGCCAGGTTTAGTTTCTATTGAAGGCGAATGGGATTTCTTACAGAACGAAGCGAAGTACCTGTCCGACTACATCCGCTTTGCGGACCAGAAGGCAGGTTTCACATTGACGTTTTCATTAGCCACCTTAGGATTTCTGTTCAATCATCAGCAATACTCGGACCTCTTTCAAGGGGCTGCGTTGTGGACACGGTCAAACCCGCACAGTGCCCTGGCTACCGGACTGTTGGTTGTCGCCTGCACGCTTTCACTTTTAGCACTGGTGCCGCGATTGTGGAGCCACGAAACGAAAGGGTTGATATTCTGGCAAGAAATAGTTACGTACAACACTGCTGCTGAATACCAATCAGCACTGCGGCAATGCTCGAGGGTAGACCTGAACAACGCGTTGGGACAGCAATGCTATTCTTTGGCAAAGGTTTGCACGCGGAAATACAATTTAATTAAATTTGCGCTTGTCGCAGCACCCATCGGGGCAGCCATCGGAATAGTAACTGTGGCCCGATAGCGCAAGGCGGACCACGCCGATGGCAGGCGAGCAGTACCGGACGAAATCACGCGGTATTTCACTTCTTCCCCGATGAATTCAAAAAGGCAATTAGTAAATCCGATGCGGATCGAATCGTTTTTGTGATGGGAAAGGAAAAAAGGAAAAAGTCGCTGTACTTTGCTTACGCTAATATTCTTGCGGCCCGAAATACTCGTTGGTATGTCGTCAGACGACTCGAAGTTCTGGTCGACGTTCTTGAGTGCAGCAAAGGAAACGCGCGACCTGTTGATCAAGTTTACGAATGATGCCCAGTATCTGATAGGGACTTACTTGAAGACAATGGGATTTAAGCGAGAGTTAGCTAAGATTTCATCGGCTTTTTCGCCACCGGTGCCAACACAAACCACAGCAGCGCGTTCCACATGAGTCCCCGCATGAGTGTGGAGGTGCGCGGGGGCGCGGGCGTCGTGGGACCGTTGAGTGGGAGCAGAAACGTTGCGACGCGGGAGGAATGGTAGTACGAGAGCAGGCTCTTGGACTCCCATCGCGCAGGAGGATGGCGTCGGGGGCCTCGGGAAAGTACACCGGGCGAGGGCAGAAGCCAAGACTCGCCGAGTCCATTAGATCCGAGCCCAGCCCTCTGAACGAACAGCTACCGTACAATGGTCAGTCAGGTCGCGAGGAGCTACGGGTGCCCAAATCCTCTAATGCATCGCCGGCGCGCCTTCCAAAGGACACGCTTAAGAAGCTCAATATCGGCCAGTCGTTTGCGGAGTACGACATCATACGCGACAAAGCGGGAGTAGTGGTTGATACTCCAGCCCTGCGCTCCGCACTGGACCGTGATCGCTCCAAATGCTTCTTTGTAGGTCGTCGAGGTACCGGGAAAACGGCGATCACGTTCCAGGTTGCCAACACTTTGCCTCGCACGCTCTTGCTGCTGCCGCAGCTTTTCTCACCCGTCGAGAAGTTTTTCACAGCGGAGGCCATGGAGGATGTCCACCAGCGGCCATTCAAGACCCTCGTGACCAGCTTGAAACGCTCTCTTATTGACGAAGTGATTGCGTCATGGGTAAAGCGCGGATTGACATCCCTGGACCGACGCACTGCTTCTCCGCTAACCCGCGAGCGAAACGCGATCGAAGACTTCGATTTCGATCTTCGCCTCATGCAGTTTGCCGACGAGGGATTTTCGGCACTCAAGAACGGACAAGACAAGGAATGGCACCGACACATCAACCGCACGAAAGAGTTAGCCGATTTTGTGGACGGGATGACGGAGACCGGATGGGAAACGACTGTCATGCTAGATCGTATCGATGAATCGTGGGACGGAAGCGATAGTTCCGTTGTCCTCGTCATGGCACTGATGCACGCATGTTTGGAGCTTACTGCCACATCGAAAGCGGTTCGTCCCCTGGTCTTCTTGCGTGAGAATGTATTCGAGCGGGTTCGTGAATTGGACCGAGAGTTTGCCAGACTTGAAACATTCGTCGTGGCGCTAGACTGGACACGCGAGATGCTCCTCGAAATGATAGAGCGCCGACTGAATATGCCGCTCATCGCGAAGTACCAGCTCCATGGACCGACTTGGGATGCCTATTTTGAGCAGCCCGCTTCTGGCGAATCATCCCAAACTCTCGTCTTCGACTACTGTCAAAACCGCCCGAGAGACGTGCTGATCTACTGCAAGTATGCGATCGAGGCGGCCCAGCGGAAGTTGCATCAGCGTGTTCTAATCGACGATTTGCAAGAGGCGAGGAGAGTATTTTCCGACAACCGACTCAAAGAACTGGCTGACGAGTATGCAGACAACTACCCGCAATTACAGCTCGTCCTTGCACGGTTCTACGGTTTGGGTCGTCAGTTTACCATTCAGGGGGTCGAAGATTTTGTCCGCAAGCTCCTTGTGGACTCCGAAGTGAAACAACATTGCCAAAAGTGGATTTTCAAGTTCACACAACCAGACCTCTTTATCAAGCTTCTATACGACATCGGATTCGTGGGAATTAAGCAAGGTGAGTCGATACCAATATTTCGGTCGAGCGGTCCGCAGGCGGCCGGTTTGCCGCCAATCGGTCTCGGAACTTTGGCCGTGGTCCACCCGACTTACACGGATGCACTCAATCTCCAGAACAGTATCGTCAACAGTTTGGCGAAAATTGATTTGCGCGAGGCTGGGCTCATTGGAGATCTTCCGGGCGCGGTAGACATTGACGAGTATCAACGACAACTGATGACGCTACAGGAAGATTTGAAGACTCTGCCCCATGGCCAGGCTACGAGCACTCGGTTCGAGGATATCGTCGGCGATGTCATCAAGCTGTGTTTCTTTAGATCATTGACTAACATCGAGCCGAAGTCGCGAACGGTCGATAATCGCGTAATTCGGGATTGGGTCGCAGCGAATCACGCCTCCGAAGGCTTCTGGCAATTGGTAAGGCAGCGGTACAATGCGACCCAGGTGATCTGGGAATGCAAGAATTATGCCGACCTGGAAGCGAGCGACTTTCACCAAGCGTCCTACTACATTAACGACAAGATTGGAAGGTTCGTCGTGCTGACGTTTCGGGGAAAGGAGAGGAAGAAGCCCTATTTCGAACACGTCAGGCGAATCGCTGACAAGGACAGCGGGATCGTATTAATGATAACGCAGAAGGACTTGGAGATAGTCATACGGCAGGCAATCAATGGTAAATCGAATGAAGGGCACATTCAGGAGCTGTACGATCAAACCGTCCGGGAGATCTCTTAAACCCTTAGAACGCACCGAGCCTTCGCGCGATTGCCGCCAGCCGCTCCCGGTTCTTGCGGTACGGCCTGCTCCGCTCGGCCAACGTGTCCTTAACCGTCGTGGGAGATAAGCCGCTTATCTTCACAAGAATGGCGGGCGGTATTTTCTTCAATGCTGGCAGGACCTTCGTTTGCCATTCGTCGCGTCGCCGGTCGACGTATTCCGTGTAGACGTTTTCCGCCGAATGCTCTAAGCCAGCCTCAACTTCCTCCAGGCTGTTCGATTCCTTCCCGATGTATTTGATCTGGTCGATTCGGATGTTCCGCCGTTGCAACAGTCCCACCGTTTGCTTTCCGCAGGGTTTGCCGCTGGCATCGGCGCACTTCGACTCCGGATGGATTTCATAATCGCGCAAGACCTCTCCGTAGGTTTTCACCCGCGCGGTGTGGCGGTCACCGTGATGACCGGTCGTGGTGATTCTGTACTCGTTCCCGGAATACTTGTCGGTCCAAGTTTTCTTTAGCCATTCCCGCGAATCTGCTTCATACGGTGCGATCAGGTGAAATCGCTCGGCATCAACGCCTGGCGGATGGCCGAATGGCTTTACGTGGCATGTCACGAGAAAATTGAACGGTTTGATCTTGTCGACGTATTTCTTTTCCTCGTTAAGCTTTGCCAGGGGGCGCATGACGGCAGGACTTGTAATTGATGTACGGCCAATCGCCGGTTGTTGTCCGAAATTCGTGTTTTGTGTTGATAGTCCCAGCGATTTGCGAATCATGCCAAGCCATGCTTGCGCGATCCATTCGCGATCTTCACTTTCGGGATCGGTCGGGTTCAAGAGATGACCGAGACCATGTTCCGACCATCGATCCTCCTTATTGTTCACACCTTTCCGCAATAGCACCGGACTGCCACGCTTGTCGCGCAGAAACAACGCATACCGTTTTGCGGAGATCGCCAGACAGTAAAGCTGGCGCTGATGCTTGCGCGTCTCGGGGTCATCGTAGTTGTCGTCTTCCAGTTTAAGAATGGATGTTGGCACCGCGTCGCAATCGTATGGGTTGAGTGCATCAAATTGCTTCGATATGTTTTCAACCTGTTTCCACGACAGTGCTTTGATGACGCCATTCTTACCGCCAACGCATGGGATCATCCCACCATGTTCGGTTGCAACTATCGCCATTGAGTCGGTGTCTTCCATTGCGTGCGTCCCACCCAAATTCGTGACGCTGTACTCCAAAACCGCCAGCGTAAGGCGGGCTGCGCCTGTAATCAGAGAAGCGATTGGGGAAAAACAATACTCGCCGGGTACATCTGGATGCGCAACGCGGCAGCGGAACGGTTCGGCGTCAATGCCGTGGCACGTCACCGTTTGTTTACGGTCTGACTCCTGGCGGTGCATTTCGGCGTAAATTCCGTAACTGGTAGCGTTTGCCAGAACCTTCAATGCTTTATCAAGAAGGCGGAAGCAGGCCATCGAGGTTAACGGCAACGTTGGTCGTTTCGGGACGAATGCGGGAAAAGTCGGCATTCCTCCAGTTCCACCGTCTGCACATGACACGCTTGCTGGGCGAAGCGAAGTAGATGCGGGCTTGGCTACACCGCGACGAAATGGGAAAGTGGCCGACCGGTTACGCGCGCGCGCGTTGTCTCATGAAGCTGACGGCAGAAGAGCGGGCAGCAAAACACGGCGCGGCGTGATGACTGTGGCAAGTTCTGACGCGCATATCTCCAGACACAAGCCAGAGTGATAATAATAGAACTTATGGAAATCAGTCTGACGGGAGGGGAACTTTCAGTGTAAATGTCCGAGATAAACCATTACTTTGTGTAAGGCCTATTCCAGCATTGGTGTGGCGTCCCTTGCGAAGCTGCCGCAGGTTGTCGAACACCTCCGTTGCAAGACCCTCCGGATTGGCTCCAGACTAGAAAAAACGACGATTCCGCGTCCTTCTATGCTTACCGGACCGCGTCGTACGGGAAATTGCATTCGCCGAGAAACTTGCCGAAGGCCCAGAGCGCCTTGTCCACCGCCCGGTGCGGGAGGTCATTGAACTGCGCATGAAACGGCATGTATTGCTCGATATATGCCCGGATCTTGTCCGGGTCCCTCGCGGGAATCTCTTCCAGCACGCCCGCTTCTATGAATCGCATCGCCCTGTGAACGTGCTGGTCGTAGATCGGAAAGCGCGAGGGCTGCCAGCAGTGCAGCCAGAAGATCCGCCAGATCGCCCCACCGTCGCTGAAGCGCGCGAGAAGTTGCGCGGGTGTTTCGTCCGCAGGGATCGTCGCAAGATCGTGGCGCCGATCTACGAAGTTCTTCAGCACCGATTTTTTCTTAAGATCCGACAGCGTCGTCCCGTTCTTCCACTCGAACCACTCCAAGATGCGCGCCTCCGTGAGCTCCTGCCCGACGTTGGCCTCGTAGAAGTCGTCGTCGTAGCCGGTATAGCGCTCGGACCAGAATTCGACGAATGCTCGCATGTCCGCCTTGATAGGTTCGTAGATGATCAGCCGCATGTCAGCACCTTGGGCTCACTTTAAAGGAATCGAACGGCGAAAACGAATCGGTGGGAATGAGTTCTTTCTCATAACTCGAGGCACTTCTGGTTCACATATTGTCATGACCGGACAGATTCCAAAGAGCGCGTTGTGGCAGCGCGCCCAGCCCTTGCACACCACTCTCCAGATTACAGCAGCCGGGTTGCTTGCTTGTCGACACTGCCGAACTCCCAAATCTCAACGCCGGGAGGGATCAGGTGGCCGTAACACTTGATGTAATGGGAAGCGAGACTCGTTTCTTGCTTCATGCTCTTCAGTGTGAACAGCAGTTTGCGATAGGTCTTAGGTGCAAGGTAGAAGTAATACATTGCCTCGTTCCAAACAGTCATCTTTGCGCTGGGGGTGTTTCCGCCGACTGTCCATGCATGTGATTTACATTCAATCAGAATCGGAGGCTGATCGCTGCCCCAATCGAATTTTCTTGGCTTCCTCGTCTCTCCAACGCCGACGGGCACCTTAAAGCCACGCACTAGAGTCAGCCCCGCCTTGCTGAAATGCTCGCGGACCAGTTCTTCGAAGTCGTTTCCGACATGCGCATTGCTGATGGCACCGACGCGTTGAAAATTGTTAGCGTTCATCACGCCCTCTTCCGAATGCCAGGCAGATCATTCAGCACACAACTTGCGAAAATTATCCCGTATCAGCTGCTCAGCCGATTCTTCCGACAGGTTCCAGAGTCCACCAAGATGGCAGATGGCCCCTTCAACGCTCCAGGGCATTACGTTCTTGCCATCAACTTGAGCAAAGGGACCGTCTGATTCCGTCACAACGCGTTCCCGAGGCATGCGTGTCACCAGAGATCGTCCTCTTTGACCAGCCAGCATTCCCGGTCCAACGCTGAACCAGCAGCCGAGAGATATCGCGCGGTCGAGATCACGCACGCTGCCGGAAAACCAGTGCAGAACGGCCGTTCCAGCGTTCGGGAAAGCCTCCAGTGCATTGAGTACCTCGCCGCTCGCTCGCCGGCTATGGATTGACATGACACGGCCACCTGCATCTGAACACCGCGTGAGGATATGCTCGAAAATGTCGCGCTGGCTTTGCCACTGTGAACGGAACTCCGGACTGCCATCGAGGCCGATCTCCCCGACGTAACGCGTACCCGGCAACAATTCGTCAAACAGCGGCAGCTCTCCCATCCGCTGCTGAGCAAGCTGCGGATGCAAGCCGAGAGCAGTCCGCACCCGCTTTGCATTGACGGCCAGCTCTGCCGTCTTTTCCCACGCAGACGGCGTCGTCGTTACAGAGAGGATATAGAGGCCACGCCTCTCGCATTCGTCTCTCACGGCCGCCGGGTCGGGGTAAAGATCCAAGTGACAATGGAAGTCGATCACTTCACACCATGCGCCTTCAATAGCGAATCCAACTCTTCCAATCCGCGGCAAACCATATCTTCAAGCGCCTGGACATCACCCAGAGCCGCCGTGCTCAGTGCCCTCCCTACCCAGTCCTGAATCCCTCCGGCCCGTACTTCGAGAATTGCCATCGCGACCGAACGCACATCATCGAAACCGGAATGATCCTCATCGTCCCGTCCCAGCGGTCCGTATATGTATTCCGTCTTGTCGTCCACTCCCCACTTAAGAAAGGCCGCTCTGCGGACAAGGCACGGGACACAACGACCACAATGTTTGTACCCAAAGTGCTTATAGCGCCCGCAACTGATGCTCCTGATCGCATTCGCCAGCAGCAAATCCTGATCCTTGCACTCCTTCAGCATCTCGCCTTTTGTCTTGGCCTGATATGGGTTTTCTATACGGACACGCAGTCCTGCCGCGTTTAGCAGTTCTTGAACGAGACCGAGAAACTCCGGGTGCGTTGTGCGTGTGCTCAAACTTCCCAGCCGTGCATCTGTCAGAGGAGGATTGATCGAAATGAAACCGTTTTCGCAGACATAGAGCGTTACGGTTTCTCCTGTGTGGTAACGCTCCAGAGTAGTCGCCGCCAGAACGCCGCACGCAAGGAAAATAAGAGATCGCGCTCGTTGCGAAGGCGGTGTTTCCGGATCCGGAACTTGCGCGTTGTGATTGATCTGAAAGTGCCTCAATCCGCCACCGATGACCTGCGCGAAATGACGTTGATTTTCGGCATCGCCACGCACAGTATGGCTGACTGCCACCGCGCGGCTGCCATTAGCCACCAGATCAATGGTCCCGACAAGACTGTCCAATCCGCCCGATAGCAGAACAACGCACTCCTCTGTTGGCCGCACGGGCTCGCGGTCCGGTGTAGGGTGAATTCCACCACCGAAGAATCCGACCTGCCATTTATCCGTTGTCAGGAAACCAAGCAGTTGATTTACGGATTCACACTGTCCGTTCCAGAAAAGGGGATCAGCTACGGCCACCTCCAGCTGGAATTCCCGTGTCCATCCGTCAGGACTCTCGCTGCGGTGGCCGGCGAGATCGGCCGCGGTGACGGACAGTGCAAGCGAAAGAAAATCCCAGGCGCGCGCAACAGGTGCGAGCTTGTCTTTTGCAACCTGGTACTTTATCGCCCCGCCGACGCTGCCACGATTTTCCGTCGTGGCGCCGTCGTATAAAACCACACCTAACGTTTCCTCCGTATCGCTAAAGGGATGATCTTTAAGGGCACAGACAAGTTTCATTCCGTATATCCCTCAAAAACTTCCAGCGTATCGCGAATAGCGGCCTGCACTATTTCCTTCACGCGGCCGGCACTCATTCTCTGACCTGCCTCCCGCAACTTACGAAACGATGCCGCGACAGTCTCCTTTACGTATTCCTTGACCTGTTTCAGTCGTGACAGACCTGTCGCCGCCGACGGTGCCTTGTCTTGAATCGTCTTGCCAAGATCAAGAGCAAAACGCAGATACACATCGATCGCGACGAATCGTTCGATGACAAACTCACGCTGTTCGGGGCTCAAGTTGAGGGGATCAGCGTCCTCAAATTTTGTCAAAAGTTCCGACAGTGCGTCCCTGACAGCCGCTCGACTCGCTTCTGCATCTTGCGTACCGTCGGCGGGACGGACGGCTTGCACGATCACGTCTATGACCTGACGTGCTGAGCGTCCCGAAAGAAGGACCGGATCGAGAGCGCTTCCTGGCGCGGCGGCTTGACCGGCCGCAACAGAAGATAGAGCGCTGTACAGACCGCCTGCCGTGGCGGCTGTCCCCCCAAAACGCCTTGTAGCAGTCCCCGACCCTCCATAGCCACCGCGGACATAGTGACCAAGGCCACGACGCATATCGGCCGCATCACCAGAACGGGCGAAGCTGCCCAGACTGCGCCGGGCTCCACGAAAGCGAGCTGCGGGTGCGACATCTGCCGGCTCGGGCGCTGTCGCAGGGCCTTGCGGCGCCGTGTCCGGTTGATTGTCTTGCGTATCTGCGGGAGGCGCAGCGCCATCACCTGCGGGAGGTGCTGCCGCCGGCACCGCATCCGGGACCCAGGGTGGAACCATCGGAACCCCTCCCTGCGGACCCTTGCTAGACTGCGATGTTCCCATCTTCCCTCCAGCGTTTTATCGCCGCTTTGACGGGCCGCGATAAGCCGGCGGCCTTGTCCCATGCATCGAAGACGGTTCTGGCCCATGGCTGGTCGCCAATCTTCGGCACAATATTCGGCTGTATCTGTGCCGCTGGCCGGCCCGCAAGAAATGCCCCAACGCGAGAACCCTGCGGCGGATCGGCTTCCGCAGCGACCACACAGGCCTCAAGAATAGGAGGCACACCCCATTCCTGCTCTTGCCGGGCACGGTCAAGCAGACGATCCATAATCACCGTCATTTCGGCGCGCGCCACTTTGGTCAAGCGATCCTTGAGATCCGCTGCCATATCCGGATGCTCCAGCAACGCCGAGAGCAGATCAGCCGCTTCGGAGGAGAGCCGATCTTCCGGTGTGATCAGCGGGGCATGTTCGCGGCTTACATAGAGCACACCGCGCAGATCGCGGCCTGCGAGGCGCGGGGACAGTGTCAACCACTCCTGAATAAAAGGATCATCCCAAGGGGCAGACAATTCCAGCGTTTCTCCGGCATTCGCTTTGTCCTCCCATTCCGCGAGGAACACCGGTTTGCCTTGGTCATTCTCTGCAACCGCTTTTGTCAGCGCAGCGTATGCCTTCGGGTTACCGAGCCGTTCAAAAAGCAGCATCTTCGCCAGAACCGTTTCGTCCACTCCCACGCCATGAGCCTTTGAAATCGCCATGCGAATGGACAGGGCGTTGAGGAATCGCTTAATCAACCGCGGATTTCCGGCGATTCCTGAAGCGGTAGCCATCAACGGCGCAAGGCGGTCCGCCGTGTCGAATTGTCCGATCAGCTCGCTCGAAAACGTCCCGTGTAGAGATTGCAGAAAGGCGCGATCCACGCGCTTGCCCTGCCAGGTTTTCCCCAACTGCTCGCAGACCTTTGCGCGTATCTCTTCCCGAACAGAAGCATCAAGGCCACTCTTCTCTACAAAGAGCAACATCATGTATGCACGCACTTCCTGAGTGCCGAGCGGCGGAACTCTGATCGGCAGTTGAACCAACTTGTCAAAATAGTTCGTCACCAGGTCATCATCAACGTCCTGGAAGTGGCGTCGTACCGCGTGCTTGATCATGGCGTCATCCGCAGCAATGACAAACGCGGTGTTCTTCAGGAAGAGAAAGAGTCTGATCGCTTCCAGCGTAGAGATCGTGGTTTCCGGCAGGCAACGATCAAGGTCGTCGATCAGGACGACCAAAGTCACGCCCATTGCCTCCAGCGTTTCCTCGAAATTTTGCCGCAACGCATGGATCTCTTTTGGGGGAGACGTCTTTTTCTTGGCTGCGAGCAGCCCCGATGCAGCTCCTGCCACGCCGCTTGCAGCGTGTTCAATGTCGCCCACCACTTTTTCATCAATGCCGCCGGAAGCCACCCTTTGTCCCAAACCCCACAGCTCACCAAGCAATCCTACGGGCGGCATGCCGACAGAAAGCGAAACTGCGGACCCGGCAACAAGTTTGGCCAACCGAAACCAGTTAATGCGCTCAAGGAATTCCTGGGCCTTTTCGACCCCTTTTTTTCGCTTCTCCGCTTCCGCCGCCAAAGTGGACGCAATGACTTCCATGAGCGCCGCCCTAGCGTCGTCGTATCCCTGATACAGCCACGCGTTGAACTCAACAAA
>Ga0207011_1087_pt2 | contig 19127 bp, 20 predicted proteins | sample Alteio_BWMinCont_79_FD_153466 | JGI IMG/M metagenome (GOLD analysis project Ga0207011, IMG submission 153466) | Enriched cells from forest soil in Barre Woods Harvard Forest LTER site, Petersham, Massachusetts, United States -... | ecosystem: Environmental > Terrestrial > Soil > Temperate forest >...
GCCATGGAATGCAAGATCACGCTGTCGGGTCCGCTGGCCACGATGGGGGCGTAGGAGCTGCGCTCGCAGCCGCGCTCGAAATAGATGTTGGTCATGGTGGCGGCGATCTCGTATTCGAACAGGTTGGGCTGCATGCGCTTCCAGGCGGCCAGGTGAGCGGCGACGGTGATGGCGGTGGACTGCTCAATGAGCGCGATTTCGGCGGGCGATTTGATCACGCGCAGCTTGGCGATCTCTTGCGATGCATTGCGCTCGTCATGCAGCGCGGCGAGCGACCGCAGCTTTTGCGCGCGGGGATCGCCGGGCAGGATGTAGATCTGCCGCGACCCTTCGAGCAGCCGCAGATAGGTGGTCTCGATGGCGGAGTGCGGGAGAACTTTTGCGAAACCGGTGCGCTCCGGGGCGTCGCGATCTTCGGCTAGGGTTTTTCGTCCGGTGAAGTTTTCGCCCTGCGTATTGTGCGGCGGCAGGAACAGGATCTCGTCGTTGCGGGTGAGCATCATCACTGCGCCCGGTTCGCGCCAGCCGGAAAGGTATAGGAAATTCGATTCCTGGAAAAAGGCGTAGTGCTGATCTTCGGATTCGTCGGCGCCGAACAGGATCATTACGCCGTCCAGAGATTTGCGGAGCTCGGCGCGGCGGGATTTGTATTCGTCGGGGGAGATGCCGGAGGCGAACGCCGGGCTCAGAAACGCAAAAAACAACAAAAGAGCCGCTGGGGGCCGCATGATGAAAGTATAGCGTTTGGCGGAACGACGGAGCCGAGCAGAAGCTCGGCTGCAGCCTGAAAGGCCGCCCCACAAGGAAAGCAAAATGGCTAGGCGGGTGGGGCGTCCGGGGATTGGCGGTGGCGGGTGCGCCAGAGGTCCAGTAATAAGAGCACGGCGCCGATGGTGATGGCGCTGTCGGCGGCGTTGAAGGACGGGAACTCATAGGAGCCGAAGAAGACTTGCAGGAAATCGGTGACGGTGCCGCGGAAGAGGCGGTCCCATACGTTGCCTAGCGCTCCGCCGAAGACCAGCGAGAGTCCGACGCGCAGCAGCAGAGTGTCGTGCATGCCGGCGTGGTGCGGTCTCCACAGCATCACTGCGATCAGCGCCATCACGATCAGCGAAATTCCAACCAGGAAAATACCGCGCCACTGGCTGGTGGAATCGGCCAGCATGCCGAAGGCGGCTCCGGGATTCTCGGTGTGGACGATGTTGAAAAAGCGCGGGATCACCGGCACGATGTCCCACTGCGAAAAGGCGCCGCGGATATAAACCTTGGTGACGCGGTCGATCAAAACTACCAGAGCAATGATGGCGGCCGTTGGCCAGCGCTCCTTCATCCCAGCATTTCCTTGAGCGCGGCGGAGCAGTATTCGCACACGGTGGGATAGTCGGGGTCTTCGCCTACGCGCGTGGAATACTTCCAGCAACGTTCGCACTTCACGCCGTCGGCGCGCTCGACTGCGATGCCTTCGCGAGGCTCCAGGACTACTTGAGAGACGATGAACAGCGCGGGCAGGTCGGCCTCGTAGCGCTTCAACAAATCGGTGGACTGCAAGCGCACGCGCGCTTCGAGGGACGCTCCGATCTGCTTGGCCTGGCGGGCTTCTTCGAGCGCCTTGAGCACGGGCTCACGGGCATCCATCAGGGCATTCCAATCGGCCATCTTCGCGGCGTCCAGACCCGAGGCGAGTTCTTCAGGATCCGAAAACAGCGCCAAGTGCACGCTCTCGGGCGCGCCTGCGGGTTTGGCGGTGTGGCTCCAGACTTCTTCGGAGGTGAACGCCAGCAGGGGCGCGATCAGGCGGACTAGCGCATAGTGGACTCGATACAGCGCGGTCTGTCCGCTGCGGCGCGCGTGGCCGCGGGTGGCGCCGGTGTAGAGGCGATCTTTCAAAACGTCGAAATAGATGGAGCTCAGATCCGCCGCCGCGAAATCGTAAATCGCGCGGTAGACCTTGTGGAACTCGAGCTCGTTGTACCAGGCGCGGCACCGGACCACCAGGTCTGACGCCCGGGCCATGATCCAGCGGTCGATGTCGAGCATCTGCTCCACCGGGACGCAGTCGTGCGCGGGATCGAAATCGGAAAGATTGCCGAGCGCGTAGCGGAAGGTGTTGCGGAGTTTTCGATACGCCTCCACCAGACGGTCCAGGATGGTGTCGGAAAAGCGCATGTCCTCGGTAAAGTCGACCGAGGCGGTCCACAGACGCAGCAGCTCCGCGCCGTATTTCTTGATGATGCCTTCCACCGCTTCCGAGCCGCGCGATTTCGAAAGAGCGTGGCCCTCGGAATCGAGCGTCCAGCCGTTGGTGGCGGAGGCTCGGTAGGGCGCGGCGTTCTTGAGTCCGACGGCCACCAGCAGCGAAGAGTGGAACCAGCCGCGATACTGATCGCCGCCTTCGAGATACATGTCGGACGGCCAGGTGAGCTGGTTGGCATCGGTCAAGACGGCCAGGTGGCTGCACCCGGAATCGAACCAGACGTCTAGAATATCGTTCTCTTTGCGGAAGGATGTGCCGCCGCATTTGGCGCACACGGCGCCTGAACCCATCAGCTCTTCGGCGGACTTGGAGTACCAGATGTCGGCGGTATGCTCGCGGAACTGCTCCACCACGCGCTCCAGAATCTTGCGATCCGTCACCGGCTCATTGCAAGCGTCGCAATAGAAGATCAGAATCGGCACGCCCCATACGCGCTGTCGGGAAATGCACCAGTCCGGGCGCGAGGCGATCATGTTGGAGATGCGCTCTTCGCCCCACTCCGGCTTCCACTTCACGGTCTTGATGGCCGCGAGTGCGCGGGCGCGAAGATCCTTGTGATCGAGGCCGATGAACCACTGCTCGGTGGCGCGGAAGATGGTCGGATTGTGGCAGCGCCAGCAGTGCGGATAGCTGTGATCGATGGTGCGCGTGGCTGAGAGAGCTCCGCGATCCTTCAGAATGTCGATCACGATCTGATTGCCGTCCCACACCGTTTTCCCCAGGAGCACTTCAGGCAACTGGCCGTCGGCGCCTTCGGCCTGGAAGAAACGGCCCGCCGCGTCGACGGGACAGTAAGTCGCGATGCCGTTGGCCTGGCCGATCACGTAGTCTTCCTGGCCGTGGCCGGGAGCCGTGTGGACCGCTCCAGTTCCCTGCTCCAGCGTGACGTGGTCGCCGAGGATGCCGCGCGAGTCTCGCTCGATAAATGGATGGCGGAAGATGGTTCCGTTGAGGCGCTCGCCGGGAAAGCTCGCTAGCTCAGTCGCGAATTCCCAACCGCAGGCTTCCGCAGTCGCGGCGAGAAGATCCTTCGCGACGATGTAAACATCGCCTCCGGTTTCGACGGCGACGTACGTGTACTTGGGGTGATAACAGATGGCCATGTTGGCCGGGATGGTCCACGGAGTGGTGGTCCAGATCAGGCCGTAGACGCGCTGGCCAGCGAGCTCGGGATCGATTTTCTCGGGCGCGGAAGTCAGCGCAAAGCGTACCCAAATCGACGGGCTGGAATGATTCTCGTACTCGATTTCCGCTTCGGCCAGCGCGGTGCGGTCATGGATGCACCAGTTCACCGGCTTCAGTCCTTTATAGACGTAGCCTTGATCCAGGAACTCGACGAACGCCTGCGCGATCACGGCTTCGTAGCTGGCGCTGAGCGTGAGATAGGGGTCCTGCCAGCGCCCCAGAATGCCGAGGCGGATGAAATCTTTCCGCTGCAGGTCGACGTATTTTTCGGCGTATTTGCGGCACGCTCCGCGGATCTGCGCGGCGGTCATCGCGGCCTTCTTTGCGCCGAGCTGGTTATCCACTTGGATCTCGATGGGCAAGCCGTGGCAATCCCAGCCGGGGACGTACGGCGAGTCAAAACCCTGCATGGTTTTCATCTTTACGATGAAATCCTTCAGAAGTTTGTTGAGCGCGTGGCCCAAATGGATGTTGCCATTCGCATAAGGCGGACCGTCGTGCAGGATGTAGCTCGGGCGGCCCTGGCGGGCGTCACGGATACGCTGGTAAAGTCCGGTTTCCTGCCACTGCGCCAACAGTTTAGGCTCAAGCTGCGCCAGGTTGGCTTTCATCGAAAAGCCGGTCTTGGGCAGATGGATGGTGTTCTTCAATTCCAGTTTGGCGGATTCCATCGAAGTCTCTCCATGGTACTCCATTTGCCAGGAGTCTATTCCCAAGACTTTTGGAATCAATGACCTATGGCTGTATTCCGAACGGCATACTTTCTTGTTGACACTGGAACAAGTTCGGCTTAATATGCTCTTTCGCGGGCCACTACGGAGCTACGTACGAATCCGGGTGGACTTGCGAATGACGGAGAGGCCGGAACGGCAGATCGGCCTGGTGTTTCCATGAAGAGGACCGATGCTCCGGATGACCTTCCAAGTTGGTGAGAAGGTAGTTTACCCCAATCATGGGGTTGCCACCATCGAGAATATCAGCAGCCGCGCCTTCGCCGGGCAATTTGAGCGTTTCTACCTGCTCCGGCTAACCTATAACAGCCTGACCGTGATGGTGCCGTTTTCGCACGTGGAAGAACTGCGCCTGCGCAAGCTGACCCGCAACGGCGAAGTGGCTCGCGTGATGGATTTCCTTTCGGAAGGCCGCTGCCGGCGCTATCTGGATTGGAAAGATCGCTTCAAGGAAAATACCGAGCGCATGCGCGACGGCAGCCTGCTGGGCGTGGCCGAAGTGCTGAAGAGCCTGCTGATCCTGCAGGCCGAGAAGCCGCTCTCGTTCCGGGAAAAGAAGATGCTGGATCGCGCGCGGCACATGCTGATCACGGAGCTTTCCACATCGCGCGGCCTGAAGGAAGACCACGCGCGCACGATGCTCGATCAGGCGCTGGCGAAGGCGCAACTGCATTTGCCAGAACCGCTCTAGGGTGGCCTCGTGTCGTGGCGAAAGGCTACCATGAAAGGGAGGCCTGAGTCATGGCGAAGCTCGATACTGTATCTGATATTGACTGGTCGGCTTGCGAACTAGTTGAGCAAGTCCCAGGCAAAGTGTCGGGACGTCCCGTCGTGCGTGGAACGCGCATTCTCGTGGATACGATTGTTCAGGACGCTGAGCTTGGTTCTCCGGTCGAAGAAATCCACGAGAATTACCCGGATCTGTCACTCGGCGCCATTCAACAGCTCATCTCTTTCGCTCGCGAACATCGCGTGCCGTGAAAGTGCTCTTCGATCACAATCTGCCGCACAAGCTTAGAATTAGCCTCACCGCGCTCGGTAGGCACGAGATCGTCACGGCATCCTACATGGAGTGGGGCGACCAGTTGCTGCGTGTGGCCGGAGAGAACGGCTTTGAGGTTCTAGTTACGGGCGATCAAAGTCTGGTGTACGAACAGAACTTGACCGGTCGCAAGATGGCGATTGTAGCTCTCTCGTCGAATAACTGGCCGATCGTCAAGAATCGTATTTCGGAGATTCTCGCAGCACTCAATCGCGCCCTTCCAGGCTCTTTTCAGGCAGTCGATTGTGGCGTTTTCAGCCGGAAAAAGCTGGGCAAGTGAGTTACGCGCACGCGGACCAGATGTGCTGGAGCTTGATCGCGGGCGCCGAGTCTAATACGTTATCGCTAAGGAGCCTGGCGTGCCTTACGTGAAGTGCGTTTTGGCCGGGATCGTAGCCGTTTGCATCGGGGCTCTGGCGCTCGTTGCATGGCAGCGTTGGGAAGAGTACGAGATCAACAAATCAATGCCACGGATTCATCTTGTGCATATATGGGTAAAGCCACAATTGTTGGGGCTGCTCATTTTTTCTCTCCTGGTCTTCGCAGCAGGTTTTGGTGGCAGCACCGTAGGGCGCGTTAGAGAGTCCTGTTCGTCGCTTTACCCTAGGACCGATGCTCCGGACGACGTTCCAAGTTGGTGAGAAGGTAGTTTACCCCAATCATGGGGTGGCCACCATCGAGAATATCAGCAGCCGCGCCTTCGCCGGGCAATTTGAGCGCTTCTACCTGCTCCGGCAAACCTATAACAGCCTGACTGTGATGGTGCCGTTTTCACACGCGGAAGAGCTGCGCATGCGCGACGGCAGCCTGCTGGGCGTGGCCGAGGTGCTTAAGAGCCTGTTGATCCTGCAGGCCGAGAAGCCGCTCTCGTTCCGGGAAAAGAAGATGCTCGATCGTGCGCGGCACATGCTGATCACGGAGCTGTCGACCTCGCGCGGGCTGAAGGAAGACCACGCGCGCACGATGCTCGATCAGGCGCTGGCGAAGGCGCAACTGCATTTGCCGGAGCCGCTGTAAGGCTGGCAGGCGAAACCGCCTGCCCCACCTGGCTAGAACGTGTACGACGTATTCAGTCCCAGCGATTGCGTGCCGATCCGCACCTTGCTATTGTCGTACTCTCCGGAAAGCAGCGCGGTCTTGCCGACGTTTTCTTGCGCCGTGGGATCGAATCCGTAACCCAGGTCCATCCGCCAGTGGCCGTGACGATAGCCGAAGCCAGTCGAGAACTGGTTTCCCATGATGGCTGCGGTCAGCGGCGACAGGGTGGATGCGGGTACGGGATTGTTGGCGTGGGCATAGCCAGCCCGCAGCGAGAAGTTCTCCGTCAGGAATCGTTCGACGCCGCCGCGGAAGGCGTATTGATCCTTCCAGTTGAGGGGCACGCGATCGAAAATGCCGTTGGTGCCAAGCAATCCGTTGATGTCGGCGTTGTTGCCGTTGGTGAGCGTGACGGGCAGGCTGGCGAAGGAATCCTTCCAGTTGACCCAGTCGGCTTGAACGGCGAAGACCCAATGCCCGTCCACGCGCCAGTTCATCCCGGCAAGAACCGATTGCGGCAGCACATTTTGCACCATCGCGGAATAATGGAAATCCGGACGAGCTCCGCCGAGGCCCGCCGCGGCGAGTTGCACTCCGATGTTTCCGTTGGCGTCGCCGGTGCTATCGATGGTGGTGCGCGATTTCCAGGCCACGTTGAACTGCAGCCGGTCCGTGGGACTCGCGATCAAGCCGACGCTAGTATTCCAACCCACCCCCGTGGTGTGGAGATCCAGCAGGGTCTTCAGGCCCGCCAGCGCCGGGTGGCTCTGGAAAACGTAGGGCGTTTCGAGAGTGTTCGAATTGTAGACCCCTCCTACGCTCACGCCCAGCGAAACCTTGCGGCTCAAGGCGAACCCCACGCCGGCCACCGCGCGCGCCGCAAGAATCGCAGACTTCTGTTTCTGGAGACCGTAGCTTGCTCCCGCGACCCCGGGGGCATCGACGTAATTCCAGTTGGAGACGGACATCATCTCCGGCACCAGCCCTAAGCCGATGCTGAAGCGCGAATGCGCGATCGGCATTCCGAATCCGCCGTAAGGGATCACACCCGGCCCATCGTTCAGCGGCACGTTCGTATTCACAGAATTGCTGAAGGACCCGCGCGCAAAAACGCTGGTGAGGCTGAGGTCGAGGGTACGGCCGCCGACCATGGCCAAGCCGGCGGGATTCGACGACAGCGCATCGACCACTCCTCCCGTGGAGGGAAGGTACACTCCGCCCAGAGCCATGGAACGGGCGCTGGCCGTGTTCCAATAGAAACCCTGGGCATGGGCACAGGCGGCAAGGCCGAGCCCCACGAAGCAATTAACGAACAGGCGTGACGATTTCATTCTTTTCCTCCTTTGCGATTTGGACGCCGCTGGCGCCGACATTGGCGGAGAGTCCCAGCAGGTCCTGGCTGCTGGATCCGCCATGCGACTCGTACATCATGAGCGCGTCCAGGCATTGGGCGTCGATCGCCCGGGGCGCATCCTTCCGCATGATGTCGAAAACTTTTTCGAGCGGCATCGCATCACGATAAGGCCGCTTGGCCGCGAGGGCGTCGAAAATGTCCGCCACTGTCAGGATGCGCATCTCCAACGAGAGCTGCTCCGCATTAAAATGGCGGAAATACCCGGAGCCATCCAGCTTTTCGTGGTGCGCCCCGGCTACCTCGCTCAAGGCTTCGAAACCTGGAATCCTGCGAAGAATTTCATAGCTGTAGAAGGGATGCCGTTTGACGACCTCCCACTCCAGGTTGTCCAGCGCGGCTGGCTTTTCGAGAATACTGTTCGGGACGCTCAACTTGCCGAGGTCGTGTACCAGGGCAGCCCGCCGCATGAAAGTGGTGTCTTCCTCGCTCAGAGACAGTTGCCGTGAGATGCCGACGGCGGCGTCGGCCACGCCGTTCGAGTGGCGGTAGGTGAACGGAGACTTGGTGTCGATGATCTCGGCGAAAGCCTGGCAGATATTCTCGATGGTCGCCTCATCAGCCAGCATGCGGTGCTCTTCCGGCTCCAAGGCCAGGGCTTGCTCGATGGCCTGCTCCTGATCCAAGCCGGCAAACAACACTCCGCGCTTTGCGGCAGACGCGGCGGCGCGAACCAGCTCCGGATCGAACCAGCGCCCACTGCGCCTGCGAGCAACCTCCAGCGCCGCTTGCTCACCGCGGCTGACTAGAAACACCTCAAGAGTTTGCGACAGGTTCATGATGCGGGCAAACAGCGGAATCTCTCTGCCGCGCCGCCCGTCGGGGTACCCGCCGCCGCTCCAATGTTCGTCCAGGCTGTGAATGGCCTGCGCCACCGGCTCCGAGAATCCGATTCTGCGCGCTATCGAAGCGCCCCTCTCACACCGGATCTTCACCAGCGCGCAGGACTCGACCTGCTGCTTGGCGGCAACTTGCACTAGCGTCCTCACGCGCTCCAGGAACGGCGCTCCGGTAGCCACGTGTGTCAACGCGTAGTGCAAGCTCTCCCAGCCGACGCGGGTCCAGTCGGTCAGCTTGACGTCGCCTTTGGCCCGAATCTCGTCCGCGCTCAGGATGTGAAACAGCTTGGAGGCGTTGCTGCTGCAACCGGCGTCCTTCAACAGCAGGGCATAGTAAAGGTCGCTCTGCTCGGCGACACTCATGCCGATCTCGGTAGCCAGCCGCATGCCGATCATGCACGACCTCACCGAGTGGCCCATGGGCCTGCCTTCGGTGAGGTCGAGCGCGTAGGAAAGAGCCGAAATAATCTCGGAGACTCGGACGGCAGGCTGGGGAGCAGCTTCCTTTCGCCGCAGCCGAGTGGTTGAATTGGCAATCTGCGAGTACATCGCGGTTCGCTAATGGCAATTTCCACGCCAAATCAAACGTTCTTGTATTCGTATGTTTTTTCGGGAAAAGAGGCGGCCGCGGAGCGACAGAACGTCCCAGAGCCGGACAGAATGTCCCGGCTGGAGAGCGCGCTTGGGCTAACCGCGCGCGGCGGACCAGATGCGCTGGAGCTTGCGCAGCAGTGGCTCGAGCTTGTCGAGTCTTAGAGCGTTCGCGCCATCCGACAGCGCCCGCTCGGGAGCTTCGTGGACTTCGAGGAACACCGCGTCGGCGCCCGCGGCGACGGCGGCGCTCGCCAAAGGCTCGATGAATTCGGGCTGGCCGCCGGAGGCCGTGCCCGCCGCTCCCGGCAACTGCACGCTGTGCGTGGCATCGAAGATCACCGGCCATCCGAAGCCGCGCATGATCGCCAGCCCCCGCATGTCCACCACCAGATTGTTGTAGCCGAACGAAGAGCCGCGCTCGGTGAGCAGAATCCGGTTATTGCCGGTGGAGGCGACCTTCTCCGCCGCGTGCCGGATATCGTAAGGCGACACGAACTGTCCCTTCTTGATGTTCACCACGCGGCCTGTGCGCCCCGCTTCGACAAGAAGATCCGTCTGCCGGCAGAGGAACGCCGGGATCTGGAGAATGTCCGCGGCTTCCGCGGCCACGGCGGCTTGCGAGGGCTCGTGAATATCCGTCAGCACGGGGATGCCGCGATCGCGCACGGTCTTCAGAATCCGCACGCCCTCCTTCAACCCGGGCCCGCGATACGATTTCACGCTTGACCGATTGGCTTTATCGAAGGAGGCCTTGAAGACGAACGGTATGGCCAGCTTGGCCGTCGCTTCGCACAAGGCGCCCGCAAGAAAGTGGACATGCTCTTCGCTCTCGATCACGCACGGACCGGCGATCAGCGCGAGCTCCGCGCCGCCGATCTCACACTGTGACGTGATCTGCACTTGACGTGTTCACCGAGTTAAGGCGGATCTCGCGGCGCTTGCTCTCCTCGATCGCGGCACCGACAAATGCGCGGAAGAGGGGATGCGGCTCCAACGGCTTGGACTTGAACTCGGGATGAAACTGGCAGCCCAGATACCAGGGATGGTCCGCCAGCTCGCAGATCTCGACATACACGCTGTCGGGAGTCTCGCCCGTCAGCTTCAATCCGTTCTGCTTCAGCACGGCCTCGTATTCGCGATTAAATTCGTAGCGGTGGCGATGGCGCTCGCTGATTTCACGGGTGCCGTAGGCCTGCCGCGCGACACTATTTTCCGCCAGCAGGCAGGGATATGCGCCCAAGCGCATGGTGCCGCCCAACTCGTCGACGCCTTTCAGCTCGCGCAGCTTGTAGATGACGCGATCGGGCGTGGCGGGATCGAACTCAGTGGAATTGGCCTGGGCGAGACCACACACGTTGCGCGCATATTCGATCACCATGGTTTGCATCCCCAGGCAGATACCGAAGTACGGAACCTTGCACTCGCGCGCATAGCGGATGGCGTTGAGCATCCCCTCGACGCCGCGCCTGCCGAAGCCGCCCGGCACCAGGATGCCGTCGAAGCGCGACAGTTCGCCGATCGCGTCGGGCCATTTCAGCCGGTCGGATTCGATCCAGTGGATCTCGACTCTTGCGTTGTGCGCCAGGCCTCCGTGGAGCAGGGCTTCCTTGAGGCTCTTGTAGGAATCCTCGTATTCGACGTACTTACCCACCAGTCCGATGGATACTGTGCGGGCGGGCTCGCGCAAACGCCGGACCATGTCGCTCCAGCGCGTGAGGTCGCGCGGCCGCGCCTGAATGTTCAGCAGCCGCAGAGCGATTTCATCCACGCCCTGCTCGGCGAACACCAGCGGGCACTCGTAAACGCTCGCCACATCGCTGGCGGTGATCACGGCCTGGACGTCGACGTCGCAGAACAGCGCGATTTTTTCCTTCATATCCTGCGGGATCAGGCGCTCGCTGCGGCACAGCAGGATGTCGGGCTGAATACCGATGGCGCGCAGCTCCTTGACGCTGTGCTGCGTGGGCTTGGTCTTGAGCTCTTGCGCCGCCGCGATCCACGGGACCAGCGTGACATGCACGAAGATGGTGTTCTCGCGGCCCAGCTCATGCCGCAGCTGGCGAATCGCTTCGAGGAACGGCAACGATTCGATGTCGCCCACGGTGCCGCCGATCTCGACGATCACCACGTCAATCGGTGATTGATCGGACGCTGTCGATACCCTCCGCACGCCCGCCTTGATCTCGTTGGTCACGTGCGGAATCACTTGGACGGTCTTGCCCAGATAATCTCCGCGGCGCTCGCGCGAGATGATCTGCTCATAGATGCGTCCGCTGGTCAGATTATTGGCTTGCGTGAGCGGCGCGTGGGTGAAGCGCTCATAGTGTCCCAGGTCGAGATCCGTTTCCGCGCCATCGTCGGTGACGAAAACTTCGCCGTGCTGGAACGGACTCATGGTTCCGGGATCGACGTTCAAGTACGGATCGAATTTTTGCAGCGTGACTTTGAGTCCACGGCTTTCGAGCAGGCACCCGATGCTGGCCGCCGCGATGCCCTTCCCCAAGGAAGAAACCACTCCGCCGGTCACAAAAATGTATTTGGCCATAGTTTTTTATGAATGACTCACCATCGTTTTCTCGAAGATCTCCGCCACGCGAGCCCCGTCCTCGGGCGTATCGACGCCCAGCGAATCGTAGTCTGTCTCCACCACGCGAATCTTGAATCCGTTCTCGAGCGCCCGCAGTTGCTCCAGCCTTTCCGCGCGCTCCAGAGGCCCTACCGGCAAATCCGGATACCCGAGCAGAAAATCGCGCCGGTACACGTACAGTCCGATGTGCTTGTAATGCGCGTACGTCTCGCCCGCCTGGCGCACGAACGGAATCGGGGAGCGCGAAAAATATAGGGCATCACCCGCCGCGTCCGACACAACCTTGACGACGTTCGGATCGGAAATCTCGCCCGCACGTTCGATACGCTTTTTCAACGTCGCCATCGGGACATCTTCCGCGTCGAGTAACCCCAGCACCGCCGCGTCGATGGCCGCCGGATCGATCATCGGTTCGTCGCCCTGGATGTTCACCACCACTTCCGCGTTCGATGCGGATGCCGCCTCCGCCACCCGATCGGTTCCCGACACATGGTCGGACCGCGTCATCACCACGCGCGCCGAAAAGCTCTCCGCCGCCGCGCGGATTCGCTCGTCATCGGTGGCGATCACCAGCCCGGAAAGGTAGCGAGCCTGCGACGCGCGTTCCCACACGTGCTGTAGCATGGTCTTACCGGCTATGGAGACGAGAGATTTTCCGGGAAACCGGGAGGATGCGTACCGGGCGGGAATTACGCCAAGAATCCTGTGCGGCACAATAGATTCTAGCACACGAGAAACCCATGCGAATCGTCTCTCTTTTGGCCAGTGCGACTGAAATCGTCGACGCTCTCGGCGCCGGCCCGGAGCTGGTCGGCCGCTCGCATGAGTGCGATAACCCGGAGTGGGTGAGAGCGCTCCCGGAGTGCAGTTCGCCCGCGTTTGACGTATCCGTTTCAAGCGGCGACATCGATCGTGAAGTGAATCGCCGCCTCCGCGCGGCTGAGCCGCTCTACACCATCCACACCGCGCGGATCCAGCAGCTCCGCCCCGATCTGATCCTCACCCAGGAACACTGCGATGTCTGCGCCGTGACTCCCGGCGATCTGGGGCGGAGCGGCTACAATCTCTCCGACGCTCGCCTGCTCGCGCTCGCCGCCTCGACCCTCGAAGATATCTTCGACAACATCACGCGCATCGCAAACGCGCTCTATCGCGACTCGCGCGGCGTGGAACTCGTGGCCGAGCTGCGTGCCCGGCTTGCTGCTGTAAGCCAAGGCGCGGCCGGTCGTCCTCGCCCTTCTATCGCCATCCTCGAATGGGTGGACCCGATCTTCATCCTCGGCAACTGGGGCCCGGCGCTGGTCGACATCGCCGGCGGCGATCCGATCCTCGCCAATCGAAACAAGCACTCCTTCGCCATCTCGCCGGAGTTGCTCCGCGAAGCCGACCCCGAATTCCTGGTGGTCTCCCCTTGCGGCTTCGATCTCGAGCGCGCCTGGGCTGAGCGCGCCATCCTCGAAGCCCTTCCCTGGTGGCGAAATTTACGAGCCGTGCGCGAGGATCACGTCGCCTTCGCTGACGGCAACCGCCTCTTCAACCGTTCCGGAATCACCGTGGCGCGGACCGCCGAAGTGCTGGCCGAAATCCTGCACGGCGTGGACGCAAATCCGCCGGCGGAACTCCATGATTTCCGCTGGTATACTAAGGCCAGGGTGCGGACATCATGAAGCGTACTGTGCTCACGCTGAGTCTTCTGTCCCTTATAGGGTGGGTTGTGCCTGCCGCCGATAAGGATGACAAATCCCCGCCCGGACCACAGCCGACCGTCGAAATCACGCCCCGGCCGCGGCCCGGCGCGATCGCTCCGGAATCCGCCCTCGACCGCCGTCCCGACCTGCGCGTCGATACCACGCTGGTGCAGATCCCGGTAGCCGTCACCGAGCCGATGGGCCGCTACGTCACCGGCCTGGATAAAGAAAACTTCAAGCTGTTCGAAAACAATATTGAGCAGGAAATCCTCTCGTTTTCAAGTGAGGACGCGCCCATGTCCGTCGGGCTGGTCTTCGATACCAGCGGCAGCATGGGCCCTAAAATTCGCCGCAGCCAGGAAGCCGTTCGCCAGTTCCTAAAGACCGCTAACCCGGAGGACGAATTCTTCCTGGTGCAGTTCAACGATCAAGCCGAGCTCACCGTCCCCTTCACCCCTGAAACCGAGGACGTCCAGAACCGCCTGACCTTCGTCGAGTCCAAGGGCCGCACCGCTCTGCTCGACGGCGTCTACCTCGCGATGCACGAAATGATGAAAGCGCGAAACCCCCGGCGCGCGATCCTGATCATCTCTGATGGCGGCGACAATTCCAGCCGATACACGGAGAGCGAGGTGAAGGCCGCGGTGCGCGAATCCGACGTTCAGATATATGCCATCGGGATCTACGAATCTTTAGGCGCTCGCGGCCGCACGCCCGAGGAGGCCAACGGTCCCGGCCTGCTGCATGACCTGGCCGAACAAACCGGCGGCCGCGATTTCAACGTGGAGAATCTTGCGGAGCTGCCCGACGTCGCCGCCAAGATCGGCCTGGAGCTGCGCCACCTTTATATGCTCGGATTCAGCCCCAAGAACCGGGACCGTGACGGAAAATTCCGGCGGATCCAAGTCAAGCTTCAGAAAACCGCCGGCCTTCCGCCGCTCACCGCCAAGTTTAAGGTCGGATACTATGCGCCCGCTCAATAGACGCGATCTCCTCACTCGCCTGGCCGGAGCAGGATTGGTCGCACTGATCCCCTCCTCCGCACGCTCGCAAGACAAGCAGGATCAAGACGACGTCCCGATTTTCAAGAGCGGCACCGAACTCGTGGACCTTCACGTCAGTGTGATGGACAAGAACGGGAAGCTGGTGACCGACCTTCCCGAATCGGCGTTCCGAGTCACCGAGAACGGCATCGAGCAGCCCATCAAGAATTTCCGGCGCGAAGATGTTCCTGTCTCCATGGGAATCCTGATCGACAACAGCGGCAGCATGCGCGACAAGCGGACCAAGGTGGCCGCCGCCGCACTGGCTCTGATCCGCGCCTCCAATCCCCAGGACGAGGATTTCATCGTCAACTTTAACGACGACGCTTTCCTCGATCAGCCCTTCACCAACGATGTCAAGAAGCTCGAATCCGTGCTCGGCAATCTGAAAGCCAGCGGCGGCACCGCCATGCGCGACGCCATCCGCATGTCCATCCACTATATGAAGGAGCAGGGCAAGAAGGAAAAGAAGGTCCTGCTGGTGGTGACCGACGGCAACGATAACCAGAGCGAAATTCTCCCGGACCAACTGATGCGCGAGTTGCGCGAGAGCGACGTCCTGATTTACACCATCGGCTTGCTGAGCGAAGAAGAGCCACGCGACGCCGCCGCCGCAAAGAAGGCGCTGAAGGAGTTGGCCCAGGCCTCCGGCGGCATGGACTATTATCCGAAAGACCTCTCGGAAGTGGAGAAAATCACGCCGCAGGTGGCGCATGAGATTCGCAATCAGTATCTGGTGGCGTATTCTCCCACGAACACCGCGCTCGACGGCACCTTCCGCAGGATTGGAGTTACCGTCAAGGGCTATAGCAACGTGCGCTCGCGTAACGGCTACTATGCGACGCCGGCAACCGCCTTGAAATCCAGCGGAGGCACGTTCAAGTAGGACGCGATGTTTCGAATCTTGTGCTTGTCGATAGCGGCAGCGGCGATGGCCGCCGCGCAATCGCCCCCGCAGGGCGACCTCCCCGTCTTCCACGCCGGCAAACAACTGGTGAATCTCTACGCCAGCGTCGCGGACAGCAAGGGCAAGCTCATCAGCGATCTTCCCAAATCCGCGTTCAAGGTCTACGAAAACGGCGTGGAGCAGCAGATCTCGCTGTTCCATCCGGAGGACGTGCCCGTCTCCATGGGCATTCTGATCGATAATAGCGGCAGCATGAAGGACAAGAGGGAAAAAGTAGCCGCCGCCGCGCTCGATCTGGTGAAAGCGTCCAATCCTCAGGATGAAGTCTTCATCGAGAGCTTCAACGACAAATGGATCCTGGAGCAGGAGTTTACCGGCGACATTAAAAAACTGGAGGCCGCCCTCGATAACATCGAGACCAAGGGCGCGACGGCGCTCTATGATGCGATCCATCTGGGGATCGACCACGTCAAGAAAGGCAAGCGCGATAAGAAGGTGATCCTGGTCATCACCGACGGCAACGATACTTACAGCGAGGAGACGCTGGAACAACTGGTCCGCGAAGCCAAGCAGAGCGACGGCATCTTGATTTATTCCATCGGCATCCTCTCGGAAGAGGCGCCGCATGACCGCAAGAGCGCCCAGCGCGCGCTGAAGGCTCTGGCGGAATCCTCGGGCGGCCTGGACTACTATCCCAAGAACCTGGCCGAGATCGATCAGATCATTCCGCAGATGGCGCGCGAAATTCGCCATCAGTATCTGCTGGCGTATACGCCGGTAAACGACGCGCTGGACGGCAGCTACCGCCAGATCAAGGTGACCGTGACGGCTCCTGGAAAGCCGCTGGCACGCACCCGCAACGGCTACTACGCGACACCCGCGGAGGCGGTCAAGGCCGCCGAGCCCTCCGAGCCCGAGCCGCCCGTCAAGAAGTAATGCTCGCGTTCCTGTGGCAAGCCACTCGCGGTTACCGCCTGCATCCCTGGGATAGCCCGTATCTGTGCTGGCGCATTGAGACCTATTGGGGCTGGCACGCCGGCTCCATCACGCCCGCTCAATTCCGATCCTTCGCCTGGGAGCATCGCGCGGAGCTGGTCCGCTTCCTGCGCTGGGCGGCCGACATGCGATCACGCTGACCGCCCTGTGATACTATAGAATTTTCGAATGGCAAACACATTATCAGCGCTGAAAAGAGTCCGCACAGCGGAGCACCGCACCGCGGTCAACCGGACGCGCAAAACCAGACTCCGTCACCAGATCCGCGCCATGCGCCGGCTCCTCGAATCAAAGGATGCCAAGGCCGCCGCCGAGCTGGTCCCCAAGACTTTTTCATTGATTGACCGCTCCGCCAAATGGGGCATCATCGGCAAGAACACCGCCGCGCGCTACAAGAGCCGCTTGACCCTGCGCCTCCGCAAGCTCACGGCAGCGTAAGTAGGTTGCGCAGGCTTCACGGTCTGCTGAAAAAGTCGTCGAAGGCATCATACTGGCAGGTCGGGGACCTGCCCCACATGCCGACGTGGCGCAGGTCCCCGACGTCCCCGACCTGCGTGGGCCTTTTTCAACACCCTGTTCAGCCTGTGAGTTCGATACCAGCCACCTGTTCGGCACTCTGTGCAGGGGTCAAAAGGATGCTGAAATCCGGACGTCAAGAGCCGAGCAGAAGCTCGGCTGCAGCCTGAAAGGCCGCCCACTTCAAAGGCCTGTCAACTCCAGAATCATCTCCTCCATTACAATCCGATCATCCGGCCGCGCATCCCGCAGATCCCGATCCGCCTCAAACAATTTCGCCACCGCGCGTTCCAGCCCCTTTTTCGGAAACGCGTCCATGGTCTGCCCGATCTGCCGAGCCCGCTCCGGCCAGATCCGCGCCCCCAGTTTATTGAAGTACGCCTGGATCTCGCCGGCGTTCCGCAGCCCCGCCTCGCGAGCCGCCAGCGCCATCCGAAATTGTGTCGCCAGAAACGTCAGCGCCAGCGGCATGTACTCGCCCGTGCGCGACAGCGTGTCGAGAGTCTCCAGAGCCCGCAGCCGGTCCCCGCGCCCCAGCGCCGCGACCAGAGCGAAAATCGTCGTCACCTGGGCGTCCGGCACCAACGCCGTGATATCGTCCGCCGTCACCTTCCGATCCCCCGCGAACAACTTCAGCTTCTCGATCTCCACCGCGATCCGCGAAGCGTCCCCGCCGGTCGCCTCCAGCAGCAGAGCGAGCTCCGCCAGCCCCAGTTGCAGCTTCACCGATTTTGCCAGGCTCTGCGCCAGCGCCCGCGCGGCTTCCGGAGAAAACGGACGAAACTCCACCTGCGCCGGCACCGCCCCGTAGAATTTCTGCACCCGCTCCAGCCGAGCCTTGTCCTCGCCCTCGAAATCGTAACGCGAGCAATCGATCACCACCACGGTGCCCGGCGTCGGCTCGCGCAAGTACGCTTCGAGCATGCCCGCGCCCCCCGGACCCGCGCCCTCATCGTCAGCGTCCGCAGCCGCGGCCCTCCCCCGAGGCAGCGCCAGCTCCGCCCTCGCCAACCAGATCACCCGCCGAGCCGCGAACAGCGACAGCGCGCGCGCATCGTCCAGCGCCGCCGCGAGGGAAACCTGATCCAACTCATGACTGGTGTAGCCGCCTTCGCGATCCTCCGCCGCCGGCAGCACCGCCTCCAGCAGGGCCCGCCGGCACTGCTCGCGATTGTAGCCCTCCGGTCCCAGAAAAAGGTAAACGCTCTCCGGCCCCTTCTTCGACAGCCGATCGAGAAATTGTTCCGGACTCATCGGCGTCTTCTAGAAGCTGTTCAACAGGTCCGATACCACCTGCTTCGCCGCGCTCTGGCTCACGCGATTCAGCGCCGTGTCGCTCTCTTCGAAGTATTGGCCCGGCAGACTCGCGATTTGAAACCGGTCCCGCGTCTCCAGCGCGGGACGGTTGAACAGCACTTTGCCCGTGGCTCGCTCCACCAGGCTCACCTGCATGGTCACGTGCAGCTCCACGCTCGCCGCGCGCCCGGTGACGGAGTCGAAAACAATCGGGAAGGAAGTGTAATTCGTCACCACGCCCTTCAGCACCGCGTCGGCGCGGGCAGGATCGGACACCACCCGGTAGCGCGTCCGCGCGATCAGCTCTCGTGAGATCGCCTCCGGCAGCCGGTCGGTCAGCTTGTACTGCGTGGTGGAACTGTTGGCGAAAGCCGGCACCGCGACCGTCTTGATGGTCTTCGGCAGCAGGTCCGCGCGCCCCGCCAGATGATACCCGCAGCCCGAGGCGATCACGCAGACCGCAGCCGCCACCAGCGCCGCCTTCACATCGCCTCCCGGCCTACCGCGATCGCGTTTTCCGCCGCCAGCCTCAAGTTATCGGCCACCACCCAGAACCAGCACGCCCGCGGATTGTTCGCATCCACAGCAATCGCCCCCGCGCTGATGCCGCTCTGTCCCGCCACTCCCACGTTCGTCGGCGGCTCCTCCGTGCGCACATCCACACCGCCTTCTTCGAGAGCCCGTTCAATCTCCTTCACACCAGGATTCTCCGCGAACTCCGCCCACACCGAAATGCTATGCCCGTGAAACACCGGAGCCTGGATCAACCGCAGAGACGGCATCGGCACACCCGGCCACGCCGCCAGCAGCGACGCCAGATGCCGCTCCACCCTCTGCTCGATGTGCTCCAGCGGCTCCAGCGCCTCTTCTCCGTACCGCGCCAAAAGATTAAACCCGGTCTGCGCATCGAACACATCCATCTTCAGCTTCTTGAAACTCAGCACGCCCACGGTTTGCTGACGCAGCTCATCCAACCCGCGCTGTCCATGCTCGCTCGCCG
>Ga0207011_1089_pt1 | contig 19122 bp, 11 predicted proteins | sample Alteio_BWMinCont_79_FD_153466 | JGI IMG/M metagenome (GOLD analysis project Ga0207011, IMG submission 153466) | Enriched cells from forest soil in Barre Woods Harvard Forest LTER site, Petersham, Massachusetts, United States -... | ecosystem: Environmental > Terrestrial > Soil > Temperate forest >...
CTTCCAATTGGCGGCCAGCAGCTTCTTTCTCATGATTGGGCCTTTTCAATGCGGAATGGAGAAGCGGGACTTGAATGAGACAAATTTTCAGCGGCTCGCACGTACGTCTTCAAGGTGCCGGAGTCAAAGAGAACAAATCGAACCGTGCTTACATGTTTAGCCGCGGCCAGAGCTTCAAGCGTGGAGGAAATCGCTACCGCCGCCGCTTGCGGAACCGGATATCCGAAAGCTCCCGTTGAAATGGCGGGAAACGATAAAGACTGAACTCCGTGTTCATCGGCAAGACGGATGGATTCGCGATGACAACTTGCCAGTTCATCCGGTTCGCCGCTGTCTCCGCCGCGGTAGATCGGGCCCACCGTATGGATCACATGTTTTGCCGCCAGTTGTCCCCCGGACGTGATCACGGCATTTCCTGGCGGAAGCCTGCCAATTTTTTTCACAATCTGCTTGCACTCCGCGAGTATCGCGGGTCCGCCGGCGCGGTGAATCGCGCCATCCACTCCGCCTCCGCCCAGAAGAGATGAGTTCGCCGCGTTCACAATCGCATCGCTGGTCTCACGGGTAATATCAGATGGTCCGCTGAACTCGACGGTCTTGCCGCTTTCCATCACGAGCCGGATTGTAAAATCATGCACGTCCGTAGCCAGCACGTCACTTTTTATCCGTGAGCGCTTCCACTCCCGGCAACTTCTTTCCTTCCAGAAACTCCAGCGACGCTCCGCCGCCGGTGGAAATATGGGTCACCTTATCGGCAACTTCCGCCCCGTGCACCGCGGCGACCGTATCCCCGCCACCTACAATTGAAATCGCGCCCACATTTTCCGCCACCGCGTGAGCAATCTTGAAAGTTCCCCGTGAAAATCCCGGAACCTCGAACACCCCCATCGGCCCGTTCCACACAATGGTTCGCGCTCTCGAAATCTCTTCCGAGAACAACTCGATTGTTTTCGGACCAATATCCAGCGCCATGCGGTCGGCTGGAATGGGCTGGCCTTCACCAATCTGCTGCACCACCGCGCTGGTTTCAGGCTTCGTCGCCACCACGTGATCGATAGGGAGCAGGAACTTCACATTTCGTTGCCGGGCTTCCTCCAGCAGTTGCCGCGCCAGGTCAACTTTGTCGGCTTCCAGCAGCGACTTGCCGATTTCTTTGCCCTGAGCCTTCAGAAAGGTGTAGGCCATGCCGCCGCCAACAATCAGCGAGTCGACTTTACCCATGAGGTTTCGAATCACGCCGATCTTGTCACTGACCTTGGCGCCGCCCAGAATCGCCACAAACGGCGCCTCGGGATGCTCGAGCGCTTTGCCCAGATACTGCAGCTCTTTTTCCATGAGCAGACCGGCCGCCGATTTTGCCACGAACTTGGTAATGCCCACGGTCGAGGCATGCGCCCGATGTGCCGTCCCAAATGCATCGTTCACGTAGAATTCCGCAAGACTCCCCAACTGCTTGGCGAACTTTTCGTCGTTCGCTTCCTCTTCCGCGTGAAATCGAAGATTTTCCAGAAGCAGGGTCTGACCCTTTTCCAATTGCGTGGCCACTTCTTCGGCCTCGGGGCCTACGCACTCCGGGCAAAAGCCCACGTTTTCCCCGCGCGCCAATTCTTTATCAAGCACCATGCGCAGCCGCTCGGCCACCGGTTTCAGGCTCATCTTCGGGTTCGGTTTGCCCTTGGGCCGTCCCAGATGCGATGCCAGAATTAGTCTCGCCCCGTGCCGCAGAGCATACTCGATGGAGGGCAAAGTCTCGCGGATGCGCGTATCGTCCATCACCCGCCCGTCTTCGAGCGGAACATTGAAGTCGACGCGCATGAGAATGCGGTTGCCGTTGAGTGGAAGATCCCGGATCGATAACTTGGACATTAGCTGGTCAGTCCTATGAAAAGTAGCGCCACCATCCCGGCGGCTGTCGCGCGGGCGTCTCGCCCGCGCAGCCAGAAGAGTCCCTTCCTTTGCAGCTTTATAAACCCTTGTCGCCGATGTAATGGATCAGATCGCGCACCCGGCAGGAGTATCCCCATTCATTGTCATACCAGGAGATCACCTTGACACAATTGCCGGCCACCACCAGTGTCATGGGCGCATCGACAATGGAAGAACGCGAGTCGCCTTTGAAATCCGACGACACCAGTTCGTTCTCTTCGTAGCCCAGATAACCCTTCAACGGCCCGCTCTCAGACGCTTTCTTCAGCGCGGAGTTCACTTCTTCTTTGCTGGTCTTTTTTTCCACCCATGCCACCAGGTCGACGACCGAGACGTTCGGCGTGGGAACGCGCATGGCGAAACCATCCAGTTTCCCGGCCAGATCGGGGATCACAAGCTTGAGAGCTTTCGCCGCCCCGGTGGACGTAGGAATCATGTTGATTGCTGCCGCGCGCGCGCGCCGCAAATCTTTGTGCGGAAAGTCGAGGATCACCTGATCGTTGGTGTAGGAATGAATCGTGGTCATGGTCCCGCTGACAATCTTGAAGGTGTCGTTGATCACCTTCGCGATGGGCGCCAGGCAGTTAGTGGTGCAGGAAGCGTTGGAAATAATGTGATGCTTGGCTCCGTCGTACTTTTCCTGATTCACGCCCAGCACCAAGGTGATGTCTTCATTCTTCGCCGGAGCTGAAATGATCACTTTCTTCACGGAACCGCGCAGATGTTTCTTGGCGTCGTTGGCATCGGTGAAATGTCCCGTCGATTCGATTACCACTTGAGCGCCCACCGAATCCCAGGGCAGCGCTCCCGGATCTCTTTCCTTAAATACCTTGATGGTTTTGTTATCGATATGAATGCTGTCGGCGCTGGCGCTGATCTTGTTCGGCAGGTTGCCGAGAATGGAATCGTATTTCAGCAGGTGCGCCAGCGTCTTCGGATCGGTGAGATCGTTCACCGCCACGAATTCCAGGTTGGGGTCGTTGAGCGAGGTCCGCAGCACATTGCGGCCAATGCGTCCGAATCCGTTAATGCCAACTTTGATTGCCATGGTGTCTCCGTTCTTATGAATGCGTTTTTAATACGACATCAGAAATCTTTTCGGCTGCCCGACAGAACAGATGATGTTAGCAGGACAGGGAAGCGGCGTAAATGATAGGTCGAGGAACTACAGACTTGTCTGTTCCCGTCCGGGGATTTATATGCGCGTGATTCTTGACTATTCACGTTATGGGAAGCTTAGCTCGAGAAACGCATCCGCCTTGCTCCATTTCGATGACAATCGCGCCAGCCAGTACTTGCGGTTGATGGTCTGCCGCGCGTGGGCCTGTTCCTCCGGCGGCAAAATGCGCGCCAGCGCCGCAACCTCAGCGCCCGTGACTTTCCCCCGAATCGTGCACGGAGCAACTGTCACCTGCGGATTGTTGCGGATGCGCTTGGTCTTACCCATATCGCTGCGCGTCATTACATAGAGCTTGTCGCCCTCTTCGCCGAACCACACCGTAGTTGCGATCTTCTCACCAGTCTTGCGAAAGGTCGCCAAAGAGATGTATTTCTGTCCGCGAATTGCCGATGGAATGTCTTGTGGCATGTGAATATTGTAACGGCTACCCACCGGCCTTTGCTCTGAGACATCTCTACTCCGCGTGGCTGTCGTGAGTGGTTCGAGCCCAGACTTTGCCGTTTGATCCCGCCCTCTCTTCTGTGTTAAAAGCCTTGCATGCGTAAATGGATGCGCGATCGTTTGCAGCGCCGCAAAAAGAAGCCCGAAGACGCCTCGGACCAGCCGGCCCCTCCACCTTTACAGCCGGCATATTTTGATGCCGAGCAGGAGCCTGGCTCCACTCGCGCTGCGGAGGATGCCGAATCCGAAATGCCGGAGCCCGCTCAGCCCGTGTCCGACGCGCCGTTTCGAAGTCCGCGCGCACAGTCTGAAGAAGAGCCCTCCGACGCGCAGCCCAGCAGTTCACAGCCCGTCCCGCGGGGGCCCGGCCCAGCAAACCGCGGGCGGCGTCGTCGCGGTGGAAGAGGAAGAGGTGGCCGCGGGCGCGAGCAGGCGGTAGCGCAAGCATTCACTCCAGCGGCAATAAAAGGATCCACGCCAGCCGTTCCTATCGAAGGCGGCGAAGAGGAATTTTCCGACGCAGGAGAGCCGGAAGCGCAAGCTCAAGGCCAAAGCCAATCACAAAGACCTTTGCCATCACGCGCTGCGGTGCCGAGAGTTCCAGCCGCTGCTGCCGCGGCGCCCACTGCGCCAAAAGGTGTGGTAGTGCTAGCGATCGGGCTGCCGGGCTCGGGCAAGAGTTCCTGGTTCAAGCGTCACAACGTGGTTCCGCTCTCCAGCGACCTGATGCGCTCGCTTCTGTTCGACGATGTGCGCGAGCAGCGTTTCCAGGATCTGGTGTTTTCCAACTTGCGCTCCATGTTGAAAGCCAGGCTCATCGCCAAGCGTCCCATGAACTATGTCGATGCCACTAACCTGACGCCGCAGGAACGGCAACACTGGATCAAGCTGGCCAAGGATTACCAATACGAAGTGCACGCCGTATTTTTCGATGTCCCCCTCGACGTTTGCATCGAGCGCCACGAGCGCCGCGACCGGGTTGTGCCGGAAGACGTGATGCGGCGCATGGCGGCCAAGCTGAAGCCACCCGCGTTCGAAGAAGGCTTTGCCAAAATCACGGTGGTGCGGGTGAAGAAGAAAGACGCCGAAGAAGCCTAGCCGTTTTCAGCCATAGCTCTAACCACACTGTCATCCCGAGCGCAGCGAGGGACCTTGGTTTTTGCTTTATCCCTTCAGATGCGGCAGCATCTCCTTGAACGCCGGTGACGACGAGGATCGCATCAGCTCGTAGATCATCATCTCGGTGGAAGAGATTACCGCACCTGCGGCCCGCATTCTTTCCAGCCCGATCTTCCAGTTCCACTCGGTTCGCGAACTGACCGCATCCGACGCGACGTGCACCAGATAGCCCTCGCGCAGCGCCGCCAGAGCCGTTTGCGCCACGCAGATGTGGCTTTCCATTCCGCATAACAGAAGAGTGTTCGGCTTGCCGGGCAGACGCTTGAGCAGACTGCAAAAAACGTCGCTGCCAAAACAGGAGAACTGATCTTTGTCGATGGCGTCGGTCTCCGGCAGCAGGGAAGCGACCTCCGGCACAGTTTTCCCCAGTCCCTTCGCGTATTGCGTGCTCATAATCGCAGGAATCTTGAGCGCGTCCGCCGCGCGGATCAGCAGCTTCGCGTTGCGCACCAAGTCTTCTTTCTGGAAAATTGGCGGCAGAAGTTTTTCCTGAATGTCCACCACGATCAGCGCGCACTGATCGGCTTCGAGTGGACGGCGGGCAATTGCGGCGTAGTCGGGGGAAGCATTCTCGAAAGCTGTGACCATAAACACTCCGTGCGGAGACAATACTTCAAACAAAGTTTAGCGCGAATCGAAACTCGCGTCGCAATGCCAATGAACACCGAGACAGGTGTTGCCAGAGGTCGATTTGACCACCCCTTCGACTCGTTGGATAATAAAGCCACTGCCCCCTCGTTCAACGGTAGGACACCTGCCTCTGGAGCAGGGTATCGGGGTTCGAATCCCTGGGGGGCAGCCAGGTCCTTCCCGTCTCTAATCACTCCGAATCAGAAAAGCACCGCATTCTCTTGAGGCCGGAAGTGTCCTAATTTTGTTTGGAAACGGGCCCGGGACGCGAGGGTGGAACTGGAGTGGTAGCGCTCTCCAGCCAAGCCGTGTACCACAGATTCAACAGCATTTGCGATCCGGCCGCCAGCCGGTGCGTCGTGAACTCGAACGCTTCCGGAGATCCCTTCTCGCGAAACCCACCGGCCTTTTCGAGCGCGTAGACATTTTCCACCAGCCCATTCGATTGCTTCAGGTAAGCGATGTAATCCGTGAAGGGATCGCCCAATTGCTCAGGAGCGCGCACTAATCCTGCAAAATTGCTGGCATTGATATTGGCTGCGACATAGACAGTTTCAAACTGCGCATGAATGTCGTGCTGCGTAGTGTAGCCGTTGGGGTTCGGTCCAACCCAGCCGTTGTACTTGATCGTCGTGTGCAGCGGCTGCGATCCGTCGGCCACGTAGTGGCCCAGCCAGCCTGCATAAAAGATGATTGCCTGCTCGACCGATGCGGTGGGATGATGCGCGGCCTTCAGTTGCCGGTACTCGCGGAACGCGGCCTTTAACCGCCCGTAAACTTCCATCGTAATGTAAGGCTGCAGGCCAACTTTCTCGGGAAGGTAATCGTCGGGATGATCGCTGGTTGCGGCCCGCTTTTCGTAGAGCTTCCGGTAAAACTCGTAGCGCCCCTTGGGTAAAGGATCGAGCCAGGCCACGCGTTCCAGGTCGATGAAGTGATCCGGCTCTTGCGCATTCTTCAGCGCAAATTCGGCAGGATTGCGCCACCGGTCCGGCTCCGGCCCAAGATAAGCGATCTCAACCACAGCACGACGCAGAAACCGCGGCATGCTGGCCGGAATTTTCTGCGCCGCCGCCCGGTTCACGTAAGTGTGGCCTTCGTTTCCCCAGGCAACCGCAGCTTGGGTTTGAAAAAGAACGAGGGCGATCAGCAGGATGCTGATCAGCCCCCGTCCAAACCGCGCGTTTTTCATTTCCCGATGCAGAATTCGTCCAGTCCTCTCGCTTCAAATCAGAACGCCAAATGCAGCGACAGCTGCAGGAAGCGTGGGCTGCCGATCGTGTGTTGGATCACGCCCAAGCTACCTTGCGGGGGGATCTGTGGCGGACCTGCGAAATTGGGGAAGAAAGTCACGTCGTTGTTCGGAGCGTCGAAATCAGGATGGTTGAAAATATTGAACGCATCGGCTTCAAACTTCAGCAGGTAGCGCTCTTTGAATTGGAACATCTTGGACAGGCTCGTGTCGAAACGCACCTGGAATGGTCCTCGAAAACTGTTCCGGGCTGTATTTCCATACAAGGATTCATAGAGATCGGCCCCGGAGCTGTCGGGAGCGGGAACTCCGTTGGTCCCCGGAGCCACGAACTGGGGTCCGAAATCAGCCGAATTGAGCTTACAAAGTTCCGCCGAAACTCCCACGGGGCAATTAGCGCCCCTTGCTGCCTGCCTGGCAGTTACGCCCGGTAGCAGCGGTACAATGGGGTTCCCAATATAGTTGCTGGTGCCGTAGTACAGACTTGCAACTGAGCCCGAAAAGTCATAGACGCTGTAGGGCTGGCCGCTTTCTGCCACAGTCTGGCCACCAATGGTCCAGCCATTGGTCACGTAGCCCCACGCCCCGCTCTCCACGATCTTCGGAATCGTATAGCTGTAGTTGACCAGAAAAACGTGAGTCTGATCGAAATCCGAGGAGGCATAGTTGGCTCGGGGATTGAGCGGATTATTGCCGGTGAAAAACAGCCCCAGGCCGCTCTGCTCGTCGAGCGCATGAGACCAGGTGTAAGACGTGGTGAATTGCAAACCGTTGGACAGGCGCTTGTGGAGCTGGACCTGCAATGCATTGAAGTTCGAGATGCCCTCCGCCTTATACGACACCGAGTTCATGTCGTAGCCGGGATAGGGTACGCGGATGGGTGCATTGCCGGCGAATTCGTTCGTAAAGACCGGCTCGTTATCCAGGAACAGCGGACTGGTCCCCCCGTAGGAAGTAGTCTGCCGATTCACCACATTCGTGGCCGTGGCGATGAGTGGTTGGTTGAAGGGAATGGGCAGCACCAAATGCGTACCGTGATTGCCGACATAACCGACCTCGAAGATCCAGCTGTTGGAGGGCTGAAATTGAAGGTCGAGCGTCCAGTTCTGCGTATAAGGCAGTTTGTTGTTGATATCGTAACCGCCAAACAGGAAAGGACCGTACAGATTGCCGGAGGGCCAGCATCCCGGAAAACCGCACGCAGTCTGCTCAAGGTTCGGCAGGTAGGAGAGGAAGGCTGCTCCCGTGGCCGGCGGCGCTCCTGGCAAAGTCGTGCCGAACGGCTGAGAGAGTGTAGCGCCCTGTGCGACGGAGATCGGTTGCACGAACGGAGGGGCGAGCGTAACGCCGAAGGGGCCGTTAAAACCGGACCCCGCGCTCGGCGACAGGTAGCTGTAGAACTCGCCGCGGTCGAAGTAGAGGCCGTATCCTGCACGCACCGTGAGCTTGGATGTTGGAGCCCAGGCGATGCCGATGCGCGGCGCGAAACCCCACTGGTGATTTTTCATGAGCGAATCGCTGGCTCCGGGCGTGGCGCCAGTCTTGTTATTCCCAGCGATTACCAGACCGGAGCCGGTAATCACGTCAGTCCCTGTGTCGCAAGTGTTCAAAGCCGGGTCCGCCGGCTTTCCACCAACGGTGCATTGCACGTAACTGTATTTCGAAGGGTCAAAACCGGTGAGCTTGCCGTATTTTTCCGAGAGCGGCCCGTCAATGTCCCAACGAAACCCGGCGGTTACCGTCAGGTTTTTCCTCAACTTGAAGTTGTCGTTAATGTAGGTGCCGACGGTATTGGCGCGGTAGTAACGGCGGGCCGAACCAACGAACTCATCGCCACCGTGCAAGGTGCCTTCTACAAAGTCAACGAAGGTCTGGGAGTAAATCGTATCGGTATTGGTGTTGTTATTGATGATATTGAGCTGGGTATGGTCCAACGTCGTCCCCACGCTGATGATGTGCTTTCCTTTCACCCAACTCGCGGAGGTCCCGTATTCCCATTGATTCTGGAACATGCCACCATCGCCAAAGCTGGTGCTGGGACCAAACTCCACGCCAGCATTGATCGTAGGGTCCGTTTGGGAAATGCTGAAGTCCGGAAAACTCGCCGAGCCAGGCAGGCTAATGCCCACCGAACTTGCCGTAAATGCTTTTGTTGTGTTGGCATAAGCTCGCAGGCGAGTGAAACCCACATGCTGTTCCCAGGTGAGGTTGGGGGAGAGCACGACGGAGTTCGAGAGGGAAAACACCTGGCTGCCGGCGGAAAGCTGTTGTGCAAATCCGAGCAGCGAACCGACTGCGCCAAAAGGATTGTTGGTGGGATTGCTCTGAATGTAATATCTCGCGGCCAAGCGATCCTTGGCGCTTATAACATAGTCGATGCCGGCGATCCCTTGGTTTACACGGGCTTGCGTATTGGGGCCTTGCACGACGGCATCGTAGCCAAGCGTTTGGCCCTGCGCCGGAGTGTACTGCGCGCTTGGCATCAGATACTGCCCGTTGGGAAGTTTGGCATTCAGTATTTGCGAGGCCGCGCTATTGATCTGGCTCGCGGTAATGGTGGTGCCGTAGGTCGCCTGAATCATGTTAATGATGCCCTGCGTACTACGGTCATTCGTCAAACCCAGAGGCACGGTCACATCTTTGGTGGAAGCCTCCGCATCGGCAATGCGCACTCCCTGATAGGACCCAAAGAAGAACAACTTGTCCTTAATAATCGGTCCGCCGATGGTCCCGCCAAAAGCGTTCCGATTGAGGAAAGGACGAGGCAGATAAGGCTTATTGGTGACAGGGTTGATGCCGGCATCATTGTAGAAGAACGGTGTGGCGTTCATATCGCTGTTCTGCCACTGTTCCCATAGCGAACCGTGCAGCGCGTTCGTGCCAGATTTCGTGAGTACGCTGATGTGCGCGCCGCTGTTGTTGCCCTGGGTGGCGTCGTATTGTGAGGAGCTGACGGCGATCTCCTGAATGGCATCCGGGGGCGGAGTGGGAAGAGCCTGGCCAATCGCCCCATACACTGATGTGCTGGTTTGGATCGTACCGCCCGCGCCGAAGTTCTCACCGGTGTTGAGCACGAAGCGGTTCTCACCGACCTGGCTGGTGGAATTGCCGTTAAAGAGGTTGTTGGTGCTGACGCCGTTCAAGGCAAAGCTGTTGCTGGTGTCGCGGTTTCCGTTGGCGAAGATGGCCTGATTGCCAAGACCCGTGTTGGCGCCCCCTCCACCCAGGAAGTCCGCATGAACGCCGGGGCTAAGAATTGCCAGCTGCGTGAAGCTGCCCGTGCCCAGCGGTGTCGTTTCGATGGTGTTGGCATCGACGACATAGCCGATGGTGGTGTCCACCTGATTCATCAGGGGTACGGCGTTCACTTCCACCGTGGTGCCGATCGCGCCCACCACCAGAGACGTATCCACTGTCGTTGTACGGCCACCGAACACCAGGATTTTCGTGTGTGTTTCCGTTTTGAAGCCGTCCTTCGTGACGGTGACTCGATAGGTTCCAGCGGGAAGATCCGGGATCTGGAAAGAGCCGTTTTTGGTGTGGGCAACAACTTCGAGGTTGGTCGCGATATTGACCGCTTTCACAGTAGCGTCGGACACGACAGCTCCCGACGGATCAGTCACCGTGCCGGTGATAGCGCCCAAAGTTTGCTGGGCGGTGGCGGGTTGCGACAAGCTAATGAGAATCAGGGCTGCGGTAAGCAGCGTGCAATAGGAAAACGTCGTAACGGATCGGGCAGACAACCGACGACGGGTAGTCACGGGGACAACCTCCTTTTAGATGAACCCGCCCTTATAGCAAACGTGGCCCTCCCGGTTCAAGGACAGACAGACAATAACGGTGAAAATTAGGTTAATTTCTTTTCAGATTAGCGACCAATGAAGTGTGACCGGCAACCATTTAGCTTCCCACATATCTCGCATACAAACTGCGCGCGATCCCAGTGTCGGTCGTTCCTTTGATAATGGCCCGGCCGTCGGGAAACAGCGTCATTTCGTAAGGCTCACGCCAGAATTTCAGCACGAATTGGTTGTGGCGCACCATGCCGTGCGACTCCAGCCGGCGCTGCATTTCGGCAAAATCAATCGGCCGGGCGCGCTCGTGAATCTGCACCGAGTTTCGTCCGCACATCGTGATGTGCGGCCGTCCCTCACCCGCCAGGTGGATAAAATCCCGTTGGCCGCACGTCCGGCAGCCCGGCCGCGGGGTCGAGGCGGCAATCTCTGCTTGCCGGTTCGTCCAAACATCGTACGACCACAAGGTCTTGCGCAACTTCTCCGCCGCCTCGCCGCCAATTAACAGCTTCATCGCTTCCGTGGCTGCAATCGACGCCACGAGGTTCACGGCTGAATTCAATATCCCAGAAGTCTCGCAGGTTTCTACCATCCCTCGTGGCGTGTCCGGGAAAATGCACGATAAACACGCGGTCTTACCGGGCAGCACATTCAGGGTTACCCCATAACTGCCCACCGCCGCCGCATAAACCCACGGCACAGAATTTTTCACCGCATAATCGTTCAGCAGATACCGCGTCTCAAAATTGTCGGTTCCATCAAGAATTACATCCATTCCCTCAAGTAACATATCAATGTTTGTCGGGACCGCGTCTGCGACCCGAGCCTCGACCACAATCTGCGAATTAAAGGCTGCGATTCTTCGCGCCGCGGCAATCGCTTTAGGCAAAGATTCAGCCGCGTCATTCTCTTCGAACAGCGATTGACGCTGCAGATTGCTGGTCTCCACATAATCGCGATCAATAATCCGCAGCGTTCCCACGCCCGCCCGTGCCAGCAGGGACGCCAGCGCCGAGCCGGTTGCTCCGCAGCCTGCGATGGCCACGCGTCCCGCCCCGAGCCTCCCTTGGCCTTCCACTCCGATCCCGCGAAACAGCGTCTGCCGCGAGTACCGTTCCTCAACCGCTTCCTTCTCCGCGCCCAGCCTCAAGGAGGTCACCAGCTTTCCCTCGCAAAACCTTTATTATAGAAGTTTGGAAATCCTTCAGCCGTCAGGATACAGACAACACAGCCCTTCCGAGCTTCATCGAACGTAGACAACGGGCCCAAGGACACGATTTGCTGAGACGGTACGCGTCATTCGTCATATTGATCATTGCCTCGCTCGGACCGGCTGCCCGTGCCGGATCGTCGCCCTCCGCCGCTTCACCGTCGCGGCAAGAGGCGCAATCCACGGAACCGTCTTCCGCGCTCACCGCAATGGCCGCATACGCAGGACAAATCGTGCAATCCATCGAACTGCCGGGCGTGCCCGACCGCGATCACTTGCTGCAGATGATTCCACAGAAATCGGGCGAGCCCCTCGACCGCGAGCAGGTCCGCGAAAGCATCCGCATCCTATTCTCCACCGGACGCTTTTCCGACATCCAGGCCGAAGTCATTCCCTCAGGCGCGGGAGTGCGGCTCACGTTCAGCACTTCGCTCAACTTCTTTGTTGGCGCCATCGAGGTGGAAGGCGCACCCAGCCATCCCAACTATAACCAGATTGTCAATGCGTCGAAATTCCAGCTCGGCGAACTTCATACCTTCGACAAACGTGACCGCGCCCTGCAGAACATCCGCCAGCTCATGCAGGAGAATGGGTTTTACCGGGCGCGGGTCACCTCGGAGAGCACTTCCAACGCCGCAACCCAGCAAATCAACATTATCTTTCACATCATTCCGGGAGAGCCCGCCCACGTAGGCCAGGTCACGGCCAAAGGCTACTCCATCTTTTCCCATGAGCAGCTTCAGGATATCGCCAAAATGCATTCCGGCGATCGCGTTACTGCCGCCCGCGTTACCAACTCTCTTCAGCGGTTGCGTAAGAAATTTCAGAAGCAGCATCGCGTTCTCGCTCAGGTTTCCGTCGCGGAGCAGAAATATAACCCTTCTTCCAACGCCGTCGACTATACCTATTTGATCGAGCCCGGACCCGTGGTCGTCATCTACGCGAAAGGTTTTCACATCAGCCGAGGTGTACTGAAAAGAGAAATCCCCGTCTATGAAGAAAACGCCCTCGACGACGACCTTCTGAATGAGGGCCAGCGCAACCTGCTCGACTATCTCCAAAGCCGCGGGCACTTCGATGCCACCGTCGAGTTTCGCAAGGAAACCGCCCCCGACATGCTTCGAGTTATCTACACTATCGATCCCGGGGCTGTGCATAAATTCGAACTCATCGATATCACGGGCAACAAGTATTTCTCGCGAAAAACGCTACGCCAGAGGCTCCGCATCCAGCCCGCCGGAGTTTTTTCTCATGGACAGTACAGCGGCGCCCTGCTGAAAAACGACGTTGCTTCTCTGCAGGCCTTGTACGTCTCCAACGGCTTTCGCCAAGCCCGGATTGAGACCAAAGTGGATGACAACTACCACGGCGTTGAGAAACACATTGCAGTTCACATTCGGGTGGAAGAAGGCCCGCAGACTCTGGTGGGAGCTTTTCAGATAATCGGCAACCAGAAGATCGATGTTAAGTCGTTTCCTGAACTCAGCACCGGCGCCGGCCAGCCCTACTCGGAGGAAAATCTGGCTAACGACCGTGAGGCTGTCCTCAGCTACTACTTCAACCACGGTTTTTCTAATGCCACGCTCGATATCACCACCAAACCGTCGCCCCAGCAGCCCGATCACGAAGACGTTACCTATACCATCCAGGAGGGCGAGCAGTTTTTCGTGAAACAAGTGATGGTCGCCGGACTCGAACACACCCGCGACTATGTTGTGCAGCGCGAAATTCAAGTCAAGGCAGGCGAGTCTCTCAGCCAGCAGGATCTACTCGATACCCAGAGCAAACTCTACGACCTCGGTATCTTCAGCCAGGTCGATACCGCCGTGCAAAATCCCGAAGGATCTGATCCGCAGAAAAATGTTCTTATCCAGGCCCAGGAAGCCAAGCGCTATACGTTCACGTACGGCATCGGCTTGGAATTCGAAACTGGCCTGCCCTCCGGAACAAATTCGGGGGGAGCCACCGGCGTGAGTCCGCGGGTCGGATTCGACGTTACCCGCCTCAACATGGGCGGGCGAAATCAAACCTTAATCTTTCAGTCTCATGTGGGCCGTCTGCAACAGCGGGGTCTGGTCAGTTATGAAATCCCCAAGCTCTTCAACAATGACCGCCTCAAACTTTTCTACACTATCTTTTACGACAACAGTCTCGACGTGGCCACCTTCACTTCGCAACGCCTGGAAGGCAAGGTCGATCTTCGCCAGCAAATCGGCAAGCTGCAACCGAATCACTCCACCTCCATCACTTACCGCTTCGATTACCGCCGCGTGAAGGCGAGCAATTTCGCAGCCGATTTCTCGCCCGCACAATTCAGTTTGTTTTCGCTGCCTGCGGTGGTTGGCGGCCCGGGAATTACCTTCATCCGCGACCAACGCGATAATCCGCTGGAAAGCACCAAGGGGCAGTATTTCACCTTCGACGGTTTCGTGGCATCGAGTTACGTTGGTTCTCAGGCGGATTTCGGCCGTATCCTCACTCAGGATTCAACCTACTATGCCTTCGGACGCGCCAACCATAAGTTTGTGTTCGCCCGTTCGACTTCCATCGGCGTTGAACAGGCTTATCGGGGTACTAGAGTTCTGCCGCCGGGAGCCTGCCAAGTCAGCAACTTGACCACATCTTGCGGCCAGGACATTACCGTAATCCCTTTGCCCGAAGTTTTTTTTGCCGGCGGTGGCAACTCCCATCGCGGTTTCGGGTTAAATCAAGCAGGGCCACGCGATCCTGGTTCCGGCTTTCCCGTCGGCGGCACCGCACTCTTCGTCAACAGTGAAGAACTTCGTTTTCCGCCGGTCAGCCTGCCCTACTTGGGAGAAGGCTTTGGTTTCGCCATCTTTCACGATATGGGCAACGTCTACACTGCCGGTCACGATCTGCTCAAAGGCTTGGCGCGCTGGCACCAGCCTGATCCCGCCCAGTGTTTGCAGGCGGGCGGAGTGCCTATCGTCTCGTGCGAGACCAAATTCAATAACAGCGGGTATGACTTTACTTCTCACGCCATGGGCATAGGGTTGCGTTATAAGACACCCATCGGCCCTCTGCGCTTCGACTTCGGCTACAATCTGAATCCGACATATTATTTTCAGGGCCTCGTCGATCCAACTACCGGAAAGCTGACAGGCAACTTTGAGACCCAGCGCCTGCGCCATTTCAACATCTTTTTCAGCATAGGTCAGCCATTTTGATAAAGCGACTTCATCCTCATGCGACAGTTTTTATCTCGGCCTTAGCCTTGCTCTTCGCTGGCCTCAGCCTCGCGCCCCGGCGTGCCTCCGCTGCCGTGATCGACCGCATCGTCGCCACCGTCAATAGCCACGTCATTCTGCAGTCCGACTGGGATGACGCCCTGTGCTACGAAGCTCTGCTCACCAACCGCAACCTCGCTCAATTCACCGACGACGACCGCCGCGCCGTCCTCGACCGCCTGATCGACCAGGAACTTCTGCGCGAGCAGATGAAGTCGGCCGATTTCCCCCACGCCACTGATGCTGAAGTCGCCACCCGCGTCGCCGAAGCCCGCAAACTATATCCTCAGGCAGCATCTGACCCGGCTTGGCGGGATCTTCTCGCTCAGTACCACCTCATGGAAAAAGATTTAGTGGCTCACGTTCGGCAGCAGATCGACGTCATGCGCCTGGTCGATGCCCGCCTGCGTCCCACCGTAGAGATCGATTCCAAATCCATCGAGTCCTACTACCGCGACCAGTTCGTTCCGAAGTTGAAGCAGGCCGGTGCTTCCGAAGTTCCTCTGGCCGATGTTTCAGCCAAGATTCGTGAACTTCTGACCCAGGAAAAGGTCAGCGAGTTGCTCGTCTCCTGGCTGCAAAACCTGCGCTCCGAGGGTCATGTGCGTGTCCCCGGTGTCGCGCCCTCTGCCGGCGATGCGGGAGTGCAATCACAGTGAGCGATGCTTCGCCCAAGCCCGCCCGCCGCCGCTGGTGGAAGTATCTGCTGCTGCTGGCCGCGGCCGGCTTCGTCGCCGCGCTCGCCCTCCTCATCTACATTAATACCGATTCTTTCCAATCGCTGGTGCGTCGCCGTTTGGTCGCGGAAGTCGAACGCATCACCGGAGGCCGCGCGGAAATCGCCAGCATCCATACCATTCCATTTCGCCTCCAAGCGGAAGTGCGCGGCATCACCGTTCATGGCCGGGAGTCCGCCCAGGACGTCCCCCTCGCCCACGTAGATCACATTGTTGCCCGGCTGAAAATCAGTTCGCTTCTTCGCTCCGAGCTGGCATTTCACGAAGTTGTCCTCGAGCAACCCATCATCCATGTGGTCTTTTACCCCGATGGCAGCGATAATTTCCCCCCGCGCAAGAGTGCCGCCGCATCAGGCTCCACTCCAGTCGAGCAACTCTTTGCCTTATCCATCGACCACTTCGAGATCCGCCACGGCCAACTCCTCTGGGACGAGCAAACCATTCCTCTGGATTTCGCGGCTCGCGATACGTCGCTGCAAATGGATTATTCCTACCTGCACCGCCGCTACAATGGCCGGCTCCTGCTGGGTTTCGTCAATACCAAGCTGCTGAACTACCGTCCGTTTACCTGGATGACTGCCATGGAATTCAGCCTTGGATCTGACTCCGCCGTGGTTAGCTCTCTCACCATGAACTCCGGTCATTCCCACTTGTCCGGCAGCGGCCAGGTTACTGACTTCCGCCGCCCCCATCTCCAGGCTTCCTACGACGCACATCTCGACCTGGCGGAAGCCGCGTCTATCGCCCGTCAACGCGATCTTCGCGCCGGCCTCCTCGAACTCAAAGGCAGTGGCGAATGGTCTCTCGACCAATTTGCCGCCAATGGTTTACTCACTCTCCAGAATCTCGCGTGGCAGGACGATCAGATTTCCTTCGCAAAAGCATCTCTGACCTCCGACTATTCCCTCAACCAACGGGAAATCAAGCTTTCTAAACTGCAAGGGAAGATTTTCGGGGGAGGCTTTGCCGGCAACGCCGAATTCGATCAATGGCTCGCGCCCTCACAACACCTGACGCCCGCTGCAAAAAAAGCATTTGAGACGGCCGTTATTTCTGCAGCCCGGCCGCTGAACAAGTCCGCCGCGAAATCCACCAAATCTAAGTCGACCTCGATTCAGAACGCTTTTGTGATTCTTCATCTTTACGATCTTTCTGCGGATGATCTCGCCGCCGCGTTTAATTCTCCGGCTCATCCCATTCCCCGATTCCATCCCGCCGGATCCGCATCCGGCACCCTCGAAACTCGCTGGAAGGGAACTCCTCGCGATGCGGAAGTACAATTCGCGCTCGATCTCATTCCGCCCGCCCACCATGGCCCCGCACAAACGCCGCTGCGCGCCCATGCCGAGGGCGTCTACCACGCGGCCAGCGACAGTCTCGATCTTCCGCAATTTACGCTCGCCATGCCTAACAGCCACGTCCGGGCCTCCGGCACGCTGTCTTCCACGTCCGCCGTCCGCCTCTCGGTTACTACCTCCAGCCTCGCGGATTGGCTTCCGTTCATCGCCGCCGTTCGCGGGCCTGCGCTGCTGCCAATTGTGCTGAACGGCAGCGCCAGTTTCAATGGCGGAATGAGCGGCTCGTTGTCTTCTCCACAACTTGCGGGTGTTTTGCTGGTCGATGATTTCGACTTCAACCTGCCCGCCACCGCGAATACTCGACCACTTCAAACTCACTGGGATTCACTTTCCACTTCCCTCCAACTCTCCTTCAATGCCATCGCCCTGCACAGCGCGGTTCTGCGCCGGGACGCCACCTCCGTCGAATTCGATGCCTCCGCTAATCTGGACCACGGCCATTTCACACGCGACAGCACTTTTAGTGTGCGGGCCAACCTGCACAACGCCGAAATTGCCGATCTTCAAGCCTTCGCTGGATACGACTATCCCATCTCCGGCACGGCAGATCTTTCTGTGCAGGTTGCCGGCACCCTCGTCGACCCTCACGGCAACGGGCAGATTCATCTCAACAACGCCACCGCCTTCGGTGAAACCATTCAGCAATTCGATTCCCCTTTTCATCTTGCCCGGGGCGAACTCGCCTTCGATAACCTTCACCTGGTCCACAACGACTCAGTCGTCACTGGAAGCGCAGGCTACAATCCTTCCTCGCGCGCCTTCCGCCTCGATCTTGCCGGAAACAATTTCGATCTCGCCGAAGTTCCGCAGGCTTATGCCGGTCGTCTCAACGTGGAGGGCCGCGCCGATTTCATCCTCAAAAGCTCCGGCACTCCTGACACCCCTTCCATCAATGCTGACGTCCATGTGCGCAACCTGACTCTCGATCATGAACTTGCCGGCGAACTTGACCTGCAGGCGATCACGCAAGGAAGCGAACTTCATATCACCGGCAATTCTCATCTGCAGCAAGGTTCATTGCTGCTCAGTGGGAACGTTCAACTACGCGATGGTTATCCCGCTAACTTATCTCTGAAGATGGATCAGCTTGATCTGAATGTGTTTTGGCGCCATTATTTGCGGGGCGAACCTACCGGCCACTCCGCTGTAGCCGGGTCGCTTGAGCTGCGCGGTCCGCTTCGTCAACCCGATCAGTGGGTTCTCGAGGGCACCCTCACCGCTCTGGCGCTCGATGTCGAACATGTGAAAGTGCAGAATCAGGATCCCATTCGCTTCTCTCTCGCCCAGCGGTCGCTCAACGTCCAGGAACTACATCTCGTAGGGGAGGGAACTGACCTCAGCGGTCACGGCTCCATACAACTTTCGGGGGACCGCGCACTCGACGTTACTGCCGATGGCCGCCTCGATCTCAAACTGCTCTCGGGCTTCAACCCCGACTTTACTTCCTCCGGCGTCGTGGCCATGAAGATAACCATTGGCGGCACTCTCCAGGAACCTTTGCCTCAGGGCAGTCTCCAGGTGACCAATGGTTCTCTCAACTATGCCGGACTGCCCAGCGGATTAAGCGAGCTGAACGGTTCCCTGGTGTTTACTCGCGACCACATGCACATTGAAACGCTCACCGCCCGCACCGGCGGCGGCAGCGTCGACCTCAAAGGCGATGCCACTTATTTCACCCGGCAACTCAACTTCAACCTGACCGCTACCGGCAAGGACGTTCGCCTGCGCTATCCACCCGGCGTCAGCTCCACCGCCGACGTCGAGCTGCATTGGGTGGGAAGCCGCGCTGCCTCCACTCTCTCCGGCGACATCAGCGTCAACAAGATTGCAGTGACACCGGGCTTCGACTTCAGCGCGTATCTCGAGCGCAGCCGCCGCTTCTCCACTGTGACGGCCTCGAATTCGCCGTTGAACAATATCAAACTTGATATTCGCGTGCGGACCGCGCCCGAACTCCAGATGCGGACGGCGATTGCCCGCCTCTCCGGCGATGCCGACCTCCGGTTGCGAGGCTCGATCGCCCGTCCCGCTGTCCTCGGCCGCGTCGATATCCTGGAAGGCCAGGCCACCTTCCACGGCACGCGCTTCACCCTCGAGCGCGGTGATATCACATTCTCCAACCCGGTGGCCATCGAGCCGCAACTCAATCTGCAGGCCTCTACTCACG
>Ga0207011_1085_pt1 | contig 18943 bp, 13 predicted proteins | sample Alteio_BWMinCont_79_FD_153466 | JGI IMG/M metagenome (GOLD analysis project Ga0207011, IMG submission 153466) | Enriched cells from forest soil in Barre Woods Harvard Forest LTER site, Petersham, Massachusetts, United States -... | ecosystem: Environmental > Terrestrial > Soil > Temperate forest >...
TTTGGCTGCCATCTTCAAACCAGTACGCCCGCGCATTCTCAATCGTAAAGTCCATTCCTTCACAATGGATATTGATCTGCTCACGCCAGCGTTGCGCGTCGCCAACAAAGGCGAACGTGAAGGGTATGTTGCCCGACAGCCGGGATGTTCCCCATGCAACCATCGGCACCGGCGTACCCCGTGTTTCGTATTCCGCCCGTACGGAAGCGCCGTCCCGCCCGGTAATCCACATCACGGTGTCGATCTGATGCCCGCTGGCGTCGTAAAAGAAGCCGCCGGGGCATATCTTGGGATCGTGCCGCCACGTACCTTTATTGGGAGTTATCCAGTCCTCGGCGTTATAGGCGGTGACCGATGTTACGGCTCCCCATCGGCCGGAAAGGACCTCACGGCGCAGTGCGCGTATGCCGGCGTCGTATCGGCGCGGGTAGGTTAACGCGACGAATCGATCGGCCTGTTGTTGCGCTTCGATGACCGCTTCCAATTCGTCCGGGCCGGGTGTCAGGGGCTTCTCACACAGCACGTGCAGGTTAGCTGCAAGGGCATCTAGTACCTGCGGCACGTGGAAGGCATCCGGCGAGGCAATACATGCAATGTCGAGGCCAGCATCCAACAGTTCTCGATAGTCGGTTGTAAGGGTCCTAGGCGGCTCCGACAATCCCGCAGCCACACGGCGCATTGCATCATCGCTTGGATCGGAGAGGGCAACGACGACGGTCTCACCCATTCCGGCGAAACGTGCCGCGTGAACTTGGCCCAATGCCCCGCATCCGATTATGCCGACGCGCATTCTATCGGACATCTGTTACCACCCCCACCATAGTCAAGGAACTATCGGAACGGCCGTCCCGCGTACCCGGATATTCGATCTTGGGAAGTGGTATCCCTGCCGTAATCGGATTGGGCAGTCACGAGTGATGGAAAGGGATTCGACTGCGTAATCACGTACTGGTACTGGGTATGAGACGAATGACCCTTAGGTTGATCGAGTTAATGAGCATCTTGATTATTGCGTTGGCGGCGATAATCCTTATCTGGCTATTCTTCCTGTGGATTGTCAGGGTTACTGCGGTGGAGTAATCAAGCGTTGGCCGGTGCTTAGCTACATAGCGGTGGTTATTGGCTCTTGCGGTACGCCGCTCATTCGAGACTAATAGGAGTTACAATTCCCTCCACGGGTTTGTAGTAGACTGTTTGTCGGTGTTTCGGACCGAATAAACCATCCTTCGAAGGAGCTGTCGATGTTTACGTACGACTTAGCCCGTTTCATTCCATTCCGCGACGTAGACGCCTGTGAGCGGGTGCGGCAAATCAAACGTCGCGATCTGGCTTTTCATCCAAATCCTGAGTTCCGAGTGCGTATTGTAGATGACCCCGCACAGTTCTACTTCGAGTTTGCGCTTGATATTGTCACGCGTATCCGCGAGGCTTTGGAGAATGGTAGGCCGTTCGTGGCCATCTTTCCGGTTGGCCCTATGCCACAGTACGCGTTTGCGGCAAAGATGATCAACCAGACGAACCTCTCGCTTAAGCATGTTCATACGTTTAACATGGATGAGTACGCAGATCAGGATGGGAATACCGCACCGGTCGAGTGGCCAGGATCGTTTCAGAAGGCCATGTGGGAATCGTTCTTCAGTCTGATCCGGCCCGAGCTTCTCCCGCCATCAGATCAGATCCACTTTCCTACTCGTGAAGCTATTAAGGATTATGGCAAGCGAATCTCAGATATGGGTGGGGCGGATGTCTGCTACGGCGGTATCGGTTGGTGCGGGCATATCGCATTCTGGGAGGCGCACCTGGGACAAGAATTTGGTGACGATCTGGTGGCCTACAAAAAGGCAGGCCCGCGATGCGTAGAGCTAAATCCCATGACGATCATGCAGAACGCATTGCACTCGTTTGGGGGCGATTGGTCTTGGGTGCCACCCAAGGCGAATACCATCGGACCGGCGGAGATACTCGGTGCCAAGCATAGATCGTTTTGGCTGGACGGCGATCTTGGTGGCGGCGTATCTTGGCAGCGGTTTATCGCACGGCTAGTCGCCCACGGCCCCGTGAATACGTATGTGCCCGGATCGATCCTCCAAACTGCTGCAACAGACTACACCATTCTGGGCAATGTTGCCAACGACGTAGAGATCCACATGGCTTAGACTGGGTCCTCAGACGGTCTGCTATACTACTGCGTCATGTCCGAGCTTCTTGTAAAGAGACCCCCAAACGCGCTTACAGTATCGTATGTCGAGCCAGAAAGCGCAGCTTATCGCGCCGGATTCAGAGAAGGCGACCTGCTGCGCGAGCTGAACGGCGTGCCAATGCTTGATATTCTCGACTACCAGTTTCACTCAACCGACGATTGTTTGAGGTGTCTCGTAGAGCGGGAAGGCAGCGCCAGAAGGGTCACCATCCGTAAGATTGCTGGCGAAGACACCGGCCTCATGTTCGCGAGCGATCTGGGCGACAAAATCCACACCTGCAACAACAAGTGCGTCTTCTGCTTTATCCACCAGATGCCGAAAAAGATGCGGAAGACGCTGTACCTCATGGACGACGACTTCCGGTTGTCGTTCATGCACGGCAACTACGTGACGTTGACCAACGTATCGGAGGCAGAGTTCCAGCGGATTGTCGCCCAGCGTCTGTCGCCGCTATATGTCTCGGTTCATGCTACCGATCCCGGCCTACGCGGCGTGTTGCTAGGAAAGAAAGAGCCAGCACCCATCCTTCCGAGAATCCGCGAGCTCGCCTCTAACCGGATCGACGTTCATGCGCAGATTGTGCTCTGCCCGTCTTTGAACGACGGTGGTGCATTGGAGGCCACGCTGGAAGACCTAGCCCAAGAGCATCGCACTCAGACCGGCAAGCGCGCGGGCGTAGACTCCGTCGCTATTGTGCCCGTCGGGCTGACGCGGTTTCGGGAGAGACTGCCGAAGTTGGCGGCTGCGGATCGGGACTATGCGCGCGCGATGATAAGGGGCATTTGGGCGAAGCAAAAGGAGTTCCGACGACGCCTGGGAACGCGATTTGCCTGGCTATCTGATGAGTGGTACTTTCTTGCGGGACTGCCTATACCCGGTAAGCCGCACTATGAGGAGTTTCCTCAGTTGGAAGATGGAATAGGTACAGTGCGACTGTTTCTCGCCAATGCCAGCTCGATCAGCCCCCGGCTGCCTTCAAGTATGCCAGTTCCGGTACGTGCGACGCTCGTTACAGCGGAACTGCCTGCTCCAATCGTTCAAAGCTTTTCAGATCGGTTGAATAGAATCACGAATGTTGAAATCAATGTATGTGTAGTAAAGAACGAGTTCTTTGGCGGCGGCATAAACATTGCGGGGCTGCTTACGGCGCAGGATGTGATGGCTAGTCTGGATCGATTCGCTTCTCATGACACCGTCTACATCCCAAACATTTGCATGCGGGATGACGCACTGTTCCTCGATGACCTTACGGTGAACGATATGCGCGAGCAGACGGGCAGAGATATCCGGATAACCGGCGCCAGCCCACGGGATCTGGTGACGGCTCTGGGTATTATGCCACCAGCGCGCGGGAGGCGCCGGATGGACCACTGGGTGATGGAAGAGAAACAGTAAGGGCGGAGTTAGAGTGGTTGACGACCAGGGAAGCCGTCTTCGACTCGGTGCCAATAGGAGATATCGTCTTCACCGAGCTCCCAGCAAAGAAAGACCTCTTCTTCATGCCTCCAGTGCGGGAAGTCCACCAAACCTCGGCCAATGTCCTTTACCTCGATGCCGGCATCGATAATCTCCTTGAGAAGCTCCTGCAGCTCGACCGCTCGCTTCTCGAAACCGGTTTCTTTAGGCGCGTGCCCATTCATTCGAACGATCGATTGGACCTTTTCAAACTCCTCGCGCAAGGTGCCCAACTCTGTGTAAAGCGCATGTATCTTCTTAAATCGCCGCCGCAGTTTCGGCAGCCATGACCGTGCCTCCGCTACAGTGAAGTGTTTTTCAAATTGAGGCAATATGTAAACTCCAGAACGATAGTTCAGCCGACCGCATCAGTATAACTTGCCACGGGCAGTTTTACAATCGCCCGCCCGGTAACTCGAGCCACTTCAAAGTAGAGATATACCAGCTCAATCGCTGCCGCTAAGGTGAATGCCACAGCCGCTACGAGCATACCGCCTGATTGCAGAAGAACCCCAAGAACCAGCAAGGTGGCGTGCGCAGCAAGGTTTATTCCCATACCCTTATAAACCACGCTTGTTGCGCCCGCCGCGACCAACGTTCCACGCGCCCACGAACCCAAAGCGGTAATTAGTGGAAGCACTGCCCCAACGCTCACGCCAATCCGGATGAATGGCCGTAACTCGCGAGGCACTGGGACGATTTGAGCCAAGTAGTAATTCAACAACGGGGTAACGACAATTAGCATTGTGACTAATGTGCTAACGACCCCTACAATCCATGTAAATCGAATGAGGGCCGAGCGGGCCTCCGGCTTCGCAGCATAGGCGACGCTGATCTCCTGAATTGCTAATCCCCATCCACGAATCACTAGCAGCACCATAAACACAACCGGCCATGCCGCCAGAGTCTGCTCCCGCGCGGCCAAATGAGCCAGCGCGGTCGCCGTCATCGGCTGTGCTAGTAATGTCAGCAGGGTTGTGGCTGCAAGGGGTGCGTGAAAACTCAGAATCTGCCGCTGCGTTAGACCGCGGCCCTGATCTTGCCTCCGCACCGGCACATGTTTGTGAGCGATGGGGAACGCAAACCAGGACGTTGCGACCGCCTCTGTAATCACGGCCACCATTAGTGCGCACGCTCCTACCTGTGAGCCTGATAGGATACCCATTCTGCCCAGTATCTGAGACGTCGATACGGCTGAAAGCAGGCGAATGGCGGTGCCGAACGACACCAAGCGCGTACGCCCGTGACGAATGAGAATACCCTGATAAAACCGCCGCCACGCTATCGCCGCAGACCACAGCAACATGATCCGAAGCGCGGGAGCGGCTGCAGCCACGATGTCTGGTGGTTGGCCCATAACCCGCGTCGCGATAATCGAAAACAGAGGCGTGTAAGCCACGATTGCCGTAACAACCGTGCACGCTGTCGCCACGTAAATCATGAACCGTCGAAGCGCGCGATACGAGGCGTCGTCCTTCACCAAGGCGATAGCCGTCGCCAGCAGCATGATGACGGGGCTCTCAATGATGAGGGAGATCGACATGGTAAGGCCGAAGGCCGCGAGGTTGAGGCTCGGGTGAGTCAGCTTGGCTATCGTATGCTGAATTACCGGACCCTCGAGCATCATTAGCTCGAAGCTTACGGCCAACGGCAGCCACAGCGCCGAAATTGCCCTAATCCGCATGTTATCCGCATCCGCAGGATGACTGCCAATACTAGTGTTTGCGTTCATAAAAAGACGGAGTATCTAAGGTCTTACGGGCCAACAAGCTGGCATATGGCGCGTGTTGCCCAACGCCAACCCTGGTGCAATAGTGCCCAGCCGACCGGCATGCAGTTAGCCTGTGCTAACGAGAACAGAGGTCCTTCGCTCCGGCCATTATAGCCAAACCGGCCGATGCAGTTCTACGCCGACGCGTGACGAGGCGTCAGATATTCGAAGCTTGGAACGCCATGACCGCGAGGGTGGAAACGCATAACGACCAGTTACGCGCTTGACGACCAGGTTCACGCGGTCGGAATCCCCAGCCGGTGGCTTTCGGCGTCAACCCTGGCCATGACCTCATGCTGATTGCGTGCGAAAGCAAGCTTATGTGCCCATCGCAACGCCTTTTTGGCTGCATCTGGCTGGCCGCCCAGATAGTAGGCGTCTGCAAGTCCTATCAAGTATATGGGCGTACTTTTGTCAATGGGATTGATGCTTTTCTCCATCTCCGCTATTCCTTCGCGTAGACGATGTTTCTTCACGAGGAGACTGCCGTAATGAAATCGAGCGAGCTTTAGTTCCGGATCGAATTGCGCTGCAAGCCGGTAATGACTTAAGGCTTCGTCCGGATGTCCACTGTATTCGAGCATATATCCGAGGCTGTCATGCGCCTTTGCGTTAACAGGGTCGATCTCCGCGGCGCGACGGAACTCGGCCGTCGCGGCGTTTCGCTTACCCTTGCGGAAAAGAAGCATGCCATAGCGGTAACGTGCATCACCGTCGTTGGGCTTTAGCCTAATCTCCGCTTGGACTTGCTGTATAGCTTTGTCATATAATCCCATTCTTTCGAACACGGAGGCGAGGCTGGCGAGGCTTTCGACGTGACGTGGATTGAGTTTCAGCGCCTTTTCGTAGTACTGCGCGGACAGGGCCAAGTTTCGGGATTGCTGTTGCTCGTTTCCTTGGCGGGCATATTGTGCAAATGTGCGGTTATACCCATCAACTTCCCGCAGGACGGGGTCGTCTTCGTGTGGGGCCGCGGTTTTGTTCTCCTGATAATCCCGCATGTGTTGTGCCGAAAGAGCTGCCGATCCCGCCTGATGTAGAGCGATAGCCAGGCGATAGTGCGCCGATCCAAAATCCGGCGCAAGGTGAATCGTCTTTCTAAACTCTGTCATTGCCGCCTGCCGGTTGCCTATCGAAGCAAGCGCTCGTCCCAACCCAAAATGAACCATTGCATCGGCCGGATAGGTCTTCACTAACTCCTGGTATGCGGTACGGCTTGAAGCCACATCCCCTGCGACGAGCAAGCACTCTGCCAGCTTCAGGCGTGCCGAAAGGTAACTTGAGTTTAGAGACAACGCTTGGCGCAGCAGCGAAATGGCTTCTACGGTATGGCCACTGTTAGCCGTCACAACTCCGAGGAGGTAGAGCCAGCGGAACTCCCGTGGCTCCAATAGATGTGCGCGCTGATAGAAACTGGTAGCCGGGCCGGGTTGCTCGTTGGCATGAAGCAGCATCCCCAGCCGTCCGTTCATGTAGGCATCCTCCGGATCTTTACGGACTGCCGCGTAAGACTGCTGTATTTCCGCCTGTGCATCCTGAGGAAATGTCGAGATCGCGAGCGTGGGTAACGAAGGAAAACCGTGAGGAACTTGCCTATGTCCGCATGAAACGATCCCGCTCAACGCTATCACAACCGTAACTCGACGCGCGAGATTGGAATTGATCGATAGAGAGGTCATGGCGAATTCTGACAGTACATTCGCCGGACCGTCCACCTCCCCCTCCCGTTTAGGAAGGCGGACGAGTGGAAGTGCTAAGTTACGCGTTGGTACCCGCCGGAAGCGCTGCCGGGCCACCGACACTTATGCCCGCACCCTCTACAAGGTAGCGAGGAGCCTTTGCGAGTGTCCGTTGAGAGTACCTATAGTAGTTGCCCATGTAGAACCTGCTTATCACAACGACCGCTACCAGATTGCTCTGCATTAAGTGATAGGCCAGCTCGGAGTAGTGCCGTAGAGGAAAAGCATACCCGGCGCGCAGAAGCAGATTATCGCATGCCACCCATACCAGCAACACCTGCATACCGGTCCAAAAGTAGCCGATATTAACGCCCAGCCGCCGGCCCAGAGGTATTCCTGCGGCCATCTCCATCCAAGTAGCCTGCTTGCCGAATGAGAAGTGGCGGAAGAACTCCTCTCGCGAGGCACCCGAGCTTGGATAGCACTCGTCGCGATACTTCAGATAGTAACCGTATCCTGCCACGGCAAGAATTGTGCCGAAGGTCTTGGCAATGATGATTCCGGCCCACCCAAGACCGAAGCTTCGCTGGAGTATGTTCCACTCGTTCGCGAGATCGGGCGAGACGATATAAGTGCTTATTAAATCGAACACATTTGCAGCGACAACCAATGCAGTAACGGTAAACAGCTTTCGGCGAGCTTGTATTTCCAAGTATTCGGCCTCCGTACGGTATATACCAACCATTACTGCATGCCGCGTGCCAAAGCGGCATCGCAAACCTGCCGGTTTATTTCAGAATCGAAACAGATAACAAAAAAGCTTATAAGAATTTGTATATTGGCCGGCCAGCCACTTCGGTATACTGACAATCAGGGCAGGAGTAGGCGGGAAGAGCAGGCACGGCAACGAACCACTTATTTAGTACGTATCGGTCCAGCAGATTGTGTCCGATCCAGTCTCGATGAAAGTCTGGGGGGTCGTTGCACTCAAAGCGGGCACTCCCCGGATTACGTGGACGGAGTGGAATCTCACCACGCCAAAGCGCGGCGTGACAGTGTGGGCAAAATCGGTCTCCCGATTCGGTAGCGTACTTCTGAATGAAGGCCTCGTCAACGGTGACTCCCCAAACAAAGAGCCTGCGGCATTTTCCACAAGAACGCGCCCTTACGTGGGCACCCGCCAAGACCCAGCTCTTGTTGCCGAGCATTTTGGCCAGGAAGTTCTTTCCAAACCAGTCCTTGTGAGGCGTTGGCCTGCCCTTGCCAACAAATACTAGACCGAGCCCTGTAGCCTTTGGATGCACGCCTGCTTGCTTGATGCCGCGCGCCTGAAGCGTACCCGCATAGACCTTGCCGGCACATGTTGGGCAAATCTGGGGTTGCTCGTTCGACCGCTCCATTGCCAGGTGAACGACAGTAGGCAGATCATCGCCCCGCATTGTGCGCGGTAGGCCACCGCAGCGAAACGTGCTGCATCTGCCATTCCGCTCCCAACACTCCTCGTGGTGGGCCGCGAAGCAGCGGTCGCAAACAGCCAAGCGATCTTCAGACTCGATGGCCTTAGAGCAGTAGAGGCAGGACTTTCCGACCAGGGTCATTTCAGGTCTTGCCTCTTAAGGCCGCCATTGACGCAACAACCGGTCATATGGCGACGGAGAACGGTAGGTTCGTTACGCGAGCCTCGAGCAAACCCGACGCGCCTTTTATCTGAAGGTGCGTTCCCACTTGCCCAAACTCGTGGCGAATGTAGCCTAGCGCAATAGGGCCGCCCATAAGTGGCGACCACGTGGAACTGGTGACCCACCCGATGTCACGAACCGCTAGCGACTCTGGCGATGTGCTCGCGCTATCAGCCAAGGTCATCTGCGCTTCTGAATTGACAGTGAGTCTATCCCCGGTGCGCGGCAATGCATCGCCGGATATGACGAGACCGGTAAGGGTACGGTTTGTGTGACCTCGCGACTGGATCCGGGCAATTATCTCCTGACCGATGTAACATCCCTTTGTGTAGCTGATGTGGCTGGCTTCCAGATTGCATTCGAGTGGGATGGTAGCCTCGTCCATGTCGACTCCATAACGCGGTATGCCAGCTTCGATGCGGAGTGCCTCGGATGCTCTTTCACCCACCGGTATCGCTCCAGCATCCGCCAGATGATTCCACAAGCCCGCAGCTTCGCTTACGTCAACCAGGATGTCCAGCCCATTTGAGCCACTGTGGTCCGCTGAGTAGAAAGTCGCTGCAATCCGTACGGTGTAATCATCCCAGATCGCGATCGCATTGGGACCTTGCAGCGACATACAAGCGACTTCATCCGAAACATCGACGATCTCCACATCCTCCGTGATGACAAACCGGTCCCACAATTGACATATCTTCTCAACGTTCGAACGGGCCATTTCGGCGATGACCCGATCACCCCATGCGATCAACCGCACATCAGCGAGAAGATGGCCTGTTGCGTTGAGCACGCAAGCGGTAACTGAACCCTGACCCTGTCCAAGAGATCGAACGTCGTTGCTGACCATCCCCTGAAGCCACGACAGCCGGTCGGAGCCGGAAATGGCCAATCTGCCCAACTCGCAACGGTCAAGTAGACCGGCAGTCTGCCAGACGGCGCGATACTCGGCGAGCCAATCGCCGTAGTCAGCAGGTTTATTCCAGCCCTCGCACGCGGAGAACGTAGCGCCTCGGTTGCCCTGCGATTCGAACAACGGGGTGCGTCGTACAGTTGAGGCCTGTATTATAACGTTGCGATCTGAGTCTGTGTTACAAACCGTGAGTTTTGCTCCTTACAATACTGCAACGTCTTGCGCAATGTCTCCACATTGTCAACACAATCCGTTAGCGCAAGATTCACCACCGAGCAGTTTGACCCGCAGTGCTCCAGCACGGGCTTGATCTTTTCCCAACCTAGGTCCAAGTAACCGCAAACACCCTTAAATGCGGCGAGCGGCGCCGAAACCATCTTGGCATCGCCTGGCTTGTTTAGATCATCGTAGGATGGATGATAGGGCTGTGTTGGGGCCGGCGGCCTTGCTACTCCATGCTTATCTACGGAACCCGGGCACGAAGAAGCGTCAACAAGAAAACCACTGTCCTCCAGATGGCGCAGATCGCTCGGCAACAAATCGAACCCATGCGCCCTAAAACTCGAAGGCTTAACGTGACGACTCTTGAGCGCGTCACGACCTATGCGGATAACGTTGCCCCGCTCGTTAGGATCGGCGATGTAGCCCTTACTATCCTCGAACTTGCCGAGCAAGCCGATCTCATGCCATGCCGGTATGCGGTGAAAGTATTCGTTGTAGTACAGATCGAGGTTAGATAGGGGGTCCTTCTCGGAGACATAAATTAACCAGGTGAGTGGAACGGTATAGTCCTCCGATACCTTTACCAACTCCCTGGTGTAGCATTTGCCCACATTCGCGGCTTCACAGTCCACGCTGACAGCGACGGTTGGCATTTCGTTCCTCCATTTCAGGCTCCATTACTCAACAAACAGTTTTTGAGCGTTTCCACATGTTCCCGTAAATCTCCTGCCCCCACTCCGTAACGAAAGAAATAGGTGTTGACGCATCATGAATCGTGTGTTTATGCTCCATTTTCACCCCGAGATGCCGCCTGTACGATGACACCGAATAGCCCTTGCATTATGGCGGAACGAATGTGTCCCTGGTAGAATTAATGAACCCATTAACTGCCATATCGCGCCTTGCGATAGAAAGATCATCGCTCAAATGAATCATAAGAAATCACTGCGAATGCAGGCGTTGCTCTGGCCGGCCCTGGTGGTTTGCGCAATCTCCAGCGCCGAAACTGGAGGTATTAAGCCCGAGCCGCGCGCATGCCGAACGGAGTTCACCTACAAGGCCAGTGTCAAAGATCTTCCCGCAGGCACGAAGGCTCTGGTGATGTGGGTGCCAATACCATCGAATAGCGAATGGCAGAACGTGGAGAGCGTTGAGATCGACGGTTTGTCTGGCCATAAGATCACCCAAGAGCGCAAATACGGAAACCGCATGGTCTATGTTTCCGTGGCTTCCCCTCAAACCCCCTTAGCATTAACCGTGCGGTTTGTTGTCAGCCGAAAGGAAGTGCGCGTCTTGGCTTCTGATACTACGAGGCCAACGCCGGCGCCTGTTGGAGCATCGTCGCTTCGGGAGAACCTGAAGAGCGAGACCCGGCTACCAACCGGTGGTCGATATGATACGATTGCCCGCGAAGTTACGGCGAGCAAATCGACGACGATGGAAAAAGCCCGCGCCATTTTCAACCATGTAGTTGACACAGTACAGTACGACTACAAGCAAGAGTCACCTAAGTACGGCGAGGGAGATTCCGACTTCGTCTGCGATTATAAGAAAGGTGACTGCACAGACATCCACAGCTACATGATCTCCCTAATGCGCAGTGTGGGTATACCGATTGTCCATGAGTTTGGCCTGCCGTTAGGTGGCATTCCTCTGCCCGACCCGATGCCGACGGACACAAAGATTACAAGCTACCACTGTTATGCCTGTTTCTATGACCCTGCCTACGGCTGGATTCCAGCGGACGCCTCTGATGCCCGCCGTTGGATAGATCACAACCGCCCTGAAATGCGGGACTATCTGTTTGGCAACCTTGTACTTGAGCGAAACGGAGTTGCGATCTCGCGAGGGCGCAATCTTATTCTGGCGCCACCGCAAAAGGGCGAACCCTTGAACAAGTTTATCTACCCCTATGCCGAGGCCGATGGCAAAGCCATCAAAGTGGATCTGGACCTGACTCGGCGCACTCTTGGGTCCCCGTCGAATACGGCCCATTAAGCGATTGAGCCCGATTGATCGTACCGGCGTACCAGTACGTGTGATCGCCGTCCAGCCGAGGTTGGACCTAGCGTACACGGATAGTTACGTTACGTATCGGGACCATCTGATGGCGTTAGTTGAGCGTGAAGTTAGACCAAAGCTCAGAGCAGATCACCACAATCTGATCGTATTCCCAGAATATGCCGGTTTGCCATGCTGCTTTATAGGCGAAAGAGGTAAGGCGGCGAGGATGCAAACAACCGTTGAAGCCGCGTATCACGAGTTATTCCTCGCGTATTTGCAACCCGCGAGCCAGTCTCCGATAGGTTACTACTTAGAGCGATGGCCGAATCTTAGCCCTAATGAGATGGTCTCGCTGTCGCTCACGGATACTGTTTGGCGCGCTTTCTGCCAGACTCTGCGTGAGATCGCGGTCGCACTCAATTCCTGGGTGATCGCCTCCACAAACATCAGCGGCCAGATTGAACGAAGCAAAGACCGCACAGATATCGCGGCTCTGTCAGACCCAAGCCTTACGGGATGTGCCTCAGTGTATGTCGCCCGGGACCTGCGGGTGTTCAACACAGCATTCGTCTTTTCCCCCGATGGCAACATCATTTCATCTGTACGGAAGAGTTACCTTGTTCCCACCGAAGAGAGCGAACTGCGATTAAGTTACGGTGCGCTCTCCGATATAGCTCCTGTCGATCTCGGTTTCGCCAGGCTAGGCATTGTAACCAGCAAGGATGCCTGGATGCCTGACGTGCTGGACCGGCTTGCCACTCTTGATGTAAATGTTCTCATTCAGCCAGAGGCTTTCGAAGGCTGGGCGCCAGCCGATTGCGACAGCCATGCTGGATGGCCGCCGGATAACTTTCAGCAGAGTGGATGGATGGCCGTTCAGAAGTACGCGGCGTTCCGGTACTGTGCTATCCCACACCTGACGGGCAACCTCATGGATGCCGTCTTCGACGGACAGTCCGCCATCATTTGCAAGGCGGTTCCAGGCAAAACGAGGAACGCATACGTCGGGCAGACGCCACAAGCTGGCTTTAAGACTGTAGCGCCATGGGTGGTTGCCGATCCCGGCGAGTCCGGCACCACGTTTACAATTGAGGCTCGAAGAGATGCCCTGAGAACCGTCGGAGAGTCCCTTTTGCCTGGCACCTCACGGCAGAATGACTACGTTGAGACGGCTATCGCCGCCACTATCCATCCAGTAAGACGTTTTCCTAAGAGCAAAGCGGGCGTGCCTGGCGTACTAGGCGTAAGCCGGCCGGTGGCGCCGTCCCGTCTGGGGGAGCAGAGTTACGCGAAGGTTGCTTGCGATGATGACGGCTGCGCCATGGCTGTCTGGCAAGATACCCGCGATGGCCGGTCCCAGATACTTGCGGCTTGTTTTAGAGATACCAACCGCCGGTTTGGACCGGCGTTCCGCGTCGCTTCCTCGCCGAACCCGCAGCGGACGCCCGCTATTTGCATAACCACACGCTCTGTCTATGTAGCATGGCAGGAAGACATTGGTTTGGAGAGACGAATTCTGGTCTCCCGCGCCAACCGTCACAATCTTGCATTCGGCCCGGCAGTTTCACTTGGAACGCCTTCGCCGGTTAACGAGTGGCTGCCTACGCTGGCTGCGACGGCCGCGAGTACAGGTCATCACTCCATCTTCTTGGCATTCGTTGGCACTCACAACGGAAACGAGCGCATCTACGTGGCACGGACGTATGATGCGACAATGGATTGGGCAGTCTCGCCCGTAGACCCTTCGCCCATGACACATCCCGCACCTAACCCGCGAAACAACCAGTGGGCGCCAAGCATCGCCAACCACGGTAATGAAGTTGCCGTGGCGTGGGTTGGCTTTCGCGACTTCTCGTGGGATGTTTTCGTTTCGCGCTCAACGGACGGTGGACGGACTTTCTCATCGCCCAAACGTGTCGATGACGCTCCGAGCAGATACGAACGTATCCATAGCGATCCGGCACTGCTGTTCCTGCGTGATGGCACGCTGTTGTGCGGCTGGAGCGATATGCGCGAGCAGAGACTCCCTTCCCGAGTAAGGGTAGCGAGAGGGACCCCGGGTTTTAGCAAGGGCCGATTCTTGACCAATAAGGCAGGACCTGACGACAACTCTTGGCGGCTGGACGTGGCGGGAAGGCATGACTCGGAGAGAGTCGCGGCCGTATGGCAGGATTACCGCAATGAGACCAACCATATTTACATGGCTCTCAGTCGAGACGCAGGCGCCACATTCGCTGAGGAGCAGCGCGTAGATGACGGTGACGACGCTCGCAACTCGCAATATGCGCCCCAGGTGGCTGCAATCGACGCTGAACGGGTGTTGGTTTTGTGGGAGGATACTCGATCGGGTCAGCGTCGTATCAGGTACGCGACCGGGCCAGCGTCGTATCAGGTACGCGACCGGGCCAGCGTAGCGCGCGCCGACCAGATATCACTACGGTTCAAGCGTAGTTACAATTGAGGACTGCGCTACGAACAGGTACAACTAGGCATGAATGCTGCCGTAACGAAAACCGATAGCATTGGCGACCGAGCTCATTTGATCGAGACGGTACGACGCAACTGGGCGTTGGAGATGGACGGCGTAGAGATGTATCGCGCCCTTGCGGAACGCGAGCGCATGCCCGAGCGCAGAGCCATCTTCAAAAAGCTGAGTGAGATAGAACACCGTCATGCTGAGCAGTGGGCCGGGCGGATGCGCAACCTTGGCGGCGAGATTCCAACTCGACACAGCGGGAAGGCTCACGCGACTCGGATTGCACGGACCGCCGGGGGCATGCAGGCAATCATTCAAGCCATCGAGGAGGAGGAGCGTCGCGACGTCTCCTCTTATCTCCACCAGATGCGCGAATTTCGGGACGACGAGACGGCTGCAATTCTTCGCTCGGTTATCTTGGATGAGTTCTCACACGCCCTCGTGCTGAAGCGCCTCTACGCGGAGAGCAGCCCGCGCCGCGCAATGGCGTACCTCCGGCGGCGCGAACGCCAGGGAACAGGTAGTTGGATCGGTGACGCGGTTTATGGTGTGAACGACGGTTTAGGCTCAATCTTTGGTATTGTGAGCGGTGTATCCGGAGCTACGCTGGGTAATAGCCGCGTTGTTCTTCTCGCCGGATTGGCCGGGATGGTCGCCAGCGCACTTTCGATGGGCTCGGGAGCTTACCTCGCGGCAAAGAGCGAGCGCGAAATCTATGAAGCCGAGCTGCAGCGAGAACGTGAAGCTCTAAAGGCACATCCCGAAGAGGCTAAAGAGGAGCTAGCAATCCTCTATCAACTCAAAGGGGTACCGGAAGAGGATGCGACAAAAATGGCGGACTTCCTCGCCGCCGACTCCGAGCAGTTTCTGCGTACGATGGCTGCGGACAAGATGAACTTGACGGAGGATGCGCTCTCCAATCCGATAAGCTCCGCCGTTTCCGGCTCGCTCTCTACAGCAATTGGCGCTTTCATTCCAATTGTGCCCTTCTTTTTTGTCAGCGGATACCCGGCAGTCGTTTCGGCGGCCATCGTCTCGTTGGCTGCACATTTTGCCGTCGGCGCCGCGAAAAGCCTCGTCACGGTTCGATCGTGGTGGAGCAGTGGCACCGAGATGACACTCGTGGGGGCCGTTGAGGGGGTTGTTACTTACCTAATTGGCATCGGGCTTGGACACGTGGGTGGCTAATTGGCCGCCGGTGCGATGAGTGTCTCGAGGCGCTTGCGGCGATCCGGGTCATCGACCTCTGGCAGGTGGTCTTGGATTGCCTTTTTCAGCTTTTGCTGTAATCCTCGATTGTCCCAGGCAGTCCAAAATCGTTGGATGGCATCGATATCGGGGTCGATGATCGGTGACTGCAGCAGCAGATTGAACACACGCAGCGCCTCGGATTCGCTAAGATCACCAATATCGCTATAGTTATTCATAACGACCCAGTTACGGGCTTCGGTTTTGTCCACGAAACCGGTCGTTGATGGCGCCTTGGGTCTCGCCTTAGGGGTTGGAAACAGGTCCAGCTTGAATTGCGGCGTCGTAAAGATATGCTCTCCCGGCGCCGTATATGGTGAGAACTCGTGTGGTGGCGGCTCAATGTACGGCGTAGGGGTCGGGGGCTTGAACTTTTCGCCCTTTAGCGTTTTCAGTAGCGCCACGGCGGCGGCGGTCAGTGACGCCTGTGTCTTGGAGTCCGTATTGAGCTGGCCGATTGCCGCAGTTACCATCCCTTCGTCGGCCTGTGCAAGGCCGTCAATTACGGCATTGTAAACATCCCTGTTTAGGTGCCGGATGCCGCTGAGCGCGGGATCACCATGGACTCTCTGTTCGAGCTGATCCCTGAATGACGGCTGCTTGAATGTAGGTACGTTCCTAAACCGATTCAGGTCGAACGTAACTCGCGGTGTAGGCACCACGGGACAGGGCTTGTTCGGATCTTCTGCAGTCTGGTCTCCCAAACGATAAGGCAAGTTGAATGGACCTGGACCGCCTAAGCCAGGCAGGCTCGGTGTAAAGACACCCGGAAACGATGTTATGGGCGAAGATACCGGCATCGGGGGGTTCATATCTGTGTCAAACCGAATCTCAACCCTACGGTTCTGCGGGTTCGGAGCTTTCGTATCAACCTTTAGATGGCTCTTACCTGCGCTTTCGGTGTTTATCGCCATAAATGGTACGCCGGCTTCTGAGAGCGCGGCCGCTGCGGATAGAGCGCGCTTTTTGCCCAGCTCCATGTTGTACTCCTCGCCACCCGTCGCATCCGTATGTCCAGTAATGGTTACCTTACTAGTGGGAGAATGAGAGAGCATACGGAGAACTGTCCCGGCAATGTCCTTGATCTCCGAGTTATATCGATCCGGCATCTCCGGATGGTTTAACTCGAAACCGTCTAGGGTCGCCAGGTTGAACTGGCCGAGAGCCGGGTCGAGCTTTAGTTTGTACCGAGAATCCGCGGCCGTGTCTAAAGAACCACCGAGCGAATCCGCGTAGAGACCGAGCGGTGCGCCACCGACTGCATTCGGCGGGACTCCCTGACCACTCACTATCCGTTCCGCTGCCGATCTGGCTTGGAATTCCGATGCCTGAATTGTATTCGTGCCGCCCCTGCGCTGTTGGATAACGTGAGTAAGCTCATGGGCAATTAGACGCTTCCCTGACAAGGTTGCCGGAGCGTAGTGTCCCGCGCCAAAGGCGATATGATCTCCGAACGTAAACGCCTTCGCATTTACGGCACGAGCGGATTCGGCGGCATTGATGTCGCTGTGGACTCTTACGCCTTCTAAACTAACGCCAAAGCGCGATTCCATGTTTGACCGAGTCTCCCGATCCAGGGGCTTACCAGGGGACCTAAGAACGCTCTGCGCCACTGGTGGCGTGTAATGAGAGGTTTCGGAAGTACTCCGGTCGCCCTTGAAGAGGGGAATCGGATCGCGGCTACGGCTGGCCCGGCCGCGGACGGCTACCGAATCCATAGCCGTGGCCGGAATGACTTGACCGGTCACTCTATTGGATTTAGTGTTGTGTTTTGAATATGTGCGCAGTGCAGACATTCTTAGCTCTTGAAACCAGCCAACCCGATTTGCCCTCCAGATCCGATAGGAATTGACAACAGCTCAGGTCCTTGCTCTTAGAAGATGTTGATTTCGTTGGATGACTTTCCGTTTAGGTCCGTATAGAACTCCTGAGCCGAAACCTTGAATCCTTCGAACTCCTCTGGAAGGTCTGCCTTCAGCCGCCGCGCGTAGTCGATGGTCTTTTCGATATGAAGCCGTTCGTCCTGCCGCGCAAACTCCTCAGGAATCGTCTGCCCGGGTCGGGCGGTTATGTCGCCCACGATAATCTTCTTTGCCACAGGATCAATTGCGACGAAGTCGGGCTTACTATTGCCTGGGAAGATACGTCGAATCGATTCAGGGAGACGCTGCCGAGGATAGACCTTGTAGCCCGGACCCAGCTTCGCGGCGGCATTTTGGATTGCCTCAGGTTCCAGGAACTTACCAACTTCCGCGGCAGCAGTCGCCTCGCTTGGTTCGCGTGAGGCAGATACGTCACCGAGTTCCTCAATTGATCCCGAAAGAGATTCTGGGCCGCTCTGGATAGCCTTCAGATCTGGCCTACGACGCGTGGGTTCGTCAATCGGCCGTCGAGGCGGCGGCAAGGCTCGATCTTTCGGACCTCCGGACCGGCGCGTTACGCTGCGTCGCGTCGTTGTGCCGCCCGCTTTCGTCTCTCCTTTTGTTCCACCCTTCGAGCCGCCCTTCCCTTCGCCAGCAGTGGCGACCGTGGCCGTCCGCCCGCCTTCGACTTCACCGGATGGTCCCGAGACTACCTGGCCCGTTGTTGCCTCCCTCACCACGGGCTCATCAATGACCTCTTCAGACTGCTGCTCTTGCGAGGTTCGTCGTGGTTTTGCCCGACCGATCGGAATTACTTCAGCTTCTTGGTCATTGATCTTCGCGCCGGTTTGCGTTTGCTTTTTACCCGGAAACGGAATGACGTTGGATTCATCTTGCCGGGAAATAGGAGCGGGAATGTCACTAGCAGGCGCATTCGTGTTCGCCTTTGCCGCTAATCCGGCGCGTGATGCGTTTCCGCCTGCCTTCGCGGAAGGTGTGTCGATTGGTGGGTTCTTCTTCGGTGGAATCTCTTCATGGCTTGCGAGGCTACCTGCAAGCCCGGTACCGCCGCCGATAAGAGCCGCTTTCTTTATGTCATCCAGAGATCCGCCCTCAAGAGCCGCGCTGGTAGCGCCACCTGCCGAGCCGCTGGCCAGCCCCGTAACTCCCCGGGCGATCACAGACGTGTCGCCGAAAGCATGCCCTGCTCCGCCCGCAATTCCCCCACCGGCCGCGCCCGACAGACCGCTCTTGTTCGCTGAAGACAGTATCTCACTGCCGGATTTGCCTTCCAACGTGGCGTTCAGCGCTCCGCCGGTTGCCCCACCCACATATCCGCTTCCTGCGCCGGTCGCGACCTTACCCAGCAGTGACGTTGCAGGGCCTAGACCCTTTGCGGCACCGAATGTCGCGACGCTGGTGGCCGCATCTACTGC
>Ga0207011_1083_pt1 | contig 18845 bp, 18 predicted proteins | sample Alteio_BWMinCont_79_FD_153466 | JGI IMG/M metagenome (GOLD analysis project Ga0207011, IMG submission 153466) | Enriched cells from forest soil in Barre Woods Harvard Forest LTER site, Petersham, Massachusetts, United States -... | ecosystem: Environmental > Terrestrial > Soil > Temperate forest >...
AGCTCCGAACACCATCAAAGGGAAGCGACGAAAGTAACTCCAAATGAATTTAATGATTTGTTTATTGGTGAGGTCTTTCATTAATTTTTACGCTCATAAATGAAAAATTCAAAATCAAGGCTGTTTTGATGTTGGATGCCACTCCGTTCTTTTACCTGGTAGATTTTCTGGGTACTGATGCTCGGAATTCAAGGGGTAATTTTTCACGTAACCTATCGGATCGCCAATCTCTTTAACTGTTATACCGATTCTAGAATTGAAGCACTGGTTGCAACCGAAGCCCTGGAGCGGGTTCAGCATTTTTCCACCGACTGGCACAATAACAGTTTTGCCGGCTCAACCGTCACCAAAATTAAACGCGGGATGCGGGCGGCTCATACTTTTTACGATATCATTTGTTACGACATCTATCCGGCTCTGGGAGTGATTATCGGCCTGGTGATTATGAACAGTTTTAAAAATCCCATCTTGGGAATTATTTTTGGAGTTTTTGCCGTTTTATTTGTGATCGTAAGTGTGACCTTGGCCTTAAATTATGTTGCTCCTGAGCGCCGAAAAGCCAATAAGGAGGATAATCAAGTCGGTGCAACTCTCGCCGATACCGTGACCTGCAATGCCACTGTGAAAACTTTCGGAATGGAAAACCGTGAGCTGGGCTATTTCAGTAGTGTCGTCGAAAAATGGCGTATCTCCGCTAAAAATGCTTGGTTAAGTTCCAACATTCTTTCCACTTTTCAAAACGTGTTGATCATGGGTTTTAAATTTGTGCTTTTTGCCGGAGCGGTGTGGCTGTGGTATCAGGGAAAACTTTCACTGGCCGATGTGGTTTTTGTGATCTCGACCTATTTGGTTTTTACCGGTTATTTCCGTCCGATTGGTGACCGGATTCGGGATCTCAATGAAGCGATGAACGATATCGAGGATGTGGTTGCATTTCAGCATACCCATATTGACGTCAAAGATCTCCCCAATGCCGAAGACATTAAAATTATTCAGGGAAAAATTGAGTTTAAAAACGTCAGCTTTCATTATCCCTATGAGAAAAAAAATATCTATAAAAACTTTTCGCTTACCATTGAACCCGGAGAAAAAGTAGCGCTGGTCGGTCACAGTGGCAGTGGAAAATCGACCATGGTCAAACTGATTCAACGGCTTTTTAATATCCAGGAAGGGAATATTTTGATCGATGGTACCGATATTGCGACCGTCAACCAGTCCAGTTTGCGCAAAAATGTGGCGCTGGTCCCGCAGGATCCGATCCTTTTTCACCGCAGTTTGCGCGAAAATATTGCCTATGCCAAGGCGCATGCTTCTTTGGCAGAGATTGATCAAGCCGCCAAACTTGCGTATGCCTATGAGTTTATTGCCGCTCTTCCCAGCAAATATGAAACCTTAGTTGGTGAACGAGGCATTAAACTTTCAGGAGGGGAGCGGCAGCGCGTTTCGATCGCCAGGGCCATGCTCGCCAACTGCCCGATTATTATTTTGGACGAAGCCACCAGTTCGCTGGATTCGCAGTCTGAAGCCTATATTCAAGCGGCCCTCAAAAATTTGCTCGAATCCAAAACGGCCATTATTATTGCCCATCGTTTAAGTACGATCAAATCGGTCGATCGGATTTTGGTTTTTGAAAAAGGAAAAATTGTCGAACAGGGAACTCATAAAGCTCTGGTCAAAAAAGAAGGTGGAGTCTACAAAAAACTTTACGAAATGCAGGTCGGAGGTTTTTTAAGTGAGTAGGTTATGCATATGAAGTGGCAGTGAAGTGAAAGCAAAGAAAATTCACGGTACCTGCTCACCGCTTTTAAAAAAAAACTGTCATTGCGAGGAGCCGCAGCGACGAAGCAATCTCGTTGGAATTTCGCAGGACTTGATGACTTTTACCACGAGATTGCTTCGCTCTGGCTCGCAATGACACAAAAAAGTGGCGAAGCAGTGAGCAAGTACAATGTTCAGTGATCCCAATCAAACTGATCGCGTAGGCGCCGTGGGCAGTCGACGCAGTTGTGCGCTGCAATGATTTCTTTAAAAATTTCATTATTTTGCAATAAATGAAGTAGGGGTTGTGTTAACTTGAACTCCTTTTCCTTTTTGAATTTCTATGCTCATCGCCAAATCTTCCATTACCGAAAAACTGGATGCAAAAAGGGAAGTTGATCTTTTGATCGCTCAAGCCAAAGATCAAATATCTTCCCTGCCCGAACTTGAAGACCGCAAACGGATCATTGATGAGATTCACTATGCGATTCAAGCCGTTTTGCAAGAAGAGGAGTTCCTGTTTATTGACGTTTTTCAAGAGCCAATGCTCACCCGCAACCCTACTGCTCCTGCACATCAAGACACCATGATGCGTTTTAGATCACCAGAAGGCTTACTGCGTCGGTTTAATCAAAATTTATTGCAAGTTCCTGATCAAACCGCCGTTGACATTTATCGAGAAATTCATCAGGCTATTCGGGAGGTCTTGCGGGGGGTATTTCCAGAACCCGAAATTGAGGCTGGTGCCGATCTCCAAATCGAACAGTTGCAAACACCGCTCGTGGATTTAGATTTTTCCCACTTACCTCAAAACCAGCCACCACGGCTTAAAAATGCCTTGTCCTGGCAGGTTTATAAATATGCTGGCAATATTCTTTACGTTGATTTTGAGAAAAAACTGCAGTTGTCACCTTTAACGGCAATGCTTCGAGGAATTGGTGAAAAAACTGTTCCAATCATTAGGGAAGCCCTACTCAAAATCCCTTTGCCGCTTGGAAAAAAATTATCCCCCAAAGAAATAAAAATTTTGCGGGATTTTGCTGTCGCCTCCACATGCGAATTGGCTGCTGAAAAACCGCAACCGCCAGAGAAAATTCCGGAAATTATTGAAGCAGCTCCAGTCATACGTCGACCTCAGCAAAAAATTACGGCGGACTTCTTGAACCATAACTCCTCTTGGATGGGCACAAACCTTCCCCTGAGTGAACTCTTATTCAATCAAGATTATCCGTCAGCTGATCGCAAAAAAAGGTTAGGGAATATTTTTGATGAGTTGGGATACCACCGGATGGGCGACCTCTTTCAATTAGAAAAAAAAGACAAAGTTACAAGTTTGAGGTTGAGCGATGAACTGAGAGCAGCTTTGGCAATAAGATTAAGTGAAGATGCTGCGAAGTCTCTGATCACATTCATTCAGGGGAAACTGAATGAAAATTCATCCTGCTGCGATAAAGCTTTAAGCAGAGCTGAAGTAAGAATTTTTCAAGCATATCAACAAGGGCGCAAAACAGGAGTAGAATGATGATGAAAGTGCATTCTAAAATCAATCTTTATGAAATTTGAAGCTGATAATATGCTGCATCCATTTGTGGGAGAAGAGTTCCATCCCTCAGTTGCTGCCAATAACAACGCTGCCCCTACTGGGAGAGTTTTGGGAAACACCGAATTGGGCAAGCTGAATAGGCTCGCCGAACAGCTTGAACAAATCACCAGTGAACCAGAGTTTGACCAGTATGCCCAAAAATTAGCGATTGCCTTTTCGGATCTTTTGCAGGATAAAAAAAGTTTAGCACATAAAACCTTTCAATCCGTCCGGAAATTTTGGGATAAACTTCCTCAGGCTTGTCAGTGGGCGATGCTGAAAGGTGAAGCCATAAACCCCATTGCACTACCATTTGTGAATACTTTGCTCGAAATGGGCTTAATTTCTTACAAAGGCCATGGTTCACCTGTGGAACGGGATGAGGCTTTAAAACAACAGGCCGCGTGGGATCATAAAAAAACCGAATGGGGCCTTCGGATCGCCGAAGTTTTTGATCCGGAAGTTGCCGCCATGAAGCCTTTTTTGGAACCAATCATGAAACTACAAAATTCCAAGGCTAAAGTAATGGAAATTTTCCGAAGAGAAATGGATGAATTACAGATTGAACTTGAAACAGCTGGCAGAGAAAAAAATGTTATGCAAAAAAAGCACAGGCCACAGCACCTTGAAGTCGTTAATATTCCCGCTGGTACTCCCAGCAATCAAAACGAAGCTGCGGCTGCTTGAGCACTGCTCAAGAACTTCACCTGCATACACACTTCACAAAAGGCGCCTACGGCAAGCCGCTGATGAACAGAACCTGTGTCGAAGCGCCCCGAAAGGCTATGTGCAAACCACCGGCATTGGAAAATAATCATTTGGGAGGCTGGCTTGCAGAATATTCGCTTTAAAATCCGCCGAAAAGCATTTGCCGGATTTCCGGATTCATCATGTCCGGGTTCCAGGCAGGTTCCCAAACCACTTCAATTTCGACATCTTTGACCGTCGATTCCATTCGCAAAATGGCATCAATATCGGTGGTGAGTTGGGGCCCTGCCGGACAGCCCATTGAAGTTAGCGACATCACGACCGTAACAATTCCTTGGTGCTCTTCGACATGATAAATCAGTCCCATGTCCACAATGCCGACACCAGTTTCCGGATCAATCACTTGATTCAGCAAATGGTAGTAAACATTACTTTCATCAAAATCGCGCTTGGCCATTGGCGGTTCAGGCTGAGTCGCTACAGGTAAAGCTGGAGTGGCCGGTTCTGGAGTAAGGCCAAAGGACGGACCAGAGTCCGGTAAAATTGGTTTGAGATCATTCATCACGGTTGAGTTTATACAAAGTAAGAGCTTTTTTCATCGTCACCAGTCCAAGCAGCGCGCACTTTACTCGGGATGGTGTCAGCGGTACGCCTAATAATTCATAGATATCTTCATTGGTTATTTGCTCGGCTTCAGCTAAACTTTTTCCGATCAGTTCATCGCTGAGCATCGAGGTGCTTGCCTGGCTAATGGCACACCCTATCCCAGCAAAGCCAATCTCTAAAATCTGCCCTTGGTCATCAATCAAAAGATCCAGCTGAATCTCATCCCCGCACAGTGGATTGGTGTCCCTCGCCGAAATTGAAGGCTGCGCCAATCTGCCATGATGATGAGGATTTTTATAGTGATCCAAAATAATTTCGCCGTAAAGGTCCATTGATTGAAATTACGAATTACTGATTACGAATTACGTCCCCTTGCGAAGGCGTGTGCCAAGCGTTATGAAGTCGTGGGTATTTTAAAAATTTTGTAGACATTTTGGAGTGCCACGTACGCAACGTCAATATCTGCTTCATTATTGTAAATCGAAAAACTCATGCGCGTGGTGGCCGGTACTTTAAGTCTTTGCATTAAAGGTTGAGCACAATGATGCCCTGCCCGAACCGCCACACCTTCTCCGTCTAGAATCGAAGCCACGTCATGCGGATGCACTCCGGGCACATTAAAAGAAACAATTCCGCCATTTACGGCCGGACCGTATAAAATGATCCCGGGTAATTGTAGCAGTTTTTCTCTGGCATACTGAACCAATTGTTGGTCATGTTCCGCAATATCTTTAAAATTTAAACCCATCATAAAATCGATGGCCTTTCCAAAAGCGATCACATCGGCAATATTGGGAGTTCCAGCCTCAAATTTCCAGGGAAGATCATTCCAGTTCGCCTGGTAAGGTCCAACTTCTCTCACCATATCTCCACCAAATAAAAACGGCGGCATTTTTTCGAGCAACCTACGTTTCCCGTACAGCACTCCCACCCCGGTTGGGCCAAACATTTTATGGCTGGAAAAAGCTAAAAAATCAATATCCATTGCTTGCACATTCATCCGTAAGTGGGCAATGCTTTGAGCAGCATCCACCATCACTTTCGCTCCCACTTTATGGGCGGTTTCAATAATTTTTTCTAATGGCACGATCGTTCCCAGGACATTAGACATTTGAGTAATGGCCACCAATTTACATTTGGCGGTGATAAATTCCGGGAGCTTGGAAAGTTCCAGTTGGCCATCCGCAGTCAGAGGAATAATTCTCAGGATCGCTTGTTTTCTACGACAAAGTTCTTGCCAAGGCACCAGATTAGAATGGTGTTCTAAAGCGCTCACGACCACCTCATCACCTGAATAAATATTTTGTTCACCATAAGTATAGGCGACTAAATTAAAAGCCTCCGTCGCATTGCGGGTAAAAATAATTTCGGCGGGTTCTTGGGCATTAAGAAAGCGAGCCACTTTGATGCGCACCCCTTCATAAACTTCGGTAGCCTCTTCCGAAAGCGTATGGACTCCCCGGTGAATATTGGCATTCATGGTTCGATAGTAATCCAAAAGCCCGTCCAGCACCATTTGCGGTTTTTGAGTGGTCGAAGCATTATCCAAATACACCAGCCGTTTGCCGTTAATTTTCCGGTCAAAAATCGGAAACTGATTTTTAATAAAATCTACGTTCAACATGCTTTGAATTTTAAATTTTTAAGTGAGTGTAACCATCGTTTCATCTTCATTCAAACTTGGTAGCGGCAAAGCCTCTAGAATTTTCTTTTGCAAATCTTCCCGCATTTTTAGATCAGGAATAAGGGTAAGTTGTTTTTCAAAAAAACTGGTGATGAGCATTTGTTCAGCCTCTTTTGGGTCAATGCCCCGACTGAGTAAATAAAACATCAGTTCATCGTCAACTTTTCCAATGGTGGCGGCGTGGCCGGCTTTGACATCATCAGCCTCAATTTCGAGCGCCGGCACGCTTTTCGCTCGGGCATAATCCGAAAGGAGCAGGGTGTCATGTGAAAGGTAGGTGTCGCTGAGTTGCGCCGGTTTAGTGATGACCAAATTCCCTTTGTAATCGACCACCGATCGGTCAAACATTGCCGCTTTGAGACGATAATGCGCCTTGGTATTGGTGGCGACATGGTAAGAAATAGTTTCAAATTTAAACAGCGAGGTGCCGGTTCCGATAATGATTCCAATAAACTGCAGTTCACTGTTCCGGCCCAAAAACTCAAAAGTAATTTTAGGAACACCTTCCCACCCTTCGGTCGCAAACAAAATAAAAGTCAATTTGGCGCCTTCTTCCAACACGATGGTCGTATCTGTGGCTTGAGTCACTAAAAGTGTTTGTTCGGATCCTTTCCCGATTGAAAGTTTTTGCGGAAGCACTGTTTCATTTTTTGGGATGGCGATGTCTTGAACCATGAGAAAGAAAAAAATAACTAAAGCGAGAAATGATAAACTCCGGTTGCAATAAAAATGATTTGAATAATGATTCCGATACCTGCACTCATCAGGAAAATTTTAAGCAGCGATCTGTTTGCAAACAAGCAAAGGATCGAAAAAAACATGATCATCAGCCAAGAGAGGATGAGTGTTGAATGCCAACTAAAAGTGCCTTTCCTTGCCACATATTCGTAGACGATGAAGGGGGTGCAAAATCCTGTCCAGATACCGCATATTGCCAGTAAAAATTTGGAGAGAACCGCCAGGATTTTTTTCATAAATTACAAAAGAAAATTTGTACTTGGACGTTTACCCAACGCTCCCTTCCATTTCCAATTCAATCAAGCGGTTCATTTCAATGGCATACTCCATCGGCAGTTGCTTGATGATCGGATCGATAAACCCGTTCACGATCATTGTGGCAGCTTCCTGTTCGCTCAGTCCCCGCGACATCAAGTAAAAAAGCTGTTCTTCACCAATTTTACTGACTGTTGCTTCATGAGCGATCGAAACATCATCTTCCTGAATATCCATGGTCGGATAAGTATCCGAGCGGGAGTTTGCATCAAGCAGCAGTGCGTCACAAACCACCCGCGATTTCACACCCTTGGCCGCCGGATACACCCGCACCAGCCCGCGGTATGAGGTTCGTCCACCGCCCTTGGAAATCGATTTGGAAGTGATCGTAGAAGAAGTGTTGGGTGCCAAATGGGTCACCTTAGCCCCGGCATCTTGATGTTGTCCTTTTCCTGCGAAAGCAACCGATAAAACTTCAGCCTTGGCCCCCGGTTCCATCAACAGCACCGCCGGATATTTCATGGTCAGTTTCGATCCCAAATTACAGTCCAGCCAAAACATTGTCGCATCCTGAAAAGCTTTGGCCCGTTTCGTCACTAAGTTGTAAACGTTATTGGACCAGTTTTGAATGGTGGTGTATTGGACTCGTGCCCCTTTCTTGACGATAATTTCTACCACAGCCGAATGTAAAGAATCGCTGGAATAGGTAGGCGCTGTACAACCTTCCACATAGTGCACTGACGAGCCTTCATCGGCGATAATGAGTGTTCTTTCAAACTGCCCCATGTTTTCGGCATTGATGCGGAAATAGGCTTGTAGCGGCAACTCAATATGCACGCCTTTGGGCACATAAATGAAAGATCCTCCTGACCATACCGCTGAATTTAAAGCTGAAAACTTATTGTCTCCGGCCGGAATAACCGTCCCAAAATACTCCTTAAAATATTCCGGATATTTTTGCAGTGCCACGTCGGTTCCTTCAAAAATCACCCCTTTGCGGGCTAAACTTTCTTGCAAATTATGGTAGACCATTTCCGATTCAAATTGCGCTCCCGAACCTGCCAAAAATTTTCGCTCAGCTTCCGGAACCCCCAGTCGCTCAAAAGTTTCTTTAATCTCATCCGGCACATCATCCCAACTGCGGGTTGGCCGATCCGACGGCTTAATATAGTAGTGAATATTATCAAACTTGATTCCGCTTAAATCGCCCCCCCATTTTGGCATTGGTTTGGCATTGAAAATATCCAGGGCCTTTAAGCGCAGTTCCAGCATCCAAGCCGGTTCATTTTTCTGGCGGGAAATCTCTTCCACAATTTCGCGGGTGAGCCCTTTGGCCGATTTATAAATCGATTTGGTTTCCACATGAAATCCGTACTGGTAATCGCTCAGTTTTTTAGTGAGATCTTGTTGTGCTTCGGTTGCCACGATCGGGGTAATTAAAAATTAAAAATGAGGAATTGTAGGAACGCGCCATGGTCATATTTATTTACGCATTCCGCTCTGGCTCGGTGCATACTCTTCATAACCGTTTTTCTCCAATTCCGTTGCTAACTCTTGCCCACCGGATTTGACGATTTTGCCATCAACCATAATGTGAACAAAATGCGGTTTCAGATAATTTAAAACTCGTTGATAATGAGTAATCAGCAAAACTCCCATATTAGTTCGGTCAAAAACATTTTGAATGCCTTCGGCGACAATTTTTAAAGCATCAATATCCAAGCCCGAATCGATCTCATCCAGCATCGCAATTTTTGGTTGAAGCGTTGACATTTGAATAATTTCCGCCCGTTTTTTTTCACCACCCGAAAACCCTTCATTCACACTCCGTCCAATGAATTGTCGGTTCATTTTAACCACTTCAAACTGTTTTTGAACGATCGGCACAAATTGAGCTGGGCCATAAGGTTTTGCCTCAGGATTATTGGCCTTTTGCACGGCATTGACGGCATGGCGTAAAAAATTTCCAAAAGTAATCCCTGGAATTTCCCGTGGATATTGAAAAGCCAAAAACATTCCGGCTTGGGCGCGTTTATCCGGCTTAAGTTCCAGAATATTGATGCCATTTAAAAGCGCTTCGCCACCCGTGACTTGATATTTAGGATGTCCCATCAACGCATTGCAAAGCGTGCTTTTTCCTGAACCGTTGGGTCCCATGATAATATGGATTTCACCCGACTTTAGGGTGAGCGAAAAATCTTTTAAAATCTCTTTGCCTTCCACCGATACCCCCAAATGTTTAATTTCGAGGATAATGTCTTTGTAAAAAACTTGCGGCAACTCCTTCACCGGCGGAGCTTGTACAGTTTTTTTGTTCAATGATTGATTTACAGTGCTTGTTTCCATGAAGAAGTGATTAAATTATCAAGAGTAGTATTGGCAAAAATTTGAATAATGGCTTGGTTGACAGTTCCCAGTCCATGGCGCATCTAGCATTTCGGTTGTCTGGCGCAAACATTGTTCATCGTCGGGATGAGGCAATCCATCACCGTAATTGGGCCTTCCAGGATTTCAATAATTTCTTTGAGTGATAATTCTTGCGCCGATCCATCGCCACTTTTTGCATAAAAAAGAAAGGAATTTGATGATCGGCACAAAACTTGCGAAGTGAAACTGCTTGCGGGGATTTTTGACCCGCCAGTTCAATCAAAAAGAAGAGCCCATAGTCCAGTTTTTTTGAAAATTGCAAAAATCCATGTTTTTGCTCAGCCATTTTGGAAGAAGTTTTTGGAGCTGCAATTGAAATCATACCTTTTCAGTCTTAATTGAACACATCTCAACCCTAAGCAAAAAAAACTATGCTGTCAATAAAAACTCATTACAAAAACTACTTTTTCCAAAACCAATCCTCAACCATCAGTTTAGGTCGAACAAAATATTTGTTCATATTTATTTTTTCAATGCTGAAGCAGGGCTTAAAAAACTGTTTTTATTTTCTAATTGGCGCCTACGGCAAGCCGATGGATCGATCCAGGCGACCGCTGAAGCGCCTGCCTGGACTAGGCGGGGGGCTATCAGCTGAGCTAAAAAACATAAAACCTTCCGGGTCGCTAAATTGCAACTTACCTGCAAACTGATCAGATTTTTGTCAAATTCAAAGGTTACTTAAAAATATTTTCAAATTTAAGCAAGGGGACTTTAGCAATTTATCTCAAAAGATCAGATCTAAAAGCCAAAAATGTGCTAAAATGATCAGATAATAATTTCAAGGCAACGTGCATATTTTTAAATATCCAACCCGGCAAAGAAGTTTTTTAGAAAAACGCCTCATCTATAAAAATCCTGACAATGAGGAAAGAGCAAATACCCGCAAATCTTTCAACAGGACTGAAATTCAAAATGCGACCAGAGGCGACTTGAGTGAACTTCAAAATCAAATCGAAAAAAATCGTCCAAATATCGACCAAAAAAAGGAAGAGAACGAAAAAAATCTTGGAAATTATTGGAAAGAGGTTACGAAAAAAATTGATCAAGATGAAATAGCAGCAGACCTCAAAAATGCACGGGAAGCTAAGACTCACGACCTGCAGGGTGGGTGGGATCGAGCAAAAATGTCCAGAATGTTTTTGGAGAGAGACGAAGCTCAAAAAACCGGATTAACATTTACAGTTAACCTTAAAAATGATCAGCGCTTTGAGAATAATATCGGAGCAGGCCATATCCTCCCTCATAACGCCACCAAAATCATGGTCAAAGATTTGGAAGGGAAAACGCGCATTGGCATTCGGAGAGAAACTCGTCCTCCCAACAATACCCGTATTGGTTATTTTGACGATCAAGGCTACATTTCCATTTATTCGGGGTACACCATTACTATTCTTGAGACTATCCCCGAAAATAGTAAGGATGCGATCGAACAAAAAACCAAAGAGGATTTAGCTCACACCCAAAATGGATTGACCGGTGCCATTTGGCATGAAGATCAAACTGTGCCTGACATCATTAAGCCACTTTCAGAACCACAAAAAGTAATGGCTACCGATCCCTATCGGGAAATAGATGGCAAGCGTTATTCGACGGTTAACCGTAATTATTGGTACCGCGAAGTTGGGGAAAATGAAACACAAGCCAGGGGTTGGATAGTAACAAAAGATCCCGTGGAGATCGGAAAAGAGGTAACGTTCATGCGTCAAAAAATTAAAGCAGGAGCCAATAAAATGATTTTGCCATATTTAAAAGAAGCTGAAGCTCAGTTGACTGAAGCCGGTGTTGATTATAATTTTGATGATGTTCAAGGATTTAATTGGAGAAATATTGCGGGAAGTAATTCCAGAAGTCTCCACTCTTGGGGTGTAGCACTGGATATCAATCCTGGAAGTAATAGGGATGCTAAAAACGGAGGAAAAACCACCGATATGCCGCCGAAATTTATTGAAATTATGGAAAAACTTGGCTTTACCTGGGGGGGGGCGCTGGACGGGAAAAACCTATGACCCGATGCATTTTGAATTCAGTTTGGATCCCAAAACCTCTACCGGTCTTTTACAACATGCCAAAAGCCGTGAATATGCCGAGAAAATTTTTGGTGGTCCGATGCGAACTGGGCCCGAACCAAGACCAGCATCTGAAGCAATTTCAGCTCCAGCAAAAGAAAAAATAGAAGTCAAAGGTGATAAAAACTATAATGCTGCGCTTCGATCAGTCATTGCTGAAAATCCGGGATTCTTGGAGAAAGTTGATGAGATTGCCGCAAAAATTGGATGTCATCGTCGCGATATTCTTTGGATCATGTGGAAAGAGTCAGGATTTAATCATCAGGCCGTCAATTACCAGAAAGATAAAGGTGACAGCTCCGATCCCTATGAGCGTGCTAAAACAAGAGCTACCGGTCTGATTCAATTTATGCCTGCGACATCAGCCAGTCTAAGAACAACCAATCAACAACTTTTTAAGATGTCTGCGCTTGACCAATTACATTACGTTGAAAAATATTTCCAGCCGAGTTTCGGAAAAATTCATAATTATGCCGACCTTTATTTAACGGTTTTTTACCCGGCAGCTTTAGATAAGGGCATGGATTTTGTTTTCGGAAGTGAGCCCAAGGCACAGGCTTCACCTGAAAAAATTGCCGAACAAAACAAGGGAATTAATCATGGTCAACCGATCACCAAAGCTGCATTTTATAATTACGCCGGGCAACCTCCTGAAGATCTGGCATCAGATGAGCTTTTTCCTTGAAAATAATGGGCTTGCTCACTGTGGGATATTGAACACCTAGGACAAACAGCTGGGGGTTGCAGCTATGCTCAAAACTTTAATGACATTGGAGGAGCCCCACCATCAAGATCAAAATATTGTTGTAGCTTAATTACCGGATCGCTCCATTGCACGTTCAAATTCGGATATCAATTTCCTGAGTGGTTTTATTCAAACAAATGTTTTTGGTAAGCCTCGGGATTGTCGAGGAAATCTTTGGTGATTTTATAATGCTCGGTTTCTTTGTAGGCCGTTTTTCGAAGCTCATCGTCGCGAAGTTCGTAAATGAAAGAATCCGGATAGCTTAAAAGAATTGGGGAGTGGGTAGCAATAATGACCTGGCATTTATGTGTGGCCAGTTTTTGATTGAGTAGTGCCAAAAAAGCCAATTGTCGCTGGGGTGAAAGTGCCGCTTCCGGTTCATCAAAAATATAGATGCCATCGCCAAATCGGTGTAGAAATAATGCCAAAAATGCCTCGCCATGTGATTTTTGATGAAGCGATTTTCCTCCATACGCCTCATAATTTCCAATTTGATCAAGATGTGAAGCAAAATTGAAAAAAGTTTCAGCGCGCATAAAAAATCCTTCATTGATTTTTTGATTCCAAACCAATCGTAAATAGTTCGCCAATGGAGATTCCGTTGCTACTGAACCAAACATGTTATTCCTGCTTCCGCCTGCCGGATTAAAGCCGCAATTGAGAGCAATTGCTTCCAAAATAGTTGATTTGCCGGTGCCATTTTCACCCACTAAAAAGGTTACCTTCTTGTGAAAAACCAATCGAAAATTTGCATGATTTAAAATCGGCAGGTTGAAAGGATATTCCTGAAAATTTGGCAATTTATCTTCGCGGTAAGTGATTTCGCGTAAAAACATCAAAATTGAGCTAAAGTATTATAATGCCATTTTTTGAAGCACTACTTCTCGATATTACGATTGAAAATTGCATCCGCCATTGCGCTCCGTCGTCCAAGTACTAAAAATCCCGAAGGCTATTTGATGATTGTTTACTTTAAAAATAGTAATTGTGGATCGTTTTGCCTTTTACCGTTGCTTGAGCTCTTTACTAAAAACCGTAATTTCAAAATCCAAACTTACCAAAAACTCCTGTTTTTGCTGAAGTAAAGCTTCTTTTTCTTCGTTTACTTGCCAATAGTAAGGCGTCATGGCGACCAGGCTCATCACATCTTGATTTTTTTTGAGCTGGATGGCGTATGCCAACTCTTTTTTCATTTCCATCGTCATCTCAAACTGCTCTGCTAAATTCAGTGGGTTGCCTTGCAATTGAAATTGATCGTAAATAAGCGCGGCCAATTCTTGCAGATGCGCGGGTCCCGGGCGGACGCAAATGAATTTTCCATCAGCAGTTAAGACCCGTTTGAGTTCTTCTGACTCCACCGGTGAAAAAATTGAAAAAATAAGATCAAAAGATTCATTCCGATAAGGCAGATGAAAATTACTTCCAATACAAAACTGAATTCGTGAATCGCGTTTGGCAGCTTTTTGAATCGCCGCTTTGGAGATATCAATGCCAGAAATTTGAACATGCTCAGACAGCTTTGATCCATCTAAAAAATGCTGAAGTCGATCACTGTAAAAACCTTCCCCGCAGCCGATATCTAAAATATTAAGCCGAGTATCGGTGGCTTTCCCTTTGTTTTTAACTTTCAAAAAATCCTTGATCATTTTATTCAGGGTATCTGAGAAAGTTTCATAATAACCTTGCTCCAAAAAATATTTGCGATTTTCAATCATGAACTTGCTATCTCCGGGATTTTTGGAGTTTTTTTGATTTGCCAATAGCAAATTTACGTAACCTTCCTTCGAAATATCAAAAGAATGTTTTTGTGAACACTGAAATTTGTGATCCATTCGCTCGAGCTCCAAGGTGCAAACCGGACATTGATAAATAATTTTCATGCACCAACAATACTACAAATTTTTAAATGGTGCTGTGTTTTTTTGAATTTAAAAATAAAACTTTACTGAGCCTGACAAAAGTAAAAAAATATTTCAAGACTTTTTTATTGGGAGAAGGGCAACGGTGAAGGGGATAGCCTACCGTCGCCCTGGCTGTCTGGGTTGGTCAGTGGGTGGTGATGTCAGGAGGAGGGAGTGGTGCCAGCGTCGCTGGACGGGCTGGGGTTAGCCCCCTGGCACTCGTGGTTGATCATCTGCGCACCGGTCGTGTTGGCGCTTTCGCTCACGACTCCACCGTTGCTCCCGGTGGCCTGGCCTTGAACCGCGATCAGCCCGCAGGGCAGGTCGGCGATCCGTACGGACTGGTAGTGACCGATCCGGCTGGAGCTCACGTAGTCATCATCGCCGCCAGACTGGAGGCGAACGTTGAGCTTGAAGTCCGAGATGAACTTCTCGCCCCCCCGCTTCGGCGCCTCGATGTACGCGAAGAACAGCAGGTCGGGGTGCTCTGCCTGGTCGACCTCGAGCAGCAGGCACCGCGTGGGCGTGTTGTTGTCTGCGAAGTAGCAGGCGAGCTTCACCTCCTTGGTGTCCTTGCTGGCGCCCTCCTTCACCACGAGCGGCGCATCGGCAGCCATCGTGTTCGGTTCAGCGGAGTCTTCCACCGGAGCCGAGCACGCCACCCCGATGAGCGCGAGCGGGGCGAGGGCGAGCGTCAATGCAAACTTTTTCATGACCTGAGATCCTTCCTCACCAACTCCAAAAGAGTAATGACCCTCCAGAGCTGGATCTGCTTTTGCCTTTCCCTTATTCAAAAGCAAGTTACAACTCTGGAAAAGAAAACTCTTTTATAAAATTTTACCCAAACAGTTTGTCAAAGAGCTTTGACTGACCGCTCGTACAGATGAATGCAGAAGCATAAAAATAAGTACTTTGGCTCATTTCCAATGTTTCCCAAAATTAAGGTTATGAAGTGAAGGTCAATCAAAAATTGACGATTCTACATTATTCTTAAGCCGCATTATCCCAAAATAAGTTGTTTGTTACTCAGCCGATTTAGGAGTTAAAATAGCTTAAAATAAACAAAAAATACTCATCAACATAATGTAGAAAATATTTCGACGCTTATATGTTTGTACGAAGTCCTCGCTCGACTACACCTGCAACAGTCTCCTGAAACCGAAGAGCGATGTAGATTTTTAAAACAGGTAAATTCCATAATTAAAAAACATTTTGGACTGAATCCTTGGAATTTATTTTTGGAAGCGAGGGGCGACGGGAAAGGCATGATAGCCTACCGTCGCCCCCGGCTGTCTGGAGGGAGTTTTAGTGGGTGAAACCGCCGACGCCGCCGGTTGAGAGGGTCAGTGGGTGGAACCGCCGGCGCCGCCGGTCCCGGCAGGAGCCAGGCAGTCCTTGTAGTACATCACCGGGCCGGCCTTCACGCCGTTCGGTGCCGAGGCGTTGAACTGGTTCACGCCGCAGAAGAGATCAGCGACATTGACGGACAGGAACTGCTTCCCGTCGACCGTGGTCTTCACCGGGTTGAGGTTGAGCGGCGCGTTTCCCGGCTGGTTGTACGCCGTGAGGGTGAAGTCCGCGAACGTCGGACTGAAGTTGCTGGCCGAGACGTCCATCTCGATCAGCATGAACATGAGCTCTCCAGCGTGCGCCGGGGAGCTCATGTCCATCAGGCAGTTGTAGGTCCCGTTCCCGTTCCCGCAGTCGATCTCCATGTGCACGCCCGGCAGGGCCATGGCGGTGAGCGGATCCGAACAGGACCCCACCTCGCCCTGGTTGGCGGGATCCGGTGCCGCGGACTCGTTGCCGCAGTGCAGGAGCGAGCCGCCGGCGAGGAGGGCGAACGACGCAGCAAACATAGTCGGCTTGAGGTTCACGAGCGTACTGCTTTCCCCCACTTAGGAAGATGTGATTCTTCCTCATTTCGAAGGGTTTGATTCCTCCGAAGTGGGAATTTGTCTTTGAAGATGATGTGGAAGATATTCCAGCACAAAAACAAATCTCCACTTCGGAAAAAATCCCTTTCCTTCCAAACAGTTTATCAAAGAACTTTATCCTCAAAAATGATTTGAGAATAAAAATCAACTTGTGATTGAGTCAAAAATAACTTTTTAGCGAGCGAGATCAAATATTCCTGAAAATAAAAAACAAACAAAATGGTAAATTCATTGAACGAAAGACCAAAATTAACCATAAAAAATTTGTAGAAAAATTTTCTACAAATTTGCAAAAATAATCCAAATAAAAATCTTCGACACTTCAAGCTATAAGTACAGTTTGCCAGGACCCATCAATGGCGCCTACCTGCCAGCTGCCATTGAAACAATGAAGCTTGGAAGCGCCAGGACCAGCAAAGAAATTTTCATCAGCCGCGGCAAAAAATATTCAAAAGAAATCACCTGGTGAACGTTTCATGGGTACTTTTGAAAATGATCAATTACGTTGCCGTTAAAAAAATAATCACTACTAGTACTGCAAGGAATCACAGCTACTCGTAATGATCCAAGATCTCAAACTGGCGCGCAGCTACGAAACCCTCTCTTGCTTTTTACGTTGAAATTATCCAGAATACTCCAGTATTTCTCTTCATATCCTGTAGTATATTTACCACTATGCCCAAAAGTAAATTCAGTCGATTATCATCAAATCTTAAAAAACTTATTATTGCCGACGATGGCGCGGGAGCCGGAAAAACAGCTTCAGGCACCTTGAGCTCTTATGTTAAAAAAAATAAAGCTCCCGTTTCTGCTTTTGCTGAGCGTACCTTAAATCATTGTAACGGCGGGGCGACTTTGCAAGCGGCGCTTTGGCTGAAAGACCATTTGGATCATGGTGGAAAATTAGTGGTAACCATTGCTGGCGCCTTAAGTTCGTTTCAAGTTGGAGTCATGCTGGCTGATCTGATTCGCCAAGATAAAGTCCATTTGATTTCCGCGACCGGTGCCAATCACGAAGAGTCCTACTATCGCTATGTTGCTCATTCCCATTACGCCTATATTCCGCGTTACACCGAGCTTACGCCCGAACAGGAAGCTGAACTTCGCGATGCTGGACTGCGTCGGATCACCGACACGTTCTTGCCTGAAGATGAAAGTGTTCGCATCATGGAACCGCACTTATTAAAAATGTGGCAGGATGCGGAGAAAAAAGGGGAGCGCTATTTTCCTCATGAATATTTCCGCCGTTTGTTCTCGGAAGGTTTGATTAAAGCAGATCCAAAAGCCAATCAGGACGATTGTTGGGCTTATGCCGCCTATAAGAAAAATATTCCCATTGTCATCCCCGCTTTTGAAGATTCGACGATGGGCAATATTTTTGCCAGCTATACCTATGACGGCAAATATCGCCAACCCAAAAGTGTGGTACTCAATCAAAATCTGATGAAAGGCGGCCTCGACTATTTTACTTCACTGTACGACTGGTACATGGAAACCTCTAAAAATCATCCGATTGCTTTCTTGCAGCTGGGTGGGGGAATTGCAGCTGATTTTCCGATTTGCGTGGTGCCTTCGCTGAAACATGATCTGCAAGTTGCCAAGGTTCGTGATTGGGCCGGATTTATTGAAATCGGCTCTTCCCCAATGTCCTATGGCTCTTATTCCGGGGCCGGTGGAAAAGAAAAAATCACTTGGGATAAACTTTCCACAAAAAGTTACTATCAAATCATTCAAAGCGATGTCACGGTTGCTTTTCCCTGGATTGCCGCAATTTTACTTGGACTTTAGCCACAGCCGATAAAATTGAATTGAAGGTTTCGCCAATTTTTTTCCAGAGCCAGAAAAAATTCATGGAGCAGCTCCCTGCGCCTACCCGCTTGGATGCGGACGCAAGACGGCTTCAGGTATGCGCCCTATTCAAAGCCCTCCACTTATTTGAAAGCAACCTATCGAGTTACTTTTTTAATGTATTTTTGCATTGCGACATAAAAAGAAAATAGTAAAAAAAGTAACCAGACCGAAAACACAGGGCCAGAGCCAGGAAACTGGAAACTGGTTGAAGGCAAGGCTTGGATACAACAGCAATAATATTTTATAGCCGAAATAATTTGCCGGTATTACCGTAAGAAAAACATATTGATCTTGCGTAAAGTATCGATAAAGTATATCTGCGATCAGAGCGAACATAATCCCAAAAATTAAAAATAATAGTGAAAATTCCGGCCATTGGCCAATTAAAAAATCTACGATTGCTAAATCTATGACCGTGAAAAAAAATATAAATAAAACTTTTATAAAAGATTTCATAAATGCAAATTAAAAAATAGTTTACGAAGTTTTAAATTTTTCAGTTCAGAAAGATTCCCGTGGCTTTTTACTAAAATAAGCAATGGCAATGGCCAATGGCCGGAATTTTCACTATTATTTTTAATTTTTGG
>Ga0207011_1091_pt1 | contig 18666 bp, 14 predicted proteins | sample Alteio_BWMinCont_79_FD_153466 | JGI IMG/M metagenome (GOLD analysis project Ga0207011, IMG submission 153466) | Enriched cells from forest soil in Barre Woods Harvard Forest LTER site, Petersham, Massachusetts, United States -... | ecosystem: Environmental > Terrestrial > Soil > Temperate forest >...
GCAGCAGGGCGGCGCGTCCTTCGAGATCGCGCAGCTCGGCGTGCAGACGCTCCAGTTTGGATTGTTCCAAATGGACCTGGGTCTGACGCCAGGACATCACGCGGGCCAGAGGAAAAGAGTATTTTTTCATAAGTTTTGTGCGAGCAAGTAGAGTTGTGCGAGGGTCCGTTCGACGGGTTCGTTGACGCCGGGCTCCTGGCGCAGGAAATCGAGAAGCTGCGGGCGCAGGTGAATCGCGGAGTCGAGCTTCTGGTTGGAACCGGCGACATAGGCTCCGAGGTTAATCAGATCTTCGGACTGGCGGTAGGACGCCAGCGTTTCGCGAATTTTGCGGGCGGCGAGTTTTTGCTGCGACGTGGAGACTCGATTTTCCAGGCGACTTACGGAGTTGAGAATATCGATGGCGGGATAGTGACCCATGGCGCCGAGCTCGCGGGAGAGAATGACGTGGCCGTCGAGAATGGCGCGCACGGCGTCGGAGATGGGCTCGTTGAAATCGTCGCCTTCGACCAGCACGGTGAAGAATCCGGTGATGGAGCCGGTGGCGAAATTCCCCGCGCGCTCGAAGATTTTCGGAAGCAGGTTGAAGACGCTGGGAGTGTAGCCTTTCTGACTGGGCGGCTCGCCCGCGGCGAGTCCGATTTCACGCTGGGCCATGGCCAGGCGAGTGACGGAGTCGGCGACCAAGAGGACGCTCTTGCCGCCATCGCGGAAATACTCGGCGATGGCGAGGGCGACGAACATCGCGCGAATGCGCAAGGGCGCGGGCATATCGGAAGTGGCGACCACGACCACGCTGCGCTTCAGTCCCTCGGGGCTCAATTCCTTTTCGATGAACTCGCGCACTTCCCGATTGCGCTCACCGATGAGCGCGATCACGGTGACGTCGGCGGAGTTGTGGCGCGACAGGGCGCCGAGCAGAGTGCTTTTACCGACGCCGGAGCCGCCGAAGATTCCGATGCGCTGTCCTTTTCCGAAGGGCAGCAGGCTGTCGATGGCGCGGACGCCGGTAACCAGCGGCTCGGTGATGTGCTCGCGCTGCATGGGTCCGGGGGGCGCGGCGTAAAGGTTGTAGGAAGACTCGGGGTGAATGGGTGGACCGCCGTCGATCGGTTTGCCGAAGCCATCGAGCACGCGGCCGAGAAGCTGCGGGCCGACGTCGACGCGGGCTTCGCCGGGGCGGGCGACGACGGTGTCTCCGGCTTGGAGGCCGCTGGTTTCCTCGAGCGGCATCAGCAAGACGCGGCTGTCGCGGAAGCCGACCACTTGGGCGCGAACAACGCGTCCGGAGGCGGAATAGATATCGCAAAAATCGCCGACTCCGGCGGCCGGGCCTTCGGAGGCGACGAGCAGGCCGACCAGCTCTCGGACCCGTCCGGACCAGCGGTAGGGGGTGATGGCGGGGAGCGCGGCAATGTAATCGTGAAGCGGCGATTCGTGATGTTGCAGGCCGGGCATTACTGGCTTCTCCTGCGGAGGACGTCGGCTAAGCCGCGGTCGATTTCGCTTAGCTGCGCGTCCATGGAGGCATCCAGGTCGCCGCGGGAGGTTTCAAAGATTGCGCTGCCGCGCACCAGTGCAGCGTCCGAGATGAGCTCCAGGGCGGGCGGGAAATTCAAACTGGCGCGCTGCTCGCGGATGGCTTCGGCATCCTGCGGGGAGACGCGGAGGCGATGAGTCTCGCGAGCGTCGCATTTGTGGAACGCGGCTTTCACCAGGCCCAGGATGACTTCCGGATCGGTGGACAGCTCGCGATTGAGAATTCGCCGGGCGATGGCGATGGCCAGGGTCACGGTATCGGCTTCCGCTTGCGCGCGGAAAGTTTTGCGAGTGACGGCCAGCTCCGCGACGATGCTGTTCAGGCCGGCCAGCACGGGGTCCAGGCGAGCTTGGGCGCGCTGAGATGCTGCCGTCTCAGAAGCCGCGAGCCCCTGTTGATAGGCGCTGGCGGTGCGCGCTTCGATTTCCTTCTGACTGTCGCCGGGTTCCGATTCCTGCACTTGCCGGCGCGCGGGGGAATGGGCCGCCAGGGCATTCTGCGATCGCCAGGCGATGGGCGGGGCGTCCGAAGAAGTTTCGGGCCGGTAGATCCTAGACGACATATTGCTCCCCGGCGGTGCCCTTCAGGCTGAGTACGCCCTCGGTTTCAAGATGCCGTACCACGGCGATGATCTGTTGCTGGGCGGCCTCCACTTCCTTGATCTTGATGGGGCCCAAGGCATCCATGTCTTCACGCAGCATCTCGGCTCCGCGCTGGCTCATGGCTTGCAGCATGTGATTTTTCATCTGCTCGCTGGTGCCCTTCAGGGCCACGGTGAGGATTTTGCGATCCATTTTGGCGAGCACTTCCTTGATGGCGGTGGTGTCCAGCAGCAGCAGGTCTTCGAAGACGAACATGAGGTGGCGGATGGTTTCGACCAGGGTGGGATTGACCTTTTCGATGTTGTCCAGGATGTCCTTGCTGGTATTGGCATCTAAGCGATTGAACATTTCGGCCACGGCGTGGACCCCGCCGTAGGCTTCGCGGCTCAGCTCGCCGAGAGTCTTCAGTTTGGAACCGATGACGGTGGCGATCTTGGTGATGATCTCGGGCGAAATCTGATCGAGAGAGGCCATGCGTAGCGCCACATCGGCGCGCATCTCGGCGGGGAGAGAGAACAATAATCCGGCGGCTTGAGAAGGGTTCAAGTGGGACAGGATCAAGGCGATGGTCTGCGGATGCTCGCTGTGAATGAACTTGGCGAGCTGCTGCGGATCGGTCTTGCGGAGGGCGTCGAAGCTGAGGGTCTCATTGCCCAGGGTCTTCATCAGGCGGTCCAGCATTTTCTTGGCGTGCTCGGGACCGAAGGCGGAGATCAATACTTTCTTGGCGTAGTCGATGCCGCCCTTGACGACGTAATCGTGCGCGACGGCCATCTGGTAGAACTCTTCGAGGACGCCCTCGGCTTCCTCGGAGGTAAGCGACTGCACGCGGGCGATCTCGCGGCTGATCTCCTGAACCTCGTCTTCTTCGAGCAGCCGCAGAATGCCACTGGAGGCTTCGTCGCCGATCATCACGAGCAGAATGGCGGCCTTGCGGACTCCGGAGAGGCGCTCGTTATCGTTGGTTATTATCGCCATGGAGCCAGGTCCTCACCACCTGCGCCATCGCGGTGGGATCCTTCTTGGTTTCCGCCGCGATGTGTTTGGTCAACACCTCGGTCTTCTTGGTGGAGACTTCCGGCAGTTTCAGCTTCATCAAGGCATCGGCCTCGAGCAGGGCCTTTTCGGCGGCCAGCTCGGCCATGCGGTTCTGCATTTGCCGTGCGGGGTCCACGGGCGCGGACAAGAGGTCCTTGGTGGTAGATTCTGCGAGTTCAGAACCACCGGTCTCGACCTTGATTTTGGATTTCTTCCCGCCGCGTTTCAGCAAGACCAGGAAGCCCGCGACCAGGGCCAGCGCGATGCCCGCGCCGCTTCCCGCCAGGATCGCGAAGTTTTTCTGGCCTACTAGTTTCTGAAGCCACGACGGCTGGGGCGACTCGGCGACGGGCGCGGGAGGCGCGGAGAAAGTAAGCGGCTCCGCAGTCAAGGTGGCTTCGAAGGGGAAGGCTTCGACAACCAGTTGGTCGCCGCGGACGGTGTCCAATCCGGCGGCGGCGGATACCAGATCGTGAATCACTTTCAACTTTTCCGCGGGCGGCGCTTCTACGATGCGCTTGGGGCCATCCCAGCGAAGCGAATGGTCGACCAGAACGGAAAGCGAGAGGCGTTTGAGAACGCCTTGCGGCAACTTGGTGTGTCTCACGACGCGGCTGGTTTGATAGGTGATGTTCTCGGTGTGGCGCGCGTAATTGCTGACGCCGGTGGAGGGTTTTGACACGGGGTTGGGCAGGTTGGACGCGGTTCCGGGGACTCCGGAGGCGGAGGCCAGAGCGGGGCCGTCCTGCGAGGTTTGCGAACTGGTCATGACGGACTTAGCCGGATCGTAGGTTTCTTCACTCTGATCGCCGCTGGTGAGATCGACGTCGGCGGAAACACCGACGCGAAAGTGGCTCGCGCCCAGAAGCGGCTCGAGCGTTTGCCCGATTTTGGTTTGCACATCGTGTTCGACGCTCTTGCGGTACTCGAGAGAAGCTTCGGTGGCTTGCTCGCCATCGCCGGGGGCGGCGCGGGGGCGATTGAGCAGATTACCGTTGGTGTCGACGACAGAAACCTGTTCGGCGGAGAGTCCGGGCACTGCGCTGGCGATCAACTGGCAGACGGCGGCGACATTCTGCGGCGAGAGTCCGGCCGCGGAGCGCAGCTTCACCAGCACGCTGGCCTTGGCGGATTCCCGCTGCTCGGTGTAGAGCGAATCCTTGGTCTGGGTGATGTGGACGCGGGCCTGCTCCACTTCGCGGATGGACATGATGGAGCGTTCCAGCTCGCCCTCGATGGCGCGGTGATAATTTACTTGCTCGGCAAACTCGCTGGCGCCGAAGTTGGTTTTATCGAAGAGCTCGAAGCCGATGCGCCCGGTTTTAGGAAGTCCGGCGGAGGCGAGCTGCAGGCGCGCCTCGGCGATGCGGTCGGAAGAGATCGAGATGGTGTCGGTGTCGCTCAAGCGGTAATCGACGCCCAGCTCGCGGAGCTTGGCGGTGACGGCCCCGGCGTCCTCAGGGGCGAGGCCGGAGAAGAGCGGCTTGAAATCGCGCTCCTGATTCCAGTGGTTGAGCGATATCATGCCGCCGGCGACGGCGGCGATCACGGCGAAGAGGCCGATGCGCTGCGCCCAGGAGAGACGATTCCACAGCTGGGTGATTTGATTCATTCAAGCGCTCAAACCTGCATTCGCATGACTTCCTGGTAAGCCGAGATCAATTTGTTGCGGACTTGCAGAAACATGTCGAAAGAGATCTCGGCCTCCTGAGTTTTGATGGCGACCTGGTGGAGCTCTTCACCTTCGCCCGAAAGGAAACTGTTGATGCTGGACTGCGCGTTCTGCTGGAAATTCTGAACGGTGGAAATCGCGTCGGTCAGGACGGATTGAAAGGCCGCGCCTCCGGTGGGGGCGCCGGGCGAGGGCACCGCCGGGAATGCGGGGATGACGAGATTGACAGGAAGAGTGGTAGGCGGAATCATGTTGTTATTTCATGATGGCGATCGAATTCGTGATCATGTCTTTGACGGCGGAGATGGCGGCGACATTGCCTTCATAGGAACGCTGCGCGTTCATCAGGTTCACCATTTCCTCCGCGGGATTCATGTTGGGGAAGGCGACGTAGCCGTTGGCGTCGGCATCGGGGTGGCTGGGCAGGTAGCGCAACTCGGGCGCGCGAGTATCCTGCATGACGTCGGTAACGGTGACGCCTTCCGACATCTCGTTCTGAAACGTGGCGGAGAAGGGCGAGGCCTGCAGCTGGCTGGCGAACACGACGTCTTTCCGGCGATACGGTCCGCCTTCGGGAGTGCGCGTGGTTTCGGTGTTGGCCATATTCTCGACCAGCATCTCGGCGCGAGTGCGCTGCGCGGCCATTCCGGACGCGCTGACTTGCAGAGAAGAAAAGAGACTCATCCGTTTTTCCCTTCGTCGATGGCGGAGCGAACCATCTTGAATTGACCGCGTACCAAGGTGGAAGCCAGATTGAAACGAATTGCATTTTCGGCGAGCAGGCGGGCCTCGCGATCCATGCTGACGTTGTTGCCGTCGGGCTTTTCCACGAGGCCGTCGGCGGGCACGGTCTGCGGTTGCTGGCCGTTAGCGAGGCTCATGAATTCGAACTGAAAATCGACGTCCTGGGTCTTGTAACCGGGCGTGTCGGCGTTGGCGATGTTGGAAGCCACCAGCTTCTGCCGGGTGCTCAAGAGGTCCATGTAGCGCCCTAGGTTCGAGGTGGTTGGATCGAGCACACCCTCGCTAGAGCAACTAGGGGGCCAGCGCTAGGGAGTCGGCGTCAGTAGGAGATTGATCGTATTACTTGCAATTCCAGCGATAGAGAGAGTAAGCGGCAGCGGTCCTGCGGGCAGTCCAGCGGGAAGCTGCGCGTTGACTTGGTTCAATCCGGGAAACGCGCTCGCGCCGGCATAGAGGATCGGAGCGTTCTGGCCTGCGATCGTAACGTTTAGCGAGGAATCGATGGGGCCGAGTCCGGTGCAGTAGATTTCGAGCGCGGCTCCGGTTTGGCGCGCTGCGAAGACTCCGGGAGCGTGCGCGTTGATCTGCACGAGTACCGGATTGGAAGAGCCAGCGGCGGTGACGACTTGGAGTTGGGAGTCGCCTGGCAAAAGATTGGCGGGCGCCAAGAAATTGAGCTGCGTGGCGGAGGCGTAGAAGGGAGTGACGGGAGCGCTGTCGATCAGAACCTGGGGCGGCTGAGCGCCGGCGAAGTTGGTTCCGAAGATGGTGGCGAGAGAGCCGGGGGCTATGGCGGGTTGATAGGAGGCGGCGTTTACGACTCCGTGGGGCGCGATGGCGGGGGTGCCCTGAGGTTGGAGCGTGAGCGAGGCTGCGCCCGCGTGCAGCACCAGGATTGTGGATGCGGACCAGGGGAACGACGCGGAGCCGGTTTCATCCGTCAGGATGGTGGCGGGCGGGTTGCCCTCGGCGGTCACGGCTACGTTGGAATAGGGGAGATTGTTTTGATCGAGCACGCGCACGATTGCGGTGGGGGGTCCGTTGGTGACCGTTTCGAGATGCAGGCCGGAGGCCGGGGACACTTGCACACGGGCAAAAGCGGTTTCGAAGCTTGGGTCCGAGGGCGCGGCGGAGAATTCCTCCACGCCGGTGTGGACTCCCAGGGTTTGGAAATCGACGCGCGTAGCGCCCGCGGGAATCGTCACCGTGGCGGGTGCGGAAAGAACTTGGTTCGGGATGCTCAAGGTGAAAGTGAGCGGCGCGACGGCGGGATTCGCCAGCGTGATGGACGCCGTTCCGTTTTGCCCCGTGAGCACGCCGGCGGCGGGGGCGAGAGAAAGCGTGGCGCTGCGCTGCAACGACGTATTCGCAGTGGCGCGACCGTCGGTGGCGGTGGCGAAGAAATTCTCGAACACGCTGCGGTAGCCTTCCACCTGCTGGATGGCGTCGGCCGCGGTGGTTGCGAGAGCTCCGGTCGGCACGATCACTACGATCGCGAAACGATAGTGGCGTTGCGCGACGGTGGAATCGGGAGTGCGGCGGCCGGCGACTTGGATCACATCGTCGATCGAGATGTTCAGAGGCGTGCCGTTAAAGGCGACGCCGGTTTGGGGTGCGCGCACCAGGGATTGTCCCGAGTTGAGGACCGCGAAGGTGGGCGGGACTTCTGCTGACGCCCGGAAACCCATCAGGTATTGGTCGAGCGCGGAGTAATGCTGGACCGTGGCGGTGGTGGCGAAGCGCGGTGAGGCCGCGGCTCCGCTGTCGGCGATGCGGTTGCCTTCGAGAAACGAGGCGTCGGAGTTAAACGTAAACGCCCAGTGGACTTGGGCGCGGCCGAGCATGGGAGTGCCGCCGTCCTGATCGGGAACGCTCACCAGCGCCAGAAAGAGATGTCCACTCTCATGGCCGAGGAGGGTCAGCGGAGTGTCCCCGGTGGGACCGCGCGCGGGCACGGGCGCGTTCGGATCAGCCGGATACTGGCTCACCGGGCCGAGGTTCAAGACGGCCTTCAGGCGCTGCGGCGATCCGAACTCCGCGCCGATCTCGGTGGCGGTGTCGCCGAATCCCTGGCCATGCGAGCGAGTGGTCATTTCGTAAGCGACGACGCCCGGCCCGGCGGGGATGCCTTCGGCGTTATAGAACACCAGGTAATCGTAGGCATCGTCGTGGGTCTGGTAAAACTTTTGCGCGGCGAGAATCACGTCGACGGCGTCGGAGGACGCGAAGGTTTCGGCTACTCCGGAAAAGATACCGGAGGGCAGGCTGGCGAAATCGAGCAGCGTCGCGGCGGAGTGGCCCGGCGTAATTCCGACCAGCGCGGACGGAGGATTGGTCGAATGGTACGCCATTTCTATATGGCCGTCCGGGTACAGGCGCACCTGGAAGTTTTGAGCCGGGGGATTCGCCAAGCCGAACGATCCGGCGAGCGGCACATTCGACCAGGTGACCACCAGGCGGTCCGCTTCCGCCAGCACGCGCACACCGGCGGCGGATTGTGAGGGGTCGAGATCGGTGAACAGGGGCGCGATGGCGGGCGGTCCGGTGGCGAAATGCCCGTAGGAGCCGGAGTAATCGGTGTCGCCGGCGGTGAACGTGAGCATGCCGTTCGAATCCACCCAGGTTTGGGTGTAACTCGTGCCGAAAAACGGGAAGGGGAAGGGAAGCGCGACGGCACGCGAATCGTCGTCAGCCAACCCGGTGAGGGGCTGGCCCGATTGCGCGGCGGCCTGATCGAAGCTGTCGCCGGCGAGGCGGAGCTGATAACCGGCGCCCGCGGGCTGGAAGATTACTGTCTGGTTGTCGAGATTGAAGATGTTGCGGCGTCCGATCACGCCTCCGGAATCGTCGATCACGGCGATTTGGCCGACGTCCTGATTGGTGGACGGCGCGTCGGCGGGGACGGCATGGGAGCGGGCGCGGGCGATCAGGTGGCGCTGGTGGAGAAAGATCTCCTGCTGGGCGAGGCCCACAGTGGTTCCGCAATCGGCAGTGGGTTGCTGGGCGGCGTGGGCTAGGAGCGCCACGAGCACACAGGCCAAAAGGCGTGTGTTACTTGTTTTCAAACGGGACTTCAAAATAGAGGTAGTCTTTGCCGGAGGCCGCGTCTTTGATGCCGTCGAGGAACAGCAGGGACCCGGGGCGATTAGCGACCTCGAAGTAGAAAAATCCGTGCGCTGTGCCGCCCTCAGGAATCAGGCGGGCGCTGAAGGCGTGGCCTTCGATCTCCCAAGTGTTGAGCGGACCCTTCTTCTGTTTGCGAGGGAGCGGAAGAGGACTTGGTCCGGGTACTTTCCAGCTTGCCTTGCGGGATCCGTCGTAGAGCACCACATCGGCGGGCGGCATCGGCTCCAGGTGATGATTTTGCTGGTCGACGAACTCGGTTTTGAGATTGAGCGCCAGGGCCTTGCCGGTGTCGTTCTGGATGATCACCAGCACGGGCAGGATGCCGTACTTATTGGGATTCACTTTGCCGAAGGCCTGCATGACCTGCTCTTCACTGGTGTAGGGAATCGCGGCGATGGTGATCTTGTCCATGGTTTGATGGCCCGGATACGACGATGCGGCGCCGGGGACAAAGTGCGACTTATCCTTGTCGGCTGCGGCGGCCGTCGCTATACTCAAGAGAACGATTATCGCCACGCGTCTCATTTATTTCCTCTACCAACTCCTCGAGATCGCCTTCAGTCCGGCGGTGGCCCTGTATCTACTTTACCGGGGAATGAAGGATCGCAGGTACTTCCACGGTATGGGCGAACGGCTGGGGTTCCTCCCGGCTTCCCTAGAAACGACGGGTTCGGGAGCCATCTGGTTTCATGCGGTGTCGGTCGGGGAGGTGCTTTCCGCGGTGGAATTGATCCGGCGGTTGAGGCGCGAGAGGCCGCATGCGCCGATGTACGTTTCCACGGCTACGCTGGCGGGCCGCGATCTGGCGGAGCAGAGGCTGGCGGGACAAGTGCAGGGGGTGTTTTTCGCGCCGCTCGATTACCGCTCCGTGGTTCGGCGGGTTTTGCGCACGCTGCGTCCCTCAGCGGTGGTGATTGTCGAGACGGAGATCTGGCCCAACCTTTATCAGGAGGCGAAAAGGGCGGGCGCTACGCTGCTGGTGGTGAACGGGCGGATTTCGGATCGGGCCTTTCCGCGGTATCGAGCGGGGCGCGCTTTCTTCCGGCACGTGCTGCGGTGGCCTGACGCGATATGGGCGCAGTCGGAGGAGGACGCGCGGAGGTTTATCGCGGCGGGCGCTCCGGCGGAGCGGATGCGCGACGGCGGGAATTTGAAGTACGATTTTATTCCACCCGCGGCGGTGGCTGCGGATATCGCGGAGTTCCTGGAACGGGCGAAGCCCGCGGCGGTGTGGATCGCGGCGAGCACGATGCCTCCGCGTGAGGCGGGCGATGTGGATGAGGATGACGCGGTGATTGGAGCGTACCGTGAACTGGCCCGCGTTGTCCCGGAGCTGCTTTTGATTCTAGCTCCACGGCGGCCGGAGCGGTTTGACGGGGCGGCGGAGAAGCTCTCGGCAGCCGGCATTTCGTTCGCGCGGCGGAGCGCGTTGCAAGGAAGCTCGCGAGTGCTGTTGCTTGATTCCATCGGCGAATTGGCGGCGCTGTTCGAGCGCGCTACGGTGACGTTCATGGGCGGCACGCTAGCCTCCCGCGGAGGGCATAACATTCTGGAGCCAGCGTATTTCTCGACACCGGTGGTCGCGGGTCCGCACATGGAGAATTTCGCGTCGATGGCGGACGAATTCACTTCCGCGGGAGCGTTGGTGCGGATCGCGGGAGTAAAGGAGCTTGGTCCCGCGGTGGCGGCCCTTTTGGAAAATCCGGCGCGCGCGCGGGAAATTGGCGCGAACGCTCGGGAGCTGGCGATGTCCAAGCGCGGCGCGGTGGAACGCTTGGGAGCCGCCATCATCGAGGCCGCCGGCGAAGGCTTGCCGAATCCGCCGCGGACGTTGGCTGCGCGGTTGGCGCTCACACCGCTTTCCTGGATCTGGAGCGCCGGGAACAAATGGAATCTTTCCCGAAACATGGCGGCGCAGCGAGCGGTGCACACCAAGGTGGTCAGCGTGGGAGGCTTGACCATGGGTGGGGCGGGGAAGTCTCCCATGGCGGCGCATCTGGCGGAGCGGCTGCGGGCGCGCGGAAGGAATCCGGCGATCCTGATGCGAGGCTATCGCAGGAAATCGCACGAGCCGGTGGTGATCGTGCCGCGCGGGGAAAGCGCGGTGATCCATCGCACCGGTGACGAGGCGCAGATCTTCCTCCGTGAAGGCAACGCGCACGTGGGGATCGGCGCGGATCGTTTCACGGTGGCTGAGCAAATGGAGCGGGAACTCAAGCCGGACGTGTTTCTGCTCGACGACGGATTCCAGCATGTGCGCCTAAAACGCGATGTAGATCTGGTGCTGATCGACGCGCTTGATCCGCTGGCGGGGGGGACGTTTCCGGTAGGGAGGCTGCGCGAACCGTTGGAGAGCATAGGTCGGGCGACTGCGATTATCGTGACGCGGGTGGATGTGGAGCAGGGGATTTTGGGAATCGAGAGGATGGTCCGGCGATACAATTCACGTGCGCCGATCTTTCGTTCGCGGGTGACGCCGCGGCAGTGGTTTGACTTTGCCAGCGGCTCGGCGCGTGAGGTGGCGGAACCTGGATTCCGCAAGGTGGCGGCATTTTGCGGACTGGGATCTCCGCGGGCGTTCTGGCGGACGCTGGAAGAATTGAACCTGGAAGTTGCTTTTCGCTGGACATTCGGCGATCATCATCCCTACCGTCCTCATGAGTTGCAGAGGCTGGCGAGGCAGGCTTCGGCTGCCGGTGCGGAGGCGCTGGTGACCACGGAAAAAGACATCATGAATCTTTGCGAGGGCGCGGCGGAAATTCTGGCTCCGCACCAGCTCTACTGGCTGAAGATCGCGGTGGAGATTGACGGAGAGGAAGAATTGCTTCGCTGCATCTTATGAGAACGGCGATCTTTGGCGGGACCTTCGATCCCATTCACTCGGCGCACCTGGTGGTGGCGCGCGAGGCGGCGGACACGTTTTCGCTGGATCAGGTGTTGTTCATCCCGGGGGCGAATCCTCCGCACAAGGCGGCGGGCGCGCCTTACGAAGATCGCTATCGCATGGTGGAGCTGGCTTGTGTTGCGGATGCGCGCTTCCTTCCCTCGCGCTTGGAAGAGGGCGAGGAGAAGAACTACTCGATTTACACGATTGAGCGGGCGCAGGCGCGCGATCAGACGCTGTTCTTTATCATCGGCGCGGACGCGTTCGCGGAAATCCGCACGTGGCACCGCTGGGAGGATGTGATCCGCGCCGTCGAATTTATCGTGGTCACGCGGCCGGGGCATGCGTATACCAGTCCTCCAGGCGCGCTGGTGCATCGACTGGATACGGTGGCGCTGCCGGTGTCGTCGTCGGAGATCCGGCAGGCGCTGGCGCGTGGGGAAAGTCCTGCGGAGTTGCCGGCGGAGGTGGCGGAGTATATCCGCTCGCGCGGGCTTTACCAGGCGGCGGGGAGTTGACGAGCGGCCGGGTGCGTTACTGCCGATCGAGAAGCCGGAAGTTCACTTCTATGTTGGCCATCACTGGAACAGGCTTCCCATCCTTCTGCCCCGGCTGAAAACGCCACTGGCTCACCGCGTCGATGGCTTGCTGGTCCAGCCCGGGATCGAGAGATTTGACGACCTTAATGCTGGTCGCCGTGCCATCCTCGGCGACAACGAGGCTGAGCGTGACTGTTCCCTCGACCTTGTTGCGAGTGGCCTCTTCTGTATATTTCGGCTCCACTTTCTCGATGAGTTGGGGTTGAGACACACCGTTCCCGGGGCGAATCGGACCGGCCGCCAGCGATGTGGACTGAGGTGCGAACAAGACGGCGCGGTCTCCCGTTTCGTTCACGATCCGGTAGTTAGGGGGGATTTCAAACAGGTTTGCCGGCGGTTCCTCCCGGCGGAGGTTGGTTGTGCTGATCGTGAGTCTCCCTGCCTGAGGCTCGTTGCGGTCAGTTTGAATCGCGATCTGAAGTTCAGGAGAGGTCCAGACCTCGCTGGTGAAGTTTACTTGCTGGCCCGCCGCCGATTGGGTGTAGCGCTTTCCCTTGACTTGCAGTCCCTCAATGGTTTTGCTCCCAAGATCTTCCGTTGTTAGGTTTGAAGGTAATTGGAAGGGCTCAATGCGAATAGAAGAAAAACAATGAGCAACTTTACCTTCCGTGTCCAGGAAGCATCTCCGCGACGCTGCGGCATCCGTTAGTATGATCACGAGGCGAGGTCCGCCACGGGCGGTAGTGTCTAGCTGTTCCTGCCGGATACGCCCTTGCGAATCGCGAAGGATCTTGGAAGCTGTGCGAGTCTCGTTGCCAGAGATGCCGTTACGAGAAGCAGAAACGATGACTTGGTGCAGCTCTACCGAATAAGGCGCGTCTCGGACCGGGGGCTCTAGAGAGCTCGGCCGAGCTAGAGTCAGTCCTCCTTGAGTAGTCTGCGCGGACACCGCCGTGCCGATCAGTACGAAGGTGACTGCGATTCTCATTTATCCTTACTGAATTGTACTCAAATAAACTGGAATTGTGGGATTTGCGCTGTGGATAGACGCGGAGAACGGTCTCGCCTGGGCGCAGGGGACGCACGAATATCGACCCCTGGGCGCGGCGGCGATCGCGGCCACCGATCAATTTCGCCATCGCGATTTCCGGCAGCGGCGGCGACGGCCCGCGGAATTGCAACGGTCCTTCGTCGGATTCTTCGGCTCGCTTGAAGAGGTGAATATCCGGCTGAAGTCGCGGGTCCGATGGAGGCCGCGCGCCACTCCGGCGCATTTGCTATGACCTATTGAACCGTAATCGTCGCCGTGGGCGGACTACTGACTCCGTTCGAGGTCACGATAAGAGTTTGCGCAGGGCCGGAAGGCGTGGCGGGGTCGAGGCGAATGTTCAATTGCTGGACTCCGTCGATGAGTCCGGGAGCGGCGCCTTGGAACGTCACCGTCGCGGGCTGGCCGCCGACTGTCACTGACACGCTGTGGACCAGGGTCTTGAGCGTGGAGCCATTGACGGACCCGGTGATGCCCCCTGGAGTGGTCACACCGCCTCCGGTCCAATAGATTGTCAGGTACGATCCCTGCGGCGCCGGGTGCGACGGTCCGTTGAAGGAGCTATCCTGATTCGCGGCCACGGCCTGCCCTATCCCCGTCGAATTGAACGTGAACACCGCCGGCTGCGCGTCCAACACCGCCAGCGTGGTCAACGCCGACGCGTTTCCCAAGTAGGACACCTGCACCACCGCCGCCGCCGTGAGCGCGCTGGCCAGTTCGACGGGCACAATCGCATTCACCTGCGTCGCTGAAGCGTAAGTAATCGGAGCCGCAAATCCTCCGATCAGCACGCTGGTCCCGGCCAGCGTCTTGTCCACGCCGCCCGACGAATTCAACGCGAACGACACTCCGGTCGCCGGACCCAGGCCCGTGCCCTTGATCGTGATCATCTCTCCAGGAGCGATCGCCCCCGGAGCCGAACTCGCCGCGTTGGTGACGGAAGACATCACCGACGTCAGCGGCGGCGCGTTCGTGAAGACACCGATAACGTCTGATCCCATTGCCGTGTGTACAAACAGATGAATCAAACCCACAGTAGGCGGTAGGAAAACCGTAATCGAGGTGTCGCTCCACGCCGAGACTTGTAGTGACCCGACTTCCGCCATCACGTAACACGTCGAGCAGAGCTGTCCGAATCCCGACCCCGTAAGCGTGACCGACGCTCCGGAAAGCACCGTCTTCGCGGCCGCGCCGGTCACCTGCGGTCCCACGGAAGTCACCATCGGCGACCCCGGATTGCACCGCACTACACTGTAGTATCCCGGTGGCTCAGTGAACGGTCCACAGACAACCGTTCCCAAACGGCCTGAGCCGAGAATAGTGCCAGCGCCCGATAGGAATTCGGCGTAGAAAGCTCCGTTATTGTAGATGAGCGGGACGCCCCCGAAAGTTGCTTGCCCGCCGCCCGCCAGCTCCGACAGTATCATTCCGCCGAACTGGGACAACACTGGATCCTGGCTTGGAGGTTTGCCCAGCGTAGTCCAATCCTGCGTGTCCGCCAGAAACGACCGCACGATCCGCGCCGAGAGATGCGAAGCGTCATCGATGAACGCAATTCCCGAACCTGAGCAATTCACAATAAGCGAAATCAGCGAAAGAGCAGCCACCGGTACGTGACAATACGGCACCACCCGGGTGCGAGCGTCAGGACGGGCGAAGCCAAGCGACCCGCTGGTTACCGACACGACACCATCGTCACGCTGGCCCGGCGCGTAGTGCGTGCCCTGGTTTCCCACCACGGCGAGCGCATCCACTCCGCGCAGATCGTCTCCCCACTGATTCCACGTGGCAAGACTCCACAGGAACTCGCTCCCCGGCGTCATTTCCGTGGTCTGCGTTCCGCTCAACAGAGCCGTGAGGAACGAACCGAAATTCGGCGTGGCAAGCTGCACCAACTTGTGGACTTTGGGATCCAGTAGTGGAGTGAAGACGCCAGTCTGTTGCAATCCCGATAGGTAGGCTCGCGCGATCAGGCCGCCCATACTGTGCGCCACCAGGTCGACTTGGGTGACCGGAGTTCCGTCGGTGTAGCGGAGCGCGGAGATATAGGCGCCGAGCTCCGCCGCCAGCTCTTCAATGGGCACGTCGCTACCGTAGGCGCAGTTGTTGAAGAACGTGACGGAGGCGCCGTCGCTTTGCAGCAGAGCCGCCATCTCTCCGAACGTATCCTGCGAGGCGGCGAGCGTGCTGTCCGTCGCGCCCGAGCACGAGAGCTGAAAGCCATTCATCAGGATCACCGGAGCACGCCCGGAGGCAGCTCTGGGGACTTGCACGGCGTCCACGATGAAGCGCAAGCCGGCCGCGATGGTGCGGCCCTCGCGGGTACGGCCGGACACTTCGATACGATAGCTTCCGGGCCGCGTGGCGGGTGGAGTGGATACGCGCAGCCCCCCGGCTTCTACTCGAACGACCAGTGGAAATGCGAGCACAGGCTCGGTGGTCACGGAAACGATCGACTCAATCGGCTCCGCCAAAACCGCGAGTCGCGACTCGCCGGCGGTCAGTCGCAGGTCCTGCGCGTAAACCGAAGCGCCGAGGAGAAAGCTGACGATCAGTATTCGGTACATCGGCGAAAGGCTACTGCGTCGGCGTCGGGTTCGCCGCCGTAACGCGCTTGCGGCTGTATCCGAAATAAACGAACATCCCGATCGCCATCCATATAAAGAGCCGCGCCCAGTTGCTCCAGCCCAGTCCGTACATCATGGTTACGTTGAATGCGATCCCCAGAATCGGGATCAAGGGCACCAGCGGTGTCTTGAACGGACGCGGAAGATCCGGGTGAGTGCGCCGCATGATGATGATGCCGATGCACACCAGCACGAACGCGAATAGCGTCCCGATGCTGGTCATCTCGCCGAGATAAGAGATTGGCGCGAACGCGGCGAAGGCCCCCGTAAACACCATGAACAGCAGGTTGGAGCGCCACGGCGTACGGAACCGCGGGTGAATCGCGCTGAACACTTTCGGCAAAAGTCCGTCGCGCGACATGGAAAAGAACACGCGGCTCTGTCCCAGCAGCATCACCAGAATTACCGATGTGAAGCCCAAAATGATGGCGAGTTTGATGGCCGGCCGAAGCCAGGTGTACGAAGTGCGGTCGATGGCGAGTGCCACGGGCGCGGCCACCTTCAGCTCCGTGTAGTTCACGATGCCGGTCAGCACGTGCGAAAACAGCACATACAAAATCGTGCACACCGCCAGCGATCCGATGATCCCGATGGGCATGTCCTTCTTCGGATTCTTGGCTTCCTGCGCGGCCGTAGAGACCGCGTCGAATCCGATGAAAGCGAAGAACACCACGCCGGCCGCTCGCAGCACGCCGCTCCATCCGAAAACGCCCGTGACTCCCGTATTCGGCGGAATGAACGGCTCGTAGTTTTTCGGATTGATATAGGACCAGCCCAGCACGATGAAGATCAGCACCACCGCGACTTTCAGAACCACGATGATGCTGTTGAGGCGCGCCGATTCCTGAATACCGATGATGAGCACACCCGAGATCACGATGACGATGAACAGCGCGGGCAGGTTGATGATGCCTTGAATCACCGTAGTGGTGCCGGGCAATGTGACGGGCTCGAAGGGCGAAGCGGCGAACGCCGCCGGGAACGCAATCCCGAAATCCTTCAGGAAACTTATGACGTACGCCGACCAGCTCACTGCTACGGTGGACGCGCCCACGGCGTATTCCAAGACCAGATCCCATCCGATGATCCAGGCCATCAGTTCGCCCATGGTCGCGTAGGCGTAAGTGTACGCGCTGCCCGCGATGGGAATCATGGTGGAAAATTCGCTGTAGCAGATGCCGGCGAAGGCGCAGCCGATGGCCGCCAGCACGAAACTCAGAACCACAGCGGGTCCCGCGTCCTGCGCCGCGGCAATGCCGGTGAGCGAGAACAACCCCGCTCCGATGATCGCGCCGATGCCCAGCGCAACCAGTTGCGGGGCAGTAAGTGAACGCTTGAGCGATTCGTGCTCGGCGTCCGCCAGAATCACGTCCAGCGGTTTGGTAGCGAACAGGCTCATGGGCGCCTCACAGTAAAGGGGTAGGATAACAGACTGTGAGGCCCTGTCTCTTATGGCGCCGTGTAAAGATCCCGCATCCGAATGGTGCGATACTCCGGAGCCACGAACTGAATTCCGTAAACCATCGCACCGTTCTTGTCGAGTTCCACCGATTGCGCAAGGGTGATCCCCTTTCCAGTGGAATCCATTGCAAAAATGAAGCCGTTGTCGAAGTGATAGTCTCCGTTCGGGAGCTTCTGCGCTGAGCCGAGCGCCTGCGAGTAGCTGCCCAGGTCCGCATTGAGCAGCAGCGCCGCGGTTCGGTTCTTCTCGTCGATGGTCAATGCCTGCCCGCGGCTGTGGGCCTTCGGATCGGCCGCTACGCGGGTATTGCCGTCGTCGAAAACCAAGAGCACGGTGTCGTTGGGTTCGAAATTCGGGTCGTGCTGGTGGGAGAACCACGGGTTGGGGTCGGACGACATCATTGCAAAATCGCCGCCCTTACCGAGACGCCAAAGGATGTCGCCACCCCCGGCCCCATTGTGGTAGTCGATCTTGATCACCAGGTCCAGATGCCGCACGGAGTAGAGGATGTTTCCGTCGGGCGTAAGCTGCAGCGAATTCCCGTGCAGCCAGTCGTTGGCTTGCGTGTTCAAGTAAAAGGGCGCGCACGCGAGGCCGGAGGTCGGGCCACAAGTCTCTCCCAATACCGCAGCCTGATGCGGGTCCAGGTGATCGAACGCATCCCATGCCCAAGTCACTTGAAGGTTGGCGTCCAACACCAGAATGGTGTCGCCAATCACATCCACGGCGCCGGCTCCCTGAACGCCCGTGAGAATTCGCTCCGAATCGGCGAGCACCAGATACTGGCCGTCCGGAAGCTTGCGGGCTTCGTGATGGAAGCCGTTGATCGCATGAATCCCGAAGGCGCCCAGTTGCTGGTTAACCCGCGCCGCGTTGGTCTCGGCCAGTGTGATTCCCGCCGCGTCGAACTCGCGGACGAACTGTTGTGCCGGTGGTTTGGTGCCGTCCTCGCCGATTCCCAGAAACACTCCGCCGGATTCCGCGCGCGTCAGGAACGTAATATCGCCAGGCGAATACCACAGCAGCTTTCCGTTTAAATCCGTGGCAATCGAGTTTCCCGCGAACAAGCTTTGCAAAAGGATTCCGTCAGCCGTCGGCACCGGAGGCATTGTGAGTAGCGTGACCGGCGGCGGCTGAAGACCAACCACGCCGGTAGTGAAAGCGATGGGATCGCCGGTCACGAAGGATGCGCCGGTGTCGAGGACCTGCTGCGCCGCGTACGGCGTGTTCTGATACATGCCGGCCAGGTAAAAGTTCATGCTGACGGCCGGATGGCAGGCTTTAAAGGGAGTCGTCTGCATGGCGCCGCCCGCGGTGGAAAACTGAACCCGCATCCTGCCGCCGGCCGCGCAGGGCGGCGCGCTATAGATGAAGACCTGGGGAT
>Ga0207011_1092_pt1 | contig 18542 bp, 15 predicted proteins | sample Alteio_BWMinCont_79_FD_153466 | JGI IMG/M metagenome (GOLD analysis project Ga0207011, IMG submission 153466) | Enriched cells from forest soil in Barre Woods Harvard Forest LTER site, Petersham, Massachusetts, United States -... | ecosystem: Environmental > Terrestrial > Soil > Temperate forest >...
TCCAGGCCGGCACCCTGCCTCATCTGACGATTGAGCAGGGAGGGCAAATCAAGGCCGCTGCCGCGCCGAAGCCCGAACATCACTGGTACACAGGCGCTATGGCTGTGGTTGAGGACATCGGAGAAGGTGCTTACAAGGAAGTGACCCAGCATCCACTGAGAGTAGCGGAGAGCTTTGCCATAGGCGCAGGCACAGCCGCTGTAGCATCACTGGTGGCGACGCCGGTGGCCATCGGTTTGACGGCTGCCGCGGCAACCTATGGCGCTTACGAACTCTACAAACATGTCCCGGGCTGGGTGCAGGCGGCAAAAGAATTGAATCATCCGGAAAACTATAACGACGCCCTCGTGGCCGAAGCACACCACACCTGGGAAAACTTTGGCGGCGGTGCCACCGACCTGGCTGCTGGTATCGCCGGTGGTGTGGCTTACAGAGCAGCAAGCTCGGCCATTTCACAAGCACTGGAAGAAACAGCCGACGCCCATCCAGTCAAAACCGCGGCGGCTGCCTCGACCACTAACAATGACGGGGGGGCCTCCAGTCAGGCCACGCCCACTCCCGGCGACGGCGGTGCATCCGGCCATGCCACCAGTGCCGCCGGCGTCGCCACGGCCAATCCGACAGATGGCGGCAGCGCGCACGGCGCGGTCACCACCGGTCATGAGGGCAGCGCAGCCCACCACGCCCTGACCGCGGGACAAACAGAGGAAACACCATCAGGCGCCGATCTTCCTGCCCCAGCGTCTGGCGCAGACGCAGCGGCAGGACCGGCGATGACACCGGAGGAAGTGGCCCTGGCCAATTCGGTTAAATCCAGCCAGGGCATCTTTAGTGAAGCAGCCGAGGACGGCGGCAAGGGTGTAGTGGAGTCGACCAAGCAACTCTACAATGTGCGCTTTGAAAAGGTAACCGAAGACGCCGGACGCAGATTGTTTACTCTGGAAAATCGCAGCGAAGGGGTGCTTGTGCCCAAAGGCGCCTTCATCGCCACCAGACTTGATGGCGCCGGTAATCCTGTAATTGAGGACGGCATACAAAACAGCTGGTCAATGCAAGCGGCAAAAATCGGCAAGACATACCAGGTCGACCCGGCCACCCTCGAGGGCAGCACCGACTTTGTTGCTCCGACGCGGGTGGACGGCCCCAGCGTGCATATGGTGCAACTGGATAAGCCGGCCGAAATAATAACAAAATGGGGCGTAATGAAAGCCAAGATCGGAGATTGGCTTGCCAACTACGATTACAACCAGGCAAACGGTACGCCCGGCAATGACTATGCCATCGTTAGTGGTGAGTCGTACAAACAGACCTATCAACCAAAGGTCAAGCCTTAATGTATAACCACCGAGGCATTGGCGCTCTCAAATGAAATGTCGCTTTCCATGAAAAGCATCTTCAACAGATCGCGGTAAAAACCATAAAGTGGAATGCAGCGCGCTACTTCATCACGCATGGCATCACGCTGCAATTTAAAGGAGCGGTGCGAAGGTCCGGCCATGTGATCGAGCTCAAGATAATAATTAGCGAGCGGCTGTACTTGTACTTCAAAAAGCCTTCCCTGCCATTTAGTCACACTCTTGATGGCGCGCCAGCCAGTCTTCTTCATTTTTTCGGCTGGTCCGGTGAGATAATCCTTGGTTTCGATAAAATCGAGCAGCGGATCCGAGGGCTTGCGTCCTTCGCTGGGAATGGGCACATACTCCAGCCCGTCCAGACGCTCCCAGTGCGGTCCGGCAACTGTGATGGCGCGCAGCTTTTCGTGCACTCGCTGGCAGGTGGGCGTGTCGTCGCAGACTATTTTGATGCCAAAAATGTCTTTCACATATTTGCTGTAATGACGCAAATGCTTGTCCTTGGTAACAAGTTGATCGATTTGAAAAATTTCGTCGGTGACTTTGTTCCACAGTTCTTCCTCGGCCTTTACCCGGCTGGTTAGGCGATTGACGCCAATGGCCGTGCGCTTGGCCGGCAGATACTCGACAAAGTTGGCCGAGAGTTCAAGCGGCACCCAGTCGCGATCCCGCCGGTAGCGAAAATTATCGAGCATCTGGTTGCCCAGATCGATGTCCAGGCTGGAGAAGAGCGTTTCCCTGGTGATTCTTTCCCTAATCAAAAATGGCCTGTCTTCGTCCCAGGGCAAAACCCCGATCACATTGCTGTGCAACTCAAACTCCCCTTCCAAAAAGAAAGAAGAGAGAAGGTGCGAGAGCACGTGCAGATGCCGCTCCCCATCCAGGATATTTTGCCTGAACGATTCTCTGACACTGGCGATAAAGTCATGCGACAGCTCAATGCGCACATGTACATCTGGATCTGCTTCCTGCTCTGCCTTTTTCTCGGCCAGATAGCTGATGAAGCGGTGCAAAACCGGATCATTCATGGCCATATACAAAGGTGAGTGCACCGGCTGAAAGATGGAAACCTGCCTTGGATCTGCTCGGACAGTTAGCCTGTGGTCTTCGCAATCTGCCTATTTTAAGGCATTTGCGCAGTGTGATGGGCAGTTTTGGTTGATAAGAGGTTACAAATCCGGGACTCTCGGCGCTGCACAAATTAATCAAAGAAGCGGGAACCGGCCACAATTGTTACCGTCTGGCCAATCTAGGGCAATAGCAACTGAGTGTAACACCTGATTTCATCTAGCCCTGGCTCAATTTTTCTCTTGCCTTATCTCACCTCCAGTCTACGTTTTTTACCAGCCACCCTTGCATGCTCAATTTCAACCCAGATCACTTGCCCCAAGACTTGCATCAGACTGAGGCAGGGCATTTTCAAAAAAAGGCGTACGCGTGTTGATGTTAAACGGACACAATCGGACCGACCAGGCACAAGAATTATTGTGGCAATACCGCACGCTTACCGAAGTGATGCCGCAGATAGTGTGGACCGCACGGCCGGATGGCAGTATCGATTATGTCAATAATAAATGGTTTGAGTTCACCGGGCTTGATTTTGAAAACCTCAAGCAATTTGGCTGGCAACCGGCGCTGCATCCCGACGACATCGACCAGGTGGCGCTCAAGTGGAGAGAATCTCTAAACAGTGGCCAAACCTTTGAAGCTGAGATGCGTTTCCGGCGCCTGGACGGCGTTTATCACTGGCATCTGGTCAGGGCGCTGCCTTTGCGGGATCATACCGGTGCGATTGCTAAATGGTGTGGCACCAATACCGATATCAACGATCAAAAGTCCCACATCGAAGACCTCGAACAACGAATCATCGAAGACCCGGCCAAGATGAAGCAGGGACTTGCGCCTCTGCCTAAAAGCGTCTTTGCCGATCGCTATGTTATTGACGGAATCTTGACGACTGGCGGCATGGGCAATATCTACCGTGCCCGTCACATTCACATGGGCCGGGTTGTGGCTATCAAAATATTGCATTCATTCCTGCACGGCAATCTGAAACTGGCCAAGCAATTTCAGCAGGAAGCAGAGGCTGCAGCCAGTCTGATTCATCCAAATATTGTCACCGTATTTGACTTTGGTATTTCCAAGACCGGTCAGCCGTTTCTTGTCATGGACTATATCGAAGGCAATAGTCTGGAATACATTATCAACACCGAAAATCATATGGCCGTGCAGCGCGTTCTGCGCCTCTTTATCCGGGTCTGCGACGGCCTGCAAGAGGCGCATAGCAGGGGCGTCGTACACTGCGACATCAAGCCGGGCAATATCATGGTGGGCAGACGAGACGGAAGAGAATGGCCAAAGATTGTCGACTTCGGTATTGCCCGCATAAATCCCCGCGACTTGAGCCTTGAACAAAAGCGCACCATGGACTTTTCGGTAGCCGGCAGCCCACGGTATATGAGCCCCGAGCAGTGCATAGGTGGCACGGTTGACGAACGCACCGATGTTTATTCACTGGCCTGTGTCATGTATGAATGCCTGACTGGCCGCCCTGTATTTGATGACATAACTGTCTATGAGCTGTTTAACAAGCACGTCAACTATCCACCAAAAGAATTCAACAAGGTCCGCCCGGATCTTAAATTACCGGCAGCCGTGGAACAATTGCTTTTTGAAATGCTGGAAAAGTCCCCAGAAAAACGGGTGCAAAGCGCTCAGGAAGTGCGAAGACGCCTGATGGTTATCTACAGGCAGCTGGCCGCACCCTCCTGACCATTTACGAGCACACCCTACCCGCGACTCAGCCGTTTGGCGTAAGATAGTATTCTGCTCAGGAATGGTGCTCAATGGCAACCTATCGAATCTTGCTCCTGGAAGACAGGCCGATTGACACCCTCGTCATACGGTCGACCATAGAATCTGCCGGATATACAGTCACCAGCACCGGCAACGAGGCCGATTATCTGACGGCTTTAAGAGACGGCAGTTTCTGCGCCATCGTTACCGACCACAGCCTGCCCGGAGCTTCCTCCGAGCGCGCCATCGAACTGGCTCAAGTTTGGCAGCCGGGCGTGCCTGTCGTGTGCGTAACGGGCCTTGTCAGCGAGCAAGACGGCGCCTTTTTCTATGAACACGGAGCACTAGACTATATAGGCAAGGACCAGCTATGGAGGTTGCCCTTCGTCCTCAAGCGTGTCGCCTTGATTGAAGAACTGGAAAACAGGTTGGCCGAGCGCACCAAACAGCTGGAGGCCTCGGTGGAAGAATTGCAGACCTTTGCCCATAGCGTCGCCCATGATCTCAAGTCACCGCTTTTTGGCCTGCATCAAATTGCCCAGTTGCTCCTCGGTCAGGAGCAGCTGGATTTGAACGAGTGCCGCACTATTCTTGAGACAATTAGCGATGACGCAATGCGCATGGCGGACATGACGCAGGCACTGCTCAAGCTCTACACTATGTCCCTGCGCGATCTCAATAACCAGCCCTATGACCTGAGCACTGCTTCAGGCAAAATTTTAGCAACACTGGCTCAACAGGCGCCGGCACGAAAAATGGACTTGATTATTGAACCAAATTTGGTGGCGGTAGGCGATCCCGCTCTTTTTGATTCAATTATGGAAAACCTGATCTCCAATGCCTGGAAATATACATCCAGGGTGGCACAAGCAAAGATTGAAATTGGAAAACTGGATCCTGACACTGCTGGTGCAGATGGCGACAATAGAGGCAGAGGCGATACCACAACATTTTTTGTGCGCGACAACGGCGCCGGATATGACATGAAATATTCGGGCAAATTATTTAAGCCGTTTCAACGCTTGCATTCTCCCAACGACTTTCCCGGTCTGGGCATTGGGCTGGCTACGGTCAACCGTATAGTAAAGCGTTACGGCGGACGCATCTGGGCAGAATCAACAAAAGGAAGCGGAACTACTTTCTTTTTTACCTTGCCCAATAAATAGTCTTCACTAAAATTTTCAGGAAAGTGCAGCGGCCAATTTTACCGCTGTCTGACTGAGTTCTCCCAGACGCTCCTTGATCTTGGGATCTTTCAATTTGCCTTCCGAAAAACTGCTGCCTTCCGAATAAACAAATCTGGGAATGATGACGCAACGAAAATCGAGCATCAGGCTGTTGGCCACATTCATCACCGACATATAGCTGGAATGGCCTCCGGCGGCGCAGACAAAGCCGACAATTTTTTCTTCCCAGGCCTGTCCTGTCAGTTCGATCAAATTTTTGAATGAAGCGGAGCAGGCAAAGTTGTATACCGGAATGCCAACGAGCACGCAGTTGGCGGCTTTGATTTGCTGTTGCAGTCTTATAACAATCGGGTCACTGTAACAGGAGTCGCCGTCGCACATGGGCAAATCGTAGTCACGCAGATCGATAAATTCTCTTTCTACATCTGCTGGCAGGTGGGTTAGCAGCTCCTCCATCATAAGCCGGCTTTTGCTGTTCATATTAAGACTGGCACTGATGATCACAAATTTGCTGCCCACTTCACTACCTCAATTGATTCCAATAGCTAATACCATGGCCATGAATTATACTCGCAGCCGAGATAAAGGCGAGGATGTGGCCGAATATGCCCGTGAATGGGCTGTCCCGGGAAGATTCTTCTGTATCGCCCAGCTTTTATGGTTCAATATTGCTGACATGCTGTAGAGGAAGAGAGATCATGAAAGTATCCTATTTTGCCAAAGGCCTGGCTGCGCTCTCTTTAGCCGCCACCCTGGCCGGTTGTGGAGTCAGTACCAATGGTCAGGGGTCGGTAACGATCAACAGCGCTCCCCCTCCGGGCAGTACCGCCCCGGTCGGCACTTTTCGCACAGAGCAAAACAGGGATGCAACCAACTTTCATGCTATCGAAAACTCGGCGGCCTGCTCCATGGTCGTGGATGTCGGTAAGCCCTTCAAGGTGGTTGTTGCAGGCGAAGAAAAGGTCATTCCCGAAATATCGACCGAAGTCAAGGATGGTGTTTTAACTGTCAAAGTGGACAAAAACATCAGCGCTGGCTCCCCCATCAAAGTGCTTGTCTCCATGCCTAAGTTAGACAAATACACAACCACTGGGGTCAGTCAAACAACAATCACCAATGTTTCCGAGCCCTTTTTTACAATCAATCAATCAGGCGCCGGTTCGATTACGGCAACCGGCTCGGCCGACATGGTCTCGCTCACCATGTCAGGGGTGGGCAGCGCCAACCTCAAAGACCTGCAGGGCAAGGCCGTCACCGCCTTGCTTTCGGGCACCGGATCGGCTCAAGTATTTGCTAAAGAAAGCCTGACTGCCACGGTTTCTGGCATTGGCAAACTGACCTATGGCGGCAATCCGCCCAAGGTGCAGAAAAATGTCACCGGTCTGGGCACGATCACGGCCCAATAAAAACCAATGACTGCCCTGCTGGCCTAAGATTGCGACTCAGGTTTGGCCTCAGCCTGATACAGGCTTTGCACGTGTAAGCCCCTCAACTTTGGTGCCTTAAAAGTAGTGTATAGCACCACCAATAGTGTCATACATCCACCAAAAATCACCGAGGGCACAAGCCCCATAAGTTTGGCCATGGCTCCCGATTCAAACTCCCCGATTTCGTTGGACGAGCCGATAAAAATGTTATTGACCGCGGCCACGCGCCCTTTCATATCGTTGGGTGTCATCAGTTGAAATATTGTCGAGCGCACCCATACGCTCACGCCATCAAGGGCCCCACTGAGAGCCAGAAGCGCCAGGGAGAGATAAAAGTTAGTCGAGACTCCAAAGGCAATCATACATAGACCAAAGCCTGCCACCGAGGCCAGCAGCACAGCGCCCGAATGACGGATGATGGGCCGGTGTGTAAGTACTGCCGCGGTCAGCACCGCACCAATTGATGGGGCTGCCCGCAGCATGCCCAGGGCGCGGGGGCTGAGATGATAAACGTCCTTGGCAAAGGCCGGCAACAGCGCCACCGCCCCGCCAAACAATACGGCAAACAAATCCAGTGCCATTGCCCCCAGCACCACTTCGTTGGAAAAAACAAAGCGCAGTCCTTCCTTGATGTTGTCCACCACTGAAACCGTGGTGTCGGGCTTAAGGTCGGAGCGCGCCTTGATAAAGATGAAACAGCCAAAAGAAGCAGTGAGAAGGATAAAAGAAACAAGATAGGTGAGCGCCGATCCGGCAAATTCATAAAGGAATCCTCCCGCCATTGGTCCGACCACGGCCGAGGCCTGCCAGACGGTAGAATTCCAGGCGGCGGCATTGGGCAGGACCGCACGCGGGACAGAATCGGACATGAGGCCAAACACGGCCGGTCCATAAAATCCCCGGGCAAATCCCGACAGTGCGACCACGGCAAAAATGATGATTACGAGCAGGCTCCGGTCACTGACATAAAACGACGCTGAGGAAAGAAGAGCCATGCTTACAGCCAGGGCCGCAAGCGCCCAGAGAGCAATCTTGCGCCGGTCGAGGATATCGGCGATGTGCCCGGCATAAAGTGCCACACCAATCGCCGGCAGGGCTTCCGCCAGGCCAATCAGGCCCAGGGTAAGGAGGTCCTTGGTAATGGCGAATATCTGCCAGCCGACGGCAAGTGCCTGAATCTGCACGGCCACGGTAGCCAAAACACGACCTGTCATGAGCAGCCGAAAATCGGGCAATTTCAGGGCTGCATACGGACCGGTGGACATTCCGAGTGTTTCCAGAAAAATAAACAAATAAAGCGGCCAGGGGCGCTCGGTCTACCAGCTTACTGCCATTTTCCGGCACCGGTGCGGCCAGATGAAACAAAGCTAAGGCAACAAGGCGGTACCGCCGGACAAACAAAGGGAAATGACATTACAGGAGACCCGTTGAGGTGCCGAAATTGATAAACCAAACAAAACAAAAAGAAATTCCCAAAGTCACCTACATGCCCTTAGTAAAACAAGCACTTGAAGCCTTGCAATCACTAAACCCCGTCGAGCGCGCCATCCTCGGTTTGCGATTTGGCCTCGATGACGGTCAGGAGCGCGATATTGCCGAAGTAGCCAGCCATTACGGTGTGACTTCTGACATAATACGCAGTGTTGAAATTGACGCCCTGCGCAAACTCAGGCACCACTCTTGCTATCAAAAAAAGTCGCACAAACAAAGAGACACACACGAAGCGATCAGACCCAGGCTTTACGTTGTAGAGAAAGAATAGGGCAGCCCACGGCCGCGGAGTTTGCCCCGGCGCTAATCAAAAAGCTTCAAGTCAATGGCATCGGCCATGGCTTTGTAACCGGCGTCGTTGGGATGGAGATGATCTCCGCAGTCGTACTCAGGTTTGAGCCAGGTTGGTTTGGCCTGGTCCTGGACAGCTTTGTCAAAATCTATAACACCGTCAAATGGTGCCTCATTTCTGATCCAGTCATTGACAGCCTGTCTCTCTCTTTCTCCCACCTCGCTCCAGTAATTGGCAAATGTGGTGCCTTCAAAGGGCAAGAGCGTAGCACCTATAACTTTGACTCCCCGGGTGTGGGCGCGGTCGATCAACTGCTCTAAGGCTGCTGTGATTTGCTTGGCACTTACTGTTTGCTCGGGCACGCCAAAGCTAGCCGCCTGGCCGATGTCGTTTATGCCTTCCAGTACTATGACGTGGCTCAGACCCGGTATGGACAAGACATCGCGATCAAAGCGCGCCAGTGCGTTTGGCCCAAACATGGCCGCCGGCGAGTCATGCAACAAGCGATTACCACTAATGCCGGCATTGATTACCCCATAGCGGCCCTGACCCTGGCTGTTTAAGCGCTCGGCCAGTTGATCCGGCCAGCGTTTGTCAGCATCGCCGGTTGATCCGTAGCCATCGGTAATCGAATCGCCAAAGGCGACGATTGTTGCTCTAGTCTTCTGGGGACCACCAACATCAACACCAGTAAGAAAAAAACGAAACTTGTTCAATGATGCCCCCTCGATTTTTTCGTCACCTGTATAGTTGCCGGTCTTTGAGATATAGCCCGTCTGATTGCCGGAAGGATGCACAACGGCTAGCCCCGTCCAGCGTGGGACAAAGATGCTTATTGCCATAGTGGAAAGATCAGCCACACTCATATCAACAGGATCACTCAATGCAGGGGCACCAGGCGGCACAGTAATAGAATCCCCACCGCCAAAAGTAAGTTTGTGATCCGTCCCGGGCTTGATCCCTCCTCCAGCAGCTCCCACTGCCAGATGCGCACTGCCTATAACCAGAGGATTTGGGCTGGTTTCGTTGCTAAATCGCACTCGAATACTTGAGCCGCCGCAACTTATCCGGACAAATTGGCGAATGGTCTGATTGTTTATTTCTTGCCCCATCGGGAAAACCGGGCTGGCGCCCCAGGTACCAGACCAGGACAGGGGCGCGGGCGTTTTGCCTTCTGCCTGCGGTCTTCCACTTCTACCTGATTTTTCTGCTGCTGCTGCACCAACCTTGGGGAGGAGGCTGTATGCGACAGCCAGAGCGGTGACACAGACTAGAGCTCTAAAACTGGTAAGTTTATGCAAAGGGTGGGTCTCCTTTTGCTCGGACAGTAAAGACGTCCCCTGGCCTTTACATTGCCGGGCTCGGGGACTGTCATTTTACACGCTCGCCCGGACGCCAAAGAAAAATCTCTGGCCTCTAATAAAGACTCTGTATCACAAATGAGAGCGTCGAATCATTCCCAGTTTGCAGAGAACGCCTGCCTTACTATTCTTGCGGCGTGACAACGATCTGTCTGGCATTGCCGTATAGATACACCGTACAACCTGTGGGATAGTCCACTTCTACCTCGCTGTCACCGGAGGCGTACACGGTCGAAGAACCGAAGGCCTTGATTTTTACCCGGCCGGAGGCATAAACTTCGCTGCGATCAAGGGCGGCAACGATTACGTCATCGCTGGCATAAACCCTGGCCGCGCCGGTGGCGCAGACCGCCACTTTGCCGCTGGCAGTTACTTTTGTGTGCTCGGTAGCAACGACAGTGGCATTTTGACCGGCGGCAATGCGCGCGTAGCCTGACCCATAGACCTTCGCCTGGCCGATGGCAATCAGATCGGCATCGCCGTATGCTTTGACATGCACGGCACCGCTCGTTTTAAAAGAGCCGGTGCCGACTGAATTGCCGCAGACCGAAGCGTCCTGCCTCTGCTGCAAGTCATCGAGGGCCCAATACTCGCCTGTAATAGCAGCGGTTTGGGCCAGAGCGGCGACGGCAGCCGAGTCCATGTCGGGCTCCGCCGTTGCCGGTGGATCACTAAAAACCTTACTCCAGGTAAGGTCTTGCGTATTTTTGTTTTGGGCATCCTGCGTCATGAGTCCGACCTCAAAACAAGCTTAACGGGATGCCAATTAGGCCATTATGGGGCCATATCCATGATTTATTGCCAGCCAGCCACTTAAATCAGGGGCAATCGTTACTTATATCCATGGCTTCGCATCAAATGCCCAGGTTTACTCTGTAACTTGCCAAAAGGAAAAAATTAGGAGGGTATTTACAAAGGAAAATCGCCAGACTTTGGTCAGAACGCGGCAAGAGCCGGCGGCTTGATACCACAGGCGGTGCCATACTCACTGCCAAACCACTAAAACGAAGTGATTTTACGTACCAACCACTTCCCGACAGCCCCAACCTGTCACCACTTTAAGAATAGTAAAGGAAAGGTTAAGGGGGTTGTACAAAACTATGGTCGTTTGATATATTTCTCGGCGGAAGGTTAAAGGAGCCTTCCATATTAGATTAATAGAACTCGCTTCGGAGGCTAGTCCAACTACTCTGTCCGTTCAAAAATCTAACTTCTGATAACCAAGAAAAACTTACCGACCAATAGAGTCGGGTGTTCGAAATTTCGGGCAACCTCAATTCAATGAGGTTGCCCTTTGATTTTCAAGCCGTTCTGCTCAGGGATCTGTGTCCGAGCAGGGCCCTTGATTTAACAAGCTTAATCAAACCATCCTTGCTCCCTTGCGGCACCAATCCCATCCAGGGTGATTCAAACTTTTGCTCGATTGATTGCGCCAGGGAGTCCGGGGGTGTCACAAATTGGTACAGCCCTGACATCTATTCATCCATTTTTTGCCGGCAGTGCAATTCGATAATGGCAGCAGGGGCAGATCTGCCCTTGCCCAAGTGGGAGAAAGAGAATGCACGGACTACTCACAATCGTATTTTTGATCATATCCAATATCTTTATGACCTTCGCCTGGTACGGCCATCTACGCTTTAAAAGCACGCCGATACTGGAAGTAATTTTGATCAGCTGGCTGATTGCATTTTTTGAATATTGTTTCCAGGTGCCGGCCAACCGTATGGGAAGCTATCAGTTTTCGGCAGCACAACTAAAAGTGATTCAGGAGGTTGTCACCCTTCTGGTATTTAGCGCCTTTTCTGTCCTATATTTAAAGGAACCCTTCAAATGGAACTATCTATTGGCCTTTGCCTTCATAGTAGGAGCGGTAGTTGCTGTTTTTGCCGGTGGTTGCACCAATAAAGGCTGAAGCAAAGCGGGCACAATTGTAGTGTAAATTGCTGGAGGCCAAGGCATGGCACGAGTGCTACTGGTGCAAAGTCCATCCGCCACAAGCGGCGTTTTAAACGAAATGCTGGAAAAGCTGCAGCATAAGGTTGTGGCGGTACAATCATTAACCCAGGCCCTCAGGGCTCTAGCCGTCGGTGGCATCGACACGGCCCTGATTGACGTCAACGATTGCAGCTCGGCCGTTACCTGCCTTGAAGGTCTGAGCAAAAGTACGCACGCGGCGGCGACACCGGTGATAGTGGCAACAACCAGGGCCACGGCTGATGAGGTAATTGAAACAATGCGCCTGGGCGCGGTCGACCATCTGAGCAAGCCAATCAGCCAGGACGAGCTCGGCTCGGTCCTTTCCAGAGCCCTGGCCCGACCCAAACAGAGCGAGCTGGACTGCGCCGATCAGCCACTCACAGGCCAGCTTCTCATCGGTCTGAGCCCGGCCATGCGCAGCGTGGCCAAGGCTGTAGGCATTGCCGCCACCTGCGATACTACCGTGCTCTTGCAGGGCGAAACAGGCACCGGCAAAGACACTGTGGCACGCACCATTCATAGGCACAGCCGGCATAAAAATAATACGCTTACAGTCGTCGATTGCACCGCCGTACCAGAAGACTACGAGTCGTTTCAGTCTCTGGCACCAGGAGGACAGGGCACGGTCATACTGGACGAAATCGGTGACCTGAACGCCCAAACGCAAGCGATCCTGGTCAGAGCGCTAAAGGAAGCACCGCCTGGCCTGCGCATAATTGCAACCACTCAGTATGATTTAATCGATATGGTACGCTGCAAACGCTTTAGAGAGGATCTCTATTACCGCTTAAATGTACTGGCCATCAACCTGCCGCCGCTGAAGGATAGAGGCAGCGATGTTGTCGCCCTGGCCGAAGCTTTTTTGCAACAGGCCAGACCCGAGACCAAGATGCGTCTGAGCAGTTCAGCCTGCAAGGCCCTTCTCGATTACACCTGGCCCGGTAATGTACGGGAGTTGCAAAACGTGATCTATCACCTCAGTGTGGCGGTGCGCTCGCCGGTGATAGAAGATGCGGATTTGCCTTCGAGTATACGCTTGCCCAATCAAACAACAAAGGAAAGCGACCAACAAAACGGATCAGAAAGCCTCGATTATCACCGGGCCGTGTCTGCCCTGGAAAAACAACTTTTGACGCGGGCCTTGAAGGAAGCCCAGGGAAGCCGAGCCGAAGCGGCCAGGCTGCTCGGCATCAACAGACAACTGCTTTACGCCAAACTAAAAACATTTGGCTTAATGGAAGAGTAAAATACAGATTTTGGCAATTTAGTCAAACAAACGCAGAGGAGACAGACATGGCACCGCACGAAAAAGAACTACTGACGGCCGAGCAAAGGGCTGGCCTGCGCGCACTCAATACCCCTGAAAACGCCATCAAAGCGGTTGCCACGGCCAGATCCTGTATTAGATTTCTCACCCCGGGCAAGGTCTGGACCAAACGCACGCCGCATGGAGACTTCCAGATCAAAGGCTCGCTCATGCTGGAAGAAACAGCCGTACTGGCCTTGCACTTCAGTCCAGAAGACGGGTCCTTGCTGCCCAAAGGTCTGCACTCAATTGGTGAGGGCAAACCCGAGATACCGGCTGTTGTGCAATCGCTTTTGCATGAGATTCCCAAAGAAATCGAAGCCCTTGACGGAGCCGAATTTCGAGAGCCTGAATCATGCTGGGCTGTGCCCCTGGCCTACAGAAACAGGATAGTGGCACATTTAAAAGTAAAAGGCGACGGCAGCGAAGTGGTGCCGGATAAAAAGGCAGTCGAAGACTAGGGAAGGGCGCAGTAGATCTGTCGGTCTTATCATGATGGTGCGCTAACCGGAACGGTTTTGTCACACCGGTCATCAACATGCTGCACCGGAAAATGAGACCGGGCCATAGTTTTCGGTGTCGCACGAGTGTAGCTAGCGCTCACGATGTGTAGAATAATCACTTCACCTTTTATGAACAATCTTGCTAAAGGCCAGGTGAGCAGCTGCTCGGCGATTATAAGATCGTCGTTACACCGTTAGCTCCCTGTTAAAACTTCAACGGCGCTAAGTGAGTGATAGTACATATTTCCAGACGGTGACTATCGTGAAATCACTCTTTTTTACGTTCGGAAAGTAAGTGCGAACCGAAAAAAGTAAGTCTTGAGACTGCCATTTTGAGCTTTGTTAGCGCAGCCCCGCAACGGCACTTTTTGACTAATGATGTGCACTTAATATGGTGGCTTCTGCTCAAAGAGAAGTCAAAAAGCCCATCTCAACCTGCTTATGCGGAATATGATGCTGCTTTGTATGAATGATACCTAAATGTTACAGGCTTGGTTTTTGCCAGATCTGTCGAGCCTGATTCTGTCTATGGTCAGGCTTCCTTTTATTTCCCCCAATTCTGGCCGACTAAGCACACCACATTTCCCCGACCAATGAAAACCCACTACCTAGGCTGTTGTTGCAGCTGTGGTTTTGGAACGGGGTGAAATAGAAGGGCAAACCATCAACCAATCAATTAAGGAGGGTTCAAATGAACCTCATCTTGGGCCTTATTCGGCCCGCAACAAACCGATCACGGAGAACAGAATGATAAGAACAATCAGGCTCGGATTAGCCGGACTCGCTCTCGCCGCAACAGCTGTATTCATGGCAGCGCCTGCCATGGCTGCTGACTATACCAGTACTTGTGGCGGTTTCGCGGGCGGCACCTACGACAACGTGCTCATTAACGATACGACAGGCAGCTGTACTATCGGATCCAACGTCACAGCTAACTTCGCCATCAGCATTAAGTCCAACGGCCCTATTTCTGCAAAGAACTTAACACTCAATCAAGCAACGGGCGACGGGAACTATGGCAATATTTACGTTTCCGGGCCCAGTACCGTCGTCCTTGGAAATGTGCTAGCGGCGCCGACTATTATCTCCCTCGGTGGCAGCATTGCAATCAATGCTGGAACAACATTGAGGGCTGGAACTATCACCACCGACTTTGGAGGATACATTGACCTTCAGGTTCAGCAGCAAAGTGGTACTTCCGTCTTTGTGATTGGAACCACAGGCACCAACGGGGTTGGAAAACTTTATACCAGTGGAACCAATACCACAGGGACCGATTACAAAGCTCAGGGGAGCACTGCTGTTCACGTCTCCAACGGGCCAATAGCCGGAGGAGGAATTGGCGGTATTACGCTTACTTCGATGGGAGACCTTGAGGTCGTAAACGGTGGTGGCTCTAGAGGAGGTGCAATTTTCTTAGACGCGCAGAATGGTCCGCTGAAAATTCCCAGTGGCGACATGAACGTTAATGGCACAGGATTGATCGGTGGCGGTTCGATCATGATGCTAGCAAACTCTGTAACGCTTACGGGCGCCGTCACCCTTAATGCAGGCCAATCTCCCACGGCACCCACCTTCAGTCATCAGGTCAATATCGCTGCGTCGACAATTACTTATGGTACGTTGATACTCAATTCTAATGGTGACGGTCTGCCGGTGGGCTCTCCTGAAGCGCCGTTGGGGCTGCCTGGTTCAGTAAACATCTACTCTCAAGGCCAATTGACGTTTCAAGACACTCAAGGTTTTGACGGCTCTAACCGGCTCACCAGCCTAGTAATAAAGGCTAATTATCCGGCTACGGTTCCTTTTTCTAGCTTGAACATGATAGGCACAGGAGCGTTCACAGCCACCGCAAATGGCACTGATACGCAGGTTCAAATTCTCGCCTATCCTGCCACCATTTCGGGCACGACGTTTTCTTTCTCATCAACAGGTTTGAATAATCACTATGTAGGCATAAGCAACGGCAACAATATCTTAGTGGGCTCGCCCGGTGTATCCTTCACAGCGACAGGCAACGTCACCATGGACGCAAGTGCCGCTGCGGGCGCCCAGCCGAATAGTATTGGAGCGCTTTTCATTGTTTCTGGAAATGCTTCATTCACTTCGGACCAAGGTAAGACATTCTTGCTTAAGGCTAATGGGCCGCCCACTGGAGACGGTGATGGTGGAATTGTTGACATTGATGTAGCGGGAGGCTTCACGCTTGATCCAGGCACGATCCTTTCGGTGCAAGCCAACGCAGCGGCTGTTGGAAGTGGGAAGGCACAAAAAGCTTTGATGGTGCCAGCCCTGGACATGACGAACCCTTTCAAGGCCATTGAGTTTCGCGTAGCGCAGGGCCCGGTCATAAATCTAGGGAATGGCGCAGGTCTAATTTCGCTTTCCGCTAAAAGTGGGGCGACTGGCGGCGACGGTGGTGCAGTTCTGGTCGACACTGCACTGGGTATCCATGTGACCCAGTCGTTGGCCGTCGATGCATCGGCCATAGGCCCGACGACCGGGCAGGGCGGGGATATTCAACTGTTTGCTGAGGCTGCGAACAACTTTGTTTCATTCGACTACTCGCGAATCCTGGCCATAAAAGCAACTGGCGGGACAACATCAGGCTCGGGTGGTACAGTTTTGGCAAACCAAGCCAACACACCAAACCTTGCACCAATTAACGTCAGTAACAGCATTCAAGTTGATGGGGGCTCGACCCTCTGGTCCACCGGCGGCTTTGACGGTTCGATTTCGTTGAACGGCATTTCTTGCACCCAACAAGCTGTAGGAACCACTTGGCCGAAGTCATATTGGGATTGCGCACTTACTAACCCAACGGATCCACCTACCTCGCGCGAACAAGCTATTGCTCCAGCAGCTCAGAGTCTTCCATCCAGTTTCAAAACAACTCTCAGCAATATGAATGTTGCGCTTTTCATTTATAAGCAAACGCCGGATTACGAAACATTCACCGCTTATCCAATGGCTTTGCCACTCGTTGCTGGGTTTAACGACGTTTCGTCTTCAACGGCAGAAGTCTTTGAAAATGGTCCAAATCAGCTTGATGTTTCACAATATTTGCAGGGAGATATCATGCACGAACTGGGCCATCTGATGGATGCATATTCTTCCACGCTATCGCAGCAGCCGGCCTTTCAAGGAGATCAAACGCAGACCATTCGCAATATCACTGGTCGATGGCCAGTGACGCAAGATCCTACTTGTGCGGCTCTCTTTGGTAACTCGACTGATGCCCAAACGATTTGTGCAACGCTTCCAGGGCGAGGTCCGCTCGGAGCTATCAATACGCCTTGGGATGTTTATTTAAACTGGCTTATTCAGAGCAATGTCGCAAACACCATAAGCGCTGAGCTTTTTGCTGAATCTTTTCAGTATTGTTCCGGTTACCCTCTTTACCGTGCGCCTCTGCAATTTGTAGAAGGAACAGTGTATGAGATCGATCTGTTTCAGTACCAGGCGAGCTTTTATGGCGGCGCATGTGGGCCTCAGCAGCAGAAACAGCCTTAATGAACTAAACTAAACTATTTTCAGGCTAAATAAGCCAGCACCTTATCGGGACGGAGACTAAGTCTCTGTCCCGATTTTTACAGGACTTTCGTCCATTCTGGCTTCGTTATCCGTATGCCGCGCAAGCGAACCAATGAGAATCTCCCGTCAATAACTTTGGTGTCTAGGTGATATACATCTGTTTCGTAATAAGGAGCACTATGAGCAGTCATCAGGTCGAAGGTCACCACGTCCTTAGTAATTCGACCCTGCCCCCAAACATTCTCCGCGTCTTTTACCGTCAAGTCTTGCAGATGTATCACAGGGGGTTGATTGGTCTCCGTTTGAGGATTAATGATAGCTCGGCCGTCGTCCGTTATCTTCACAAGAATTGCATTACTTCCTTCAAAATACTTTGTGGAACAAAATGGCTTGTACCAACCAGGAAACATATAAAGCCTAATCAAACTCAAACCGTCTTTGGTCTCCCGCCTCATCTCTTCTGGAGTTTTTGGAAAACCAAGAGTGCAGAGAGGATAATTGGCAAAGTGACTACTCTTGCTGGAAGGCTCCGCCAAACAGAAGCAAAACCAGCCGTTTGCCATAAGGAACAAAGCAATTGCTGCCAGGATTCTTATCATAAATGCCCCTTTGGATAACACCACGCAGAACTGAGTTCTTTTCAACATGGGCAGCAATAGGTAGCTGTCATTGGCTTCCGGCTTCCATTTAGATGCCCAAAAGCACTGGTAATGTATTACTTTAGTCTAAATTTGTTTTGCCGGCTAGATACTATCTCACGTCGTTTTTGGTGCTCCTCCACCCCATCCAGTGGCCGGTGTTCCGGTTCTACAACAGCGGCGCGTAGTGGACCGGGAAGTTTGGCCCGAGATGACTTAAAATATATGTGTTAGGCAATAAATGGCAAGCGAGGTGCCGTGTGAGAGGACCAGTAAAAGCAGTTCTGTCTTCGGCGCTCATAGTTGCCTCGTTTGGCGCTGTGTTTCTTAGTCCTGGTGGGGCACAAGCCGACCAGATGATCAGCAGTGCCAACCAGCATATTCAAGCCAACCCAGCAAATTATGCCGTCTACGCCATTCGGGCCATGGGCGAAGCGGCTAGCGACCAGAACAATTTCCGGTCGCCGATCTGCAAAAAAGCTTGAGCCTGAAGCCGGGCAATGCGCCTAGCTATACTTTGTACGGCATGATTGCAACCAAAGCCGGACGCTACCAGGAAGCCATCGACTTTGCAGACAAGGCGCAAGCCGCCCATCCGCACTTATTTAATGCCCTGCAGATCAAAGCTGGAGCATATGAAAAACTCGGACGGATGGACATGGTAGAGCAAGTCAAGTC
>Ga0207011_1095_pt1 | contig 18444 bp, 17 predicted proteins | sample Alteio_BWMinCont_79_FD_153466 | JGI IMG/M metagenome (GOLD analysis project Ga0207011, IMG submission 153466) | Enriched cells from forest soil in Barre Woods Harvard Forest LTER site, Petersham, Massachusetts, United States -... | ecosystem: Environmental > Terrestrial > Soil > Temperate forest >...
AAAGCAGTTGGCGTTTCTTTCGAATCGGGAGGAGGACCAGCAGCAGATTTTTCTGATGTCGATGAACGGTGGGGAGGGGCGGGCGCTTACGAAAGGGAAGCGAAGCGTGAAGGCGTTTGAGTGGTCGCCGGACGGGAAGAACATCGCGTTCCTGGCGCCGGATGCGAAGACGGAGGAAGAAGAGAAGAAGGAGAAAGATAAGGATGACGCGAAAGTGGTGGACAAGGACGAGAAGCATGCACGGCTTTGGATTTTGAATGTGGCTACGAGCGAAACGCGGGCGCTGACCAAGCCGAATTGGAATTTCGATGAGTTGGCCTGGCTGCCAGCGGGAGATCGCGTCGTGGTGAAGGGTACGGATCATCCGGAATCGGATCAGTACACGGAGCGGATCTTCAGCGTGCAGGTTGCGGACGGAGCGATGAAGGAGCTCGTGAAGCCGCTCGGGCCGTTTGGGGAGATGCGCGTTGCGCCGGACGGCAAGACGATTAGCTATGTGGGGCCGCGGGAGGATGGGCCGGAGCCGCACGATCTGATGTTGCTGCCGGTGACGGCACATGCGGCACGAAATCTTACGGGAGCGAGCCTGGATCGTCCGGTGCAGGACTATCACTGGGAGAGGGACGGTTCGGTGGTGCTGCAGGCGGCGAATGGTTTCTCGAATTTGCTGGTGACCTATTCGACTGATGGTGCGAGGCACGATCTTGCGCCGGCGCCGGGTCCGGCGGGAAGCATGGCGGTGACGGGGAGCGGGGAGATTGCGTTTGTTTCGCAGGCGGCTACGCAGCCGCAGGAAGTTTGGGTGTGGGACCAGAAGAGCGCGCCGAAGCAAGTAACACATCTGAACGATTCGTGGAAGCAATACGCGCTGAGCGAGCCGGAGTTCTTTAAGTACAAGTCGTTCGATGGGACGGAGATTCAGGCGGCGCTGCTGAAACCGCAGGGATATGACGGGAAATCCAAGCTGCCGCTGATTACGCTGATTCACGGCGGGCCGACCGGGCGATGGTCGGAGTCGATTGAGACTTGGGGGCAGTTGCTGGCGACGCATGGGTATGCGGTGTTCTATCCGAACATTCGCGGGTCGGTGGGATATGGGCAGAAATTTGTGGAGGCTAATCGCGGGGATTGGGGCGGCGGGGATTTCAAGGACGTGATGGCGGGCGTGGAGGAGTTGGTGAAGCGTGGCGTCGCGGACCCGGAGAAGCTGGGGATTGGAGGATGGTCGTACGGCGGATACATGGCGGAGTGGGCGATTACGCAAACGAACGCGTTCAAGGCGGCGGTTTCCGGCGCGGGGATGGCGAACCTGATTTCGGAATTTGGGACGGAGGATCATCCGGCGGGGGACGAGTGGTTCTACGGCGTGCCGTGGGAGCAGCCGGAGGGATTTCTGAACAGCTCGCCGTTCGTGCATTTGAAGAAAGCGAGGACGCCGACTCTGGTGCTGCAGGGTGATGCGGATCCGATTGATCCGCTGGGGCAGAGCCAGGAATTGTATCGGGGGCTGAAGCGGTATGGAGTGGAGGCAGAGTTTGTGGTTTATCCGCGGGAGCCGCATGGGTTTCATGAGGAGAAGCATTTGGTGGACCGGTTGAACCGGATTTTGGCTTGGTATGACAAATATTTGAAGAAGTGACTCGCGACCTGTGATTCGTGACCCGTGGCTGGGCCGGCTACGGCGCTTGGCCGCTGAATTCGGTGGTAGGTTAAACTCCTCAAAAGCGGCAGCCCTTCGGGGCTCAGGGTAAACAAGACTGCCGCACTCCAAGAACTTCTTGTGGGGCTTGCGGACTGGATACTACCTGTTGCGGAGTGCTTTACAGCGGCATAGCTTCGTGTTAGTGTTTTTTCCCGTACCGCCATTCACGCGCCAGGCGGCTGGGCTCTGATCGAGAACCTGCCAAACGTTTTGACGGGCGACCGCGTCACGGTCGGGTTGTCGTCGACGGTAACTCCTCCCCTGAAGATAAAAAGACTGGGTTTTCATTGTGCGGACACGCGTTTAGTATTTAAGGCGCGGCTGTACTGCGCGTTGATTGGAAGAGGGGTCCGTGTTGGGCCGAGCTGGCACAGAGATCTGGTGTCGTAGGAGCACAGCCAACTTGACTGTGCCACGAAGAAAAAGGGGACATCTTGCTTAAGCTGCGGAAAGTGGAGATTACAGGGTTTAAGTCGTTCTGCGAGCGGACGGTGGTGACGTTCAGCGGGACGGGGACGACTTGCATCGTGGGGCCGAACGGGTGCGGGAAGTCGAACGTGGTGGATGCGATTTCCTGGGTGCTGGGCGAGCAGAGCCACAAGTCGCTGCGCGCGGAGCGCATGGCGGATTGCATATTCAATGGAACGACGAAGCGGCCGCCAATGGGGTTAGCGGAAGTGACGCTCACGATGGAGGACCCGGAGCTGGCGGAGGCGGCGCGGTTTGTGCTGGAGAGCGCGGGCGAGAACGCCGGAATTAACACAGAGTTCACAGAGGTGGGGAGCACGGAGGGCACAGAGAAGACGGAAGAGATTATTGAGGCCGCGGCCGAAGCAGCGCCCGGGCCCTTGCCTGTGTTGGCGGAGGTGGCAGCGTTAGGAGAAGAGGCGGCAGCGGAGCCGGAGCTTATTAAGGGGAAGCGGCGGAAGAAGGCGGCGGAGAAGCCGGTTTTGGCGATGAAGCCGGGCGAGGTGGTGGTGAGCCGGCGGCTGTACCGCTCGGGGCAGAGCGAGTATTTGATCAACGGACGGGTGGCGCGGTTGCGCGATATTCAAGAGATGTTTATGGGCGTGGGATTGGGGCCGGACTCGTACGCGATTATCGAGCAGGGGCGCATTGGGCTGATCCTTTCGACGAAGCCGCTGGAGCGGCGGGCGATTATCGAAGAAGCGGCGGGGGTGACGAAGTTCAAGACGAAGAAGCGGCTGGCGGAAGCGAAGCTGGAATCGTCGAAGGTGAATTTGTCGCGGGTGAACGACATTGTGGTGGAAGTGGAGAAGCAGCTTGGTTCGTTGAAGCGGCAAGCGGCGAAGGCGCGGCGGTATTCGGAGATTCGCGACCAGATGCGCGGGATTGTGCGGCAGATGCTGGCGGGCAAGGCGCGGGAACTGGATGCGGAGGCGGAGCGCATCGGCGCGCGGCTCACGGAATTGACGGCGGCGGAGACGCATCACGCGCAGGAGATTCAGCGGCAGGAAGGCGAACAGGATTCGCTGAATCAAAGGATTTATACGCTGGACGCGGAGCTGCGGCAGAACCAGAACCATTTGAATTTGACGGCGCTGGAGGTGGACCGCAGCGAGAATCGCATTGCGTTCAACCGGCAGCGCACGGATGAGCTGGCGGGAAGGCACGGGCAGATTGCGGCGGAAATTGGGGAAGCGGCGGCGCGCGCGGCGGAATGGGGTTCGCGAAACGCGGCGCAACAGCAATCGGTGATTGCGCTGCGCGACGAATCGGGAGTGATTGCGGAGCGCGTAGAGGAGCTTGCGTCGCGAGCGGAATCGCGCGGGGCGCAGATTCGCGATTGGGAATTGCGGATTGAGGCGCTCCGGGCGTCGGCTTCGGAGGCGGGCGAAAGCTTGCTGCGATTGCACGGCGAGCAGAAGCAGGCGGAAGAGGCTCTGGTCCATCAAAACGCGGCGCTGCAGAAAGGCGAGGCGAGCGAAGGGGAGCTGCTGGAGTCGTCGATCAAGGTGCGCGATGACGCGGAGCGGGCGGCTTTGGAACTTGAGGCGGCGAACGCGCAGTTGCAGATGCTGATGGCCAAGGCCGCCGAGCTGCAGGGTTCGATTGGCACGCTGCGGCAGGGGCGCGAAGCGACGGCGGCGCAGGCAGACGCGTTGCGCGAGTCGGTGGTGGGAGTGCGGGCGCGGCATGGGACGCTGACGCAAATTTTGAATGACCGGTCTTATACGGCGGACGCGGTGCAGAAGTTGTTTGAGGCAAATGAGAGCGGCGCGGGCAAGAATTTTCACGCGGTGGGAGTGCTGGCGGATTACGCGGAAGTCGAGGAACAGCACGAGGCGGCGATCGAGCAGTATCTGCGCGATGAGCTGGAGTATGTGGTGGTGGAAACGTTCGATCACGCGCGAGCGGGAGTCTCGTTGCTGCGCGATGAAGTGGGCGGGCGCGCTACGTTCTTTGTGGATTCGCTGCGCAACCTGAAGCTGGCGGAATACGAGCCGATTGTGCATTTTCGGGCGGAAGACGGAGTGATCTCGCGGCTGGATAAGCTGGTGGGATTCCGGGATCCGCTAGGGGCGGCGGCGAAGCAGTTTTTGCCACGGCTGCGGGCGGGATACCTAACGGACAGCGCGGCGGCGGCGGAACAATTGGCGCGGGAAAATCCGCAGTACGCGTTTGTTACGCCGGATGGAACCTCCTATCAGGGGCGCATGGTGACCGGGGGGAGGGCGGACGAAGCGGGGCCGCTGGGGATGAAGAGGGAATTGCGGGCGCTGGATGGAGAGATCGCGCAATTGGAAAAGCGCGGAGAGGAAACGCGCGCGGCGCTGGAGACTTTGGTGGCGGACCTTCGTCGGGCGGAGGCGTCGCTGGAGGAAGTGAGCGCGCAAAAACAGCTTGCGGAACGCGAAGTTTATGCGGCGAAGCACCGGCACGAACAGACGCAGGGAGAGCTGGCGCGGCTGGGGCTGGAGTTGACGCTCTGCCAGAACGAGCTCGCGCGGATTCGCCAGGACGTGGGCCATGCGCGGCTGCGTGCAGAACGGGCGCAGCATCAGCTTGCAGCGGCGGCGACTTCGCGAGCGGAGGCGGAATCGGAGAGCGCGCGACTGGCGGAGGAATTGGTGCAACTGCGCGAGTCGATTCAGACGGAGCAAAATGAGCTGGCGGCGGGGCGCGCGGAACTTGCGGCGATGAATGAACGGCTGGCCGCGGCAGAGGCAGTGGCGTCGCGGTTGACGGAGGAACGCTCAGAGTTGGAGCGTCGAGAAGCGGCGTTGCGGCAGCAGGAAGCGTCGATCAACGAAGAGGCCGCCACGCTGGTGAAGCAGAGCGAGGAGCTTGTGCAGCAGCTCGAGGGTTTGCGCGCGGAGAAGCTTCGACTGGAGACGCGGCAGCGGGAGTTGGAACAGGAATGGGAGAGCGGGCGGACGCGCGTCACGCAGATGGAAGATCACCTGCGCATGGGAAGACAAACGCTGCAGGAGGTGCGCGAGCGGCGGAGCCACTCGGAAGTGGAACGCGCTCGGAATGATTCTGACCGGCAGCACTTGCGCGAAACATGCATGACGGAGGTGAATGCGCAGCCGGAGGATTTGCTTGCGACGGAGACGGCATTCATCAGCGGAGAGGAACTGGCCATCGCAGAGGCGAATTACCGGGAGATGAAGGCGCGCATCGAGTCGATGGGCGCGGTGAACATGATGGCGCTGGAGGAGTACAACGAGTGCGAGCAGAGGTTTACGTTCCTGACCAGGGAGCGCGATGATTTGCTGCAATCGATTGCGGATACGCTGCAGGCCATCGCGGAGCTGGACCTGGTTTCGCGAGAGAGATTCGAGCAGGCGTTCCACAGCATCAATCGCAATTTTTCGGAAGCGTTCCACACGATTTTTGGCGGGGGGACGGCGGAGATGCGGCTGACGGAGCCGGACAGCTCGGGGGATGCGGGGATCGACGTGGTGGCGTCGCCTCCCGGCAAGCGCTTGCAGAATATTTTGCTGCTATCGGGCGGCGAGAAGGCCATGACGGCGCTGGCGTTGTTGATTGCGATTTTCAGGTATCAACCGAGCCCGTTCTGTATTTTGGATGAGGTGGACGCGCCGCTGGACGAAGCGAACGTGGGGCGGTTCACGCGCCTGGTCGGGGAAATGAGCGGGCAGACGCAGTTCATCATCGTTACGCACAATCGCAAGACGATGGAGACAGGCAGCGTGCTGTACGGTGTGACGATGCAGGAGCCGGGTGTGTCGAAGCTGGTGAGCGTGCGCTGGGAAGGCGACGAAGCGTTTAAACCAAAGAAGCACACCGCTGCAGCTTCTGCCGCCTGAATCGCACCGGCTGCCCTAAAATAGGGGTGTGCGCTCTCTGCTCCCACCAATTTTTGCCGCCTCTCTTCTGATTGCTGCGTCCGTGCTTTTGGCCCAGCAAAATACGAGTCCTAACGAGACAATCTGGTTCGTCCTTTCTGAGGGGCGTTCAGGCCTTGAAATCGATCCTTTAGGAAGGGTCATGGGGTCTAAGATAGTAGGAGCTCCGCTGGACTGCGATCCCGAGAATGCCGAGTACAAAAAATTTGAGGCCGCCTATCTTCGGCCTGGCGAAACATACTCAGTGAGGTTCGGTGGTGCCCCGGCTGGGATCATTGGGCTACGAGGCCCAGACCCCAAGTACGGCAACGAAACCGTGGAATATGATGGCGTAGCGCACATTCACGGGCTCCTGATGGCTCTGGCAACGAATGCCGAGCTGCCTAGCTCGGAGAACTCGTCGCGTCAGCCACCCTCGGCTGAAGAGCGGAAGTTTGCTCTGCAGTTCGCAAATGAAAGCTTTGCGGCGAAGGGATTTGGCGAACGACTCCGGCAGAAAATCACAATTGAAAATTTGACTCACACCACGCTCGGCCCAGGTAGACTGCCAGTACTAGTTGGCTCAATAGCTTTACCGCTCAACGATGACTCAGGATTGATCCACGGTTTTTTCTTTATTGCTTCCGAAACAGATGGCAAACCTGTTCCGGAATTCCAGTGGATGCATATCTCACAGGCAGAAGCAGGTAGCGAGTTGCTGAGACTTGTAGATCAGGCGGATTTGTTCGGCGATGGGCAAGAGGAATTAGTGGCGGTGCTCACATATTACGAGAACTATCGCTACCGCGTTTATCGACGACTGAGGGATAAGCCCCAATGGGAACAAATCTTTGAGACAGAGGTGCTCGGTTGTTTGTGAGCCTGATTTAAATTCCTTCTCCCGAGAAATCCTGTCCTTTCCGCCGTGAGTGTTGATTTTTCTTCTCCTGATTGTGGAAATTTCCACCGCGGGCCGCATTGACATCGAGTTGCGCTGCGCTAAAATGCTCGACACTCTTGCAGGGGAAATTCTTCCGTGGCCTTCGGTGCAGCAATGCGCGTAGTACGGGAAACGAAGTTGGCCGGCATTTCACCTGCCGCGCGCGGTAAAGTGCGCGACATCTACGACGCCGGCGACAAGCTGCTCATTGTGGCCACGGACCGGCTGTCGGCATTCGACGTGATTTTGCCGACGCCCATTCCGGACAAGGGGCGCGTACTGACGCAGCTTTCGCTGTTCTGGTTTGATCTGCTGCACGATGTGATTCCAAATCATGTGCTTAGCGCGACGGACTTCCCCGCGCCATTTGACGCTTTTCGCGAGGAACTGGCGGGGCGCTCGATGCTGGTGCGGAAGACCGTGCCATTGCCGATCGAGTGCGTGGTACGCGGCTATGTTTCAGGCTCGGGATGGAAGGATTATCAGAAGACACGAGAGGTCTGCGGCATTGCGTTGCCGCCCGGCCTGCGCGAGTCCGATCGCTTGCCCGAACCGATTTTCACGCCGGCAACGAAGGCAGCGACGGGGCACGACGAAAACATTTCGTTCGAGCGGGCCGCTTCGCTGATTGGAACTGAGCGTGCAAGGCAAGTGCGCGAGGTCAGCCTGGAAATCTACAGCCGCGCGGCCGCGTACGCGGAGCCTCGAGGGATTTTACTGGCGGACACAAAATTTGAGTTTGGCCTGCTCAAGGACGAGCTTATTTGGATCGACGAGGCCCTCACGCCGGATTCGTCGCGATTCTGGCCAGCAGCGCAGTACAAACCCGGCGGGCCACAGCCCTCGTTCGACAAACAGTTTGTACGCGATTACCTGGAGAGCATCCGTTGGCCGAAAACCCCGCCCGGCCCGGAGTTGCCTCCGGAGGTCGTGAGTGCAACGCGTGGTAAGTACCGGGAAGCATACCGCATCCTAACCGGGCGCGATCTGGACTAGCGTCTATCCGGGATTTGCGGGCTTCTCTCTGGAGAGTGCCGTGAAGGATCAACTCGAAGGGCTCGTGAGCCAGATGGTGGAGCGGGGAATTTTGTTTGATGAGGCGGTGGGGGAGTTTGAAAAAAAGTTTATCAAGCGGGTGCTGGAGCGCGCGGAGGGGAACCAGTCGCGGGCGGCGCAGATTTTAGGTATTCACCGCAATACGTTGAGCCGCAAGATCGACACTTACAAGCTGGATCACCGGAATCATCACGCACGATGAGCAGGCCAAGTCTGATTTTTCGAACGGCCTTGGATCGAAGAAAAACGGCTCGCCGAGATTGCGGCGAGCCGTCGTATTTAGCAGCAGTGCCCGTCGAGCTGTACTGGCGGCGCTAGTTGCCAACGGGCTTCTTAGTTGCTGGACGCTTCTTCGTCGTAGGCTTCTTTCCCTTTTCCTTCGGAATGTCTTCAGCGTTCACCTTGGCTTTATCCCAGTGGAGCATGAAGTTGGGGTCGGGATCGTAAGCCACTAACGTGCCAGTGAAGCGCACGGGGTTGTCCTTTTCGAGCGTAGCAGCTTCGGGCTGGCCGACGACCTTGGCGACCATGTCCGGAGTGGTCTTAGCGTCGAACTCAGCATCGCTGGTGACGAAGGCGACCTTGAGTTCCACCGAATCCGTGCCCGGAGTGACTGCGATGAGTTTGCCAGGCACATCCGGAAACTCCAGGCCGCAAGAAGCCAGCCAGGTGATCTTGCCCTTGTCGCCGCCGGCTCTTAGATCGGCGATCACGGAAGCGATGGTCATGTCTTTGCGGGCGGCATCGAGTTCGGCTGAACTGGGCAGTTTGTAGCTGGCCGGGCGCTCGGCAGAGCTGCCAGCCAACTGCAAGAGTTCATTGAGCTCCGCATCAGTCAAGTTCTCGCAAACGTTGCCGCCCTGGTAGTTGGCGATAAGTTTGCGCAGATACGTTTTGACCTGGGTAGATTGTGTTTGGTTAGCACTCTTGGCGCTGACGGCTTTGGCAAAATACCAGAACGCGTCCATCTGCTGCGGCGGATTCATGGCCATATAGGCCTGGCCAATCTTGTAGCTGGTGATGGCGTCGTCGGGATTCTTTTCGAGCACCGCTTTATAGGAATCAATGGCCGTCTGGTAGTCCTTCTGGATCATCGAGCATTGCGCGAGGGTGTAGCTGAAGAGGATGGCGGGCTGCTGTTTCTGTTTATTGAAGTCGTCCTCGGACATGGCGTCCGGCTTCTTCAATTCGCCGAGCGTCTTGAGGCCGGCCTTGGCCGCTTCACAGGCTTTGGCAGCCTGATCCTTTACGTCTGGAGAGGTGGGCGGCAAGTTACTGTACGCGAAGGCGCGAGCGTAATAGGCCTGGTACCGAATGGGCGCCTCTGCTTTTTCTCCGAGAGCGATTAATTTATCGGCGTACTCGATAACCTTCGGCCAATTCTTCTGCAGGCTGTAAGCGTTGTAGTAGAGCGGATAGATGTAGATCAGGAGCGCGGAGTTCGGATACTTGGAGACAAAATCATCGAGAAGCTTAATCTGCGGAGCCGGATTCTTTTCGGCATTGGCTGCTTGGAAGGCGTTGTACTCCGCCATAGTGTATTGCTGCTTCCCGGCACCAGCGTCTTGGCCGGCGGGCGCCTGCGCGAGCGTGTTTGAAGCCCCGCTAAACGCCAAGCAAAGCGCTGCGATGATCACCAGGCCCGCCATTCTACGTGTTCGATTCATTCCATTCTCCTCGCTCAAATTCCAAGCCTCTTCGTATACGTCTGGTGCACCCTGGAGTGCTCTTGCCGGGTATGACGCTGATTCGTAAAACTTTGGGATTATAGGGAAAGCGCACGTAAATCTGCAAGGCGTTACTCTACAGGGACCTAAGTATTTTATATTCCCGAAGCCTCCGCGCGCCGTACACCACGCACAACGGTCCCTGCGGCTGAATGTTAAGATGAGTTTTGCACGAAAAGGGTCGCCCTGACGAAGGAAGAATTGTGATGGCGCGCATAAGTAAAACGAATGAAGCGAACACGATAGGCGGACCTCTGGCGAATAAGGTTGCGCTGGTCACCGGGGGCAGCCGGGGCATCGGGCGCGCGATTGCGATGAAGCTTGCTGCGCTGGGCGCGGGGGTGGCCATTTGCGGCCGCGACAAAGGCAAGCTGCGCGCGACGGCCGATGCATTACGCGGGCTAACCGAAAAGGTTCTTTGGCAAGCAGCGGATGTCACGCGCGAGAATGACGTGGGGAAACTCGTTTCCGCAACCGAGACAAAGCTGGGGCCGATCGGAATCCTGGTCAACAATGCGGGCATTGGACTTTTCGGTCCGGCGCACGAAAAGAGCGAAGAGGAATGGGACCGGGTTCTGAGTACGAACTTGAAGAGCGTTTTCCTGGTTTCGCGGGCGGTGGTTGCGTCGATGATCCGGCAAGGCGGCGGGGACATCATAAATATCAGTTCGCTTGCGGGGAGGAATACGTTCGCGGGAGGAGGGTTGTACTGCGCGTCAAAGTGGGGAGTGCAAGGGCTCTCCGGGTGCATGGCGGAGGACTTGCGGGACCATGGGATCCGCGTGAGCGTGATTTGCCCGGGGAGCGTAGCCACGGAATTCTCCGGGCGAGGAAGCAAAGACAAAGAGAAGGCCCTGCAGGCGGAAGACGTGGCGCACGCGGTCGAGGCGGTGGTGAAGCAGAGGCCGGGGAGTTTCATGAGCGAGGTGCATATACGGCCCCTGCGGAAGGCGTAAGACGAAGCTTTCTTTCCTCTTGACAATAGCTGTTACAACGACTATTGTCGCGCTATGCGCGGAGTGCAAACGCGGCGCGGCTCGCTGCCCAGCGAAGACCGCGCGTTCATTGCGCTACAAAAGGCGGCGGACAAGCTCGCCCTGCAAGCCGAACAGCTACTAAAATCGAAAGGCCTTACCGGAGCACAGTACAATGTGATGCGCATTTTGCGCGGCGCAGAGCCGCAAGGGCTGGCCTGCAGCAGCATCGCGGAACGCATGATTTCGCACGACCCGGATATGACCCGGCTGCTAGACCGCATGGAAAAGCGCCGCCTGATTACGCGGCAGCGCCAGAGCGACGACCGGCGCGTGGTGAAAACGAGAATCACGAGCGGCGGACTGGAACTGCTGAAGCGACTCGATCCAACGGTTCGCGAGCTCCACAAGCGGCAGTTCGCGCATATAGCGGCGGCACGCGTAAGGAAGTTGGCGGAGCTACTCGATGAGGTATGCGCGAAAGACGCCAAGTGAAATTGTGCAACAGGGGACAGGCAAGGAATTCCAATCACGATAAAAAGGAGAAAAATGATGAGCCACTTCCTAACTCGGGCAGTTTACGCCACGGCGCTTGCGGCGATGCTTTCGTTGCCGGCGGCCGCGACAACTTCCACCTGGCAGATCGATCCGAACCATTCCTCGGCGCAGTTCGCGGTCCGGCACCTGGGGCTTTCCACCGTGCGGGGAGCCTTTACCAAAGTGAATGGTACGATTCAGTTTGACGACAAGGACATCACGAAGTCCTCGGTGGACGTGACTATTGATGCCGCTTCGGTGGATACGCGCGTGGACGGCCGAGACAAGGATCTGCGCAGCGATCATTTTTTCGAAGTCGAAAAGTATCCGACGCTTACGTTTAAATCGACCAAAGTGGAGCAAGTGGAGGTCGGCAAACTGAAAGTGACCGGGGATCTGACGATTCACGGGGTGACCAAGCAAGTGGTACTGGACGTCGAGGGGCCGACGGCAGCAGTGAAAGATCCGTGGGGCAACCAGCGGGCCGCGGCAAGCGCCACCACCAAGATCAACCGGCAGGATTTCGGCGTGAAATGGAACGCCAAGATGGACAACGGCGGATGGGTCCTCGGCGACGACGTGGCCATCACGATAGACGTCGAGATGGTGCAAAAGGGCGCCCCGAAATCCGGCAATTGATGCACGCCGCTTGCGACCGACCGCCAGGGCGGTGAGGATGCACCGCCCGGCGCATTTCGGTCATCTAATGCACGTCTCCGCACAATTTGACAAGGTTCAGAATGCAAAAACCAGCCCTAACCGATGTGGCCCTCCATGAAGTGATACGACACCGCTGGAGCCCGCGCGCGTTTGCGGAGAAGGCAGTGCCGCCCGAGGTTCTGCGGAGCCTCTTCGAGGCGGCGCGCTGGGCGCCATCCAGCAACAACGAGCAACCGTGGGCATACCTAGTGGCCACGAAGGACGATGCGGAGAACTTCGCGAAAATGCTGGGCGTCCTGGTGGAATTCAATGCCAGCTGGGCAAAGCATGCGCCGGCGCTTGCCTTGTCCGTGGCCCATTTGAAAACGCAGCGAGAAGGCAAGGCGAACCGGGTGGCTCTGCATGACGTGGGCAGCGCCACGGCGCAGCTTACGTTTGAAGCGAACACGCGCGGGCTGCTGGTGCACCAGATGGCCGGCTTTGATGCGGAGAAAGCGCGGCAGACATTTGCGATTCCGGCGGATTGGGAGCCCGTGGCGGCAATGGCCATCGGGTATCCCGGGAATGCGGATGCGCTGCCGGAGAAGTTGCGCGAACGCGAATTGGCGCCGCGCACGCGTAAGGCGCTCGGAGAATTTGTTATGACCGGCGGTTGGGGGCATACTGCTCCCTTCGTCGCAACCTAAGAGCATTCCTGGGACCCGGCTCTATCATGCACAGCGCACTGGAATTCCTGCTGCACCACGGCTATGTAGTTTTGCTGGCGTGGGTATTCGCCGAGCAGATCGGTCTGCCCGTGCCTTCGCTGCCGATTCTTTTGGCGGCGGGCGCGCTGGCGGGGACGGGCCGATTCAGCTTCGCGGGCTCGATCGCGCTTAGTGTGTTTGCTGCGCTCCTTGCCGACTCCTTTTGGTACGGGCTGGGACGCGTGCGCGGCATCAAAATTCTCCAGCTTCTCTGCAAAATCTCCCTTGAGCCGGATTCCTGCGTGCGGCGCACGCAGGGTATTTTCGCAAAGCAAGGCGCACGATCGTTGGTCTTTGCAAAATTTGTGCCGGGGCTGGGGTCGGTTGCTCCGCCACTGGCAGGCATTTTTCACATGCGACCCTTGCGATTTTTGTGTTTCGACGCGCTGGGCGCGTTTCTTTGGTCAAGTGTTTACGTGGGGCTGGGTTATGTGTTCAGCGGAGAAATTGAAAGAGTTGCCGAGCACGCGTTTCATCTCGGCAGCGGACTCGGCGTTATCGTAATCGGCTTGCTGGGCGGCTACATTGGATACAAGTTCGTTGCGCGGCAGCGCTTTCTGCGCGAGTTGCGCATTGCGCGCATCACAGCAGAGGAACTGAAGCAGAAGATCGACGCAAGAGAAGATCTGGTTATCGTGGATTTGCGGCATTCCGTGGAGTTCGAGGCCGACCCCCATACCATACCCGGCGCCTTTCGCATGGACGCCCAAGATTTGGAAGAGAAGGATGACCGCTTGCCCCCCGACCGTGAGGTCATTCTGTACTGCACTTGACCGAACGAAGCTACCAGCGCCCGTGTGGCGCTGCTCTTGAGGAGCAAAGGCGTGCGGCGCATCCGGCCGTTGCAAGGCGGGTTGAACGCCTGGCGCGAGCACGGGTATCCGCTGGTTACTGCGGCCCTGGTTTAACTTTCCCCGAACAGCACATCGTCACTTTTGGAGGACTCGATGGGCATCAAGGTACACGTCATTTTCTACAGCATGTATGGCCACGTCTATCGGATGGCCGAAGCGGTGCTGGCGGGAGTCAAGGAAGTAGCCGGGGCCGAGGCTTCGCTTTTCCAGGTTGCGGAGCTTACGTCGGACGCGGTCCTGGAGAAATCGGGCGCCAAAGCGGCGCGCGCGGCGTTTGCACACGTTCCGGTGGCGACGATGGACTCACTTGCGGAGCCGCATGCGGTGATCTTTGGGACGCCGACGAGGTTCGGAAACATGGCTGCGCCGATGCGGCATTTTCTGGATCAGACCGGTGGCTTGTGGGCCAAAGGTACGCTGATCGGGAAGATCGGCAGCGTTTTTGCGTCAACCGCTTCGCAGCACGGCGGGCAGGAAACCACGATCACCAGTTTTCACACCACGCTGCTGCATCACGGGATGATTCTGGTGGGCGTGCCGTACAGCGAATCAGGATTGACGAATATGGCGGACGTCAGCGGCGGGACTCCTTATGGTGCGACGACGTTGGCGGGCGTCGACGGATCGCGGCAACCGAGTGCGAATGAGCTGAAAATCGCGCGCTACCAGGGCAAACACGTCGCGGAGATTGCAAGCAAGCTGTTCCGCTGAGACTCATGAAGCTACAGGCGCGGTAGGACGATGCCGCCTTGCGACTGATACTTTCCCTTTTTGTCTTTGTAGCTGACCTCGCAGTCTTCGTCGGAAACGAAGAAAATCACCTGGCAAAGCCCTTCGTTGGCGTAAATTTTCGCGGGGAGGGGCGTGGTGTTGCTGATCTCCAGGGTGACGAAACCTTCCCATTCTGGTTCGAAGGGCGTGACGTTCACAATGATGCCGCAGCGAGCGTAGGTGGATTTGCCGAGGCAGATGGTCAGGACGTTGCGTGGAATCCGAAAATATTCGATAGAACGAGCCAGAGCGAAAGAATTTGGAGGGATTAAGCAGGCCTCGCCTTTGTAGTCGACCAGCGAGCGCGGATCGAAATGCTTGGGATCGACAATGGTGGAATTCACATTGGTGAAGATGCGAAATTCGTCGGCGACGCGGATGTCGTAGCCATAAGACGAAACTCCATAGCTGATGACCCCTTCGCGAATCTGGCGATCGGTGAAGGGCTCGATCATTTTATGCTCCAGCGCCATGCGCCGGATCCAGCGGTCGGGCTTAACGGACATCCATGCCTCCTGATTTTGCACGCACACTTCTTCGGAACGAATGAATGCAAAAAGGAAGGTCAGTGTAGATTAGCTACCACGTCTTGACAACCCACGACGCAGCCTCTAGCATCTGCCGAGTCGCTGGAGGCCCACGTGATTAAGCTCGATATCGTAAATGCCGTTGTGACAACGACTAGTATTAGCCGAACGAAGGCCGAGCAGGCCGTCGAGACCGTTTTCGAATCGCTGAAAAACGCGCTGGGCCGCGGGCAGCGCATCGAATTACGGCGGTTCGGAGTCTTCAGTGTGAAGCCCCGCAAGACGGGCATCGGCCGCAATCCGCGCACGGGCGAAGAGGTGAACATTCCTCCCGGCAAGGCGGTGCGCTTCAAGCCCGGCAAGGAGCTGCAAGGCATCGAAGAATCCGCGAAGGCTTGAAAGATTTTTATTCTGCAAAAAACTACGTAAAGGAATATCTAAGCGTCTTGTTGCAGTTTGAGTGAAGGCGCCCGAAAAAGACCGTCGGTGTGAATTACCCGCTTCTCGCACTGCCCTGACACTCGTTCACGTTTTCGCTATACTAAAAAGCTTGGCGCGGTACCCAAGTGGCCCAAGGGAGAGGTCTGCAAAACCTCCATTCGTGGGTTCGAATCCCACCCGCGCCTCCAAACTTCTCGTTTCAAATCAATGGATTACGACTTTCGTCCCTTTCCGGCCATCCCCAACTTGGGAACATTTGGGAACAACTGGAAAAAGGGCTTCTTCCAGACTCTCGATTGCGCGCCGGTGTGTTTCTGGAATCGCATGCGTGTAAAAGTTCAGCGTGGTCTCGACAGTAGCGTGTCCCAATTGTTGCTGCGCGATCTTAGCGGGTACGCCGATATCATGCAGGACCGAAGCGTGTATGTGGCGAAGTTGATGCCACGTCACGCGCTCAAGCCCTGCCGCCTTTGCAGCTGGCCTCAGCACGCGTTCTAGAAGATTACATTCGCGGTGCGGTCCGCCCAACTGGTTCGGGAACAGTAAGCCTTCCTCGCTCCATTGCGTGCCGAACCTCCTGCGATGCGCTTCCAAGAGTACGCGTGTCTGTGGACCAATTGGGATGGTGCGAATACTGCGCTCGCTCTTGGGCATTTGAACCTGGCCGTGGAAGACAGATTCGCAGACACGAATTGTCCCTGCAGTCAGATCCACCATCTTCCAGCGCAGTGCCAATAATTCGCCCACTCGCAACCCTGTTAGGACTGTGAGAGTAACCATAGATCGATATGGCTCTCGGAGTTGCACGAGCAGCTTCGCTAGCGCTTCGGCATTCAGAATCTTGGGCTCTTTGCGAAGTCCTTGTAGGGGGGAACTTTACGCCCCGAGCCGGATTCGAATTCAGATAGCTGTAGTCCACCGCTGCGTCCAACACGCTTGATAGTACGATCCAAGCGTTTCGGACGGTCTGCCATGCCAAGCCTTGGCGGAATTTATCTGCGACGAATTGCTGAATGTCCAACTTTGTGATGTCGCAGAGACGCCTTTGACCGAAGCAGGGCAAGACGCGCTTGCCGAGCACCATGCGATACCCACGCTGCGTGGAGAGCTTCAGAGTCGACAAGACAAGGGTTGTCCATTCGCAGTCAACGAAATCTTGCAGGTGCTTTGTTGTTTGGGGCCGTTGTTGACCCTGATTGAGCATCTGCAAATGTTGGTCGAGTTGTATCTGAGCTTCCCGGCGAGTCGGAACCTCGCTGAGAAGGCCAATTACAATCGAACGTTGTATGCGTCCCGGACTACCGTCTGGCCGAATCACGTCTTCTCTCCAACGAGCGATCCAGACTTTCCTGCGTTTACCTCGCTTAAATAAACAACCGGATTGATACCTACGGCGAGCCACGGTCCACATCCTTTCTCTTGTGGCTCGTCTTGCCTTTTCAGTGTGAAGATTAGCGCCGATGGTCATAAGAATTCAACGCGAAACGCACTGAATTTGCCGAGCTGCTTCTCAGAAAGGCCATGATGTCGGTAGAGCGGAACCGTAGATACTTACCTAGCTTCATGCACGGCAGGGGATTTGGGCATTGCGGACCCGCGTGCTTATAAACCCAAGAGACGGGTACTTGCAGAAGTTCAGCCACGTCTTGGACGGTAAGGAGATGACTATCGTCCCTTTCCTCTTCCCCCGTGGCCTGGTGCTGAATTTCACCGCGAAACCTATCGGGTGCCTCGACCACAAGGGATGTGGGCGGAGCCCCTTTCTCATCTTTGACCGAAGCGACTGATACTCCCTGTTTCTGTGATAAAGACGAACTCACTGCAGGGCGCGAGGCATGCTGTCTTGAGGACGCTGTATTCTCGCGCACACCGAATTTGGTTGGACGGAGCTTCATGTTGGTTAGAAGGCCTTCGCAAGGACATTTCCTCTTGCTATTTCGCTGTTGTGGCTATTGGTGTGTTGGTCTGCCCAGCGCTTAAACTCATCATCCTTACGGAACAGCAGCTTCAGGGCTTCGGTGATCACGTAAGACGGCGAAGCATCGAGAAACTCGGCATAGAGTTCTAGCTGACTCTTTACCGATTCTTCGACACGGGCCTGGACAGTGACGGCCTTTGGTTGTTTCGGTGGTGATTTCAAAAGTGACAACTGCTTTCTCCTTTCTTGTTCCTACAAAATGTCAGACATTCTGTCTGACAAATTCTTGGGCCGCCATCCGCAGCCGCGCAGATCGTCGACGCGAAGTGCCTGCCCGTTTTGGCCCGTTTTGCGGTGTGGCTTTCGCAGGGGCAGTCGTTGCAAATCTTTGAGAACAAACTCCGTAGGCTGAGCGTCGGGTGAAGAAGTTGGCAGGCCTGAAAGTGCAGGACGTAATTCTTACGTTCTTCACCTGGAATGAAGAGCGCTGGCAGTGCCGTTCCGCGCGTGATTTCAGGACTGACAGGAGCCCCCTCTCCTTTCTTCCTAACCGATAGTATTGCTGTCCGCATTCGAAACTGCTTGTCCCTGTGTATGCACGCGGCCAAGACGTGTCGCGCCACCCAGCGCGTGACAGAGGCGGGAGCGACCCACGAAGTCCGTGACGCACGGTGCGTCAAAAGGTGGGGTCGCTCCCGCCATACCAGGGTTCCAGGCCGCGTGCAGTCCGACACTCTTTGGAGCTTCTATTGGCTTGATTTGCCTAGCATTGGTCCCCATGCTCCGGTGAAGTGACTGATGAAGAGCTCCGCGAAGTATGTGGGTGAAGCGCTCTTCACCTCGACTATTCAGCAGGGTATGTGGAAATGAGCATGATCCGTCGGCGCGATGCAGGAAGATTGCATCGATCAAACTCAGCTCGGACCAACGGAGCGTGTGGCAGATTAGTTGGTGGGGCTTTTGCAAGGTCATTTTCTGGCCCTCAGCCGTAGAACATTCCTTTCTGCAAAGACCTATTCAGCGCGAGACGACAGAACGGAAGAAAATAGCTTCGCCTATCTTGTGCAGCGGCTTTCACACGGGACACGGGCAAACACGGCACCGAATTCCCTTTGTGGGCTGGAGCGACCCAAGCATCACTTTGGCCACGGAATCGTGTGCAAAAGTGGGGTCGCTCCAGCCCAACACGGTGCCATTCCGCGGCCAGATGGGCCATTCTGTCGTGCGCAACTTCCTCTCCCTTTGGCAGTTGCTCAATCGCCAAGGTGACCGCGA
>Ga0207011_1094_pt2 | contig 18380 bp, 18 predicted proteins | sample Alteio_BWMinCont_79_FD_153466 | JGI IMG/M metagenome (GOLD analysis project Ga0207011, IMG submission 153466) | Enriched cells from forest soil in Barre Woods Harvard Forest LTER site, Petersham, Massachusetts, United States -... | ecosystem: Environmental > Terrestrial > Soil > Temperate forest >...
TGATTGATTTGGGGCGGGCACTATTCGAGAACCGATTGGCGTATTTTCCGCAAACCACCGACAGGCTTGACCCTTGTCAAGGTTAGATTTTGGCTGCCCAGCTTTGAGCCAACGGTGGATTTCGAGGAATCTGAGCCGTGAACAAACTGATTGCGACCGTTATTTGCCCCGTGATTGGGCTGCTATGCGCAGGAGCTAATGGGCAAAAGCCTCAGGAGGGCACACAATGGATCGGTACGTGGGGGACCGCCCCACAGCATTTCATACCAGGAAACATCGATACCTTCCAGAACCAAACTCTGCGCCTGATCGTGCACACAAGCGTTGGCGGGAAGAAGGTCAGGGTCGTGATTTCAAACACCTATGGTGATCAGCCATTGCTTATCGGTCGTGCAGGCATCGCACGCCGGGTGTCCAAAGCTGATATCGATCCTGCTACAAACCGAGCGTTGACATTCGGTGGAAGTGCTTCTGTCAAAGTTGCGGCACGAGCTAAGGTGATCAGCGATCCGGTTGATCTGGATGTACCTGCGGTGTCTGATCTGGCTGTCAGTCTATTTCTTCCGGAGGGTACAAAGGCGACAACTTCTCACGTGTTGGCGATGCAGACCAGCTACGTTTCCGACAAGATCGGTGACGCCACCAGTGCAGTGAGTTTTCCAAAGGCAAGCCCTATTGCCTCTTGGCCGTTCAGCTCATGGAGCAACGTTCGTAGCGTTTGGATCTTCGCTTACTGATGGCGACGGGTCAACGATGGACACCAATCGTCGGTGGCCCGACGCACTTGCGGAGCGATTGCAAAAGGCCGGAGGCCGAGGCAAAGAACTCGGCGTCTTGAATGAGGGAATCATTGGAAATCGCCTGTTAAGCGATACCGACAGCCCAAGACAAGCGGGGGGCCCGCCTCCACTTGGTCCGGTGCTTGCACAGTTGGGACCTGCCCTTGGCCAGTCCGGCCTGAAACGCTTCGAACGAGACGTGCTGGCACAAGCAGGCGTCAAGTACGTCGTCGTCGCCCTCGGCGTCAACGACATCCTGTTCCCGGGCGCATTCATTCCAAAATCTGAGAAGGTGAATGCTAACAGCATCACTTCCGGCTATCGTCAGCTCATCGCCCGCGCTCACAAGAAAAGCATCAGAGTCATCGGCTCAACGATTCCGCCGTTCGAGCATGCGATGTTTCGCAGCCCAATGTTTAAGGACTTTTACTCTCCTGAGAAAGAACACGTGCGGCAGCAAGTCAACGCTTGGATCCGAAGCGGAGGCGAATTCGATGGCGTCATCGACTTCGATAAGGCCGTTCGTGACCCGCACCACCCCACCCAATTGCTACCTGCCTACGACAGCGGAGATCACTTGCATCCCAACGACGCAGGCAACGTCGCCCAGGGGAAGATGATTCCCCTTACATTGTTCAGAGACGCTTAGCCCGATGGCTGACCCTAATCAGAGCTGAAGTACTCCGCATATCCATGTCATTGGATAGCCGGCGATTCACCCGCCCAAATTCATCCTCTAATCGGGTGGGCCCCCGTCTAGGCGTCTACCATGGTAGAAGAATTCCGGTATATAGCCATCGGAATATACAATAGAGTAAGATCAATGCAATTAAGGCAGATGTAATGTAGAGCTTGTCGCGCAGACGGGATTCTTCTTGGATGGATCTCCTCTCGGCTACTCTTTTTAGTTCCCCAAGGCCGTTTTTACTCACGACGCGGGTCAGCAGCTCATGTTCGGCCTCAAGAGGCGGCTTTGAATCCATAATCAACCGCAGTTCACGCCGGATATCCGGGCTGAGTCCGGACAGCGTCGCCTCAACCTGCCGGTCGAAGTCGGCGAGTTGAGACGTTGCCGCTTCACCTTGAGCAAGGGTGCGACTTGCCTCGGCGGCAGAAGGTTGAAGGGAGAACCTATCTCGCGGCGACGGATTGGGGCCTGGACTGGAATTCATAGACATCCTCGGGCATAGAGCTTTGTCTGAGACGTTTATGGATACTTTATGTTCCCAGTATAAATACGTGCACGCATCCTTCCGGCAAAACCTAGACGCCTATCGCAACATCCCAAAATGGACAAACGATCACAGGAAAAGTCGCTGGCCTATCAAACCCATACCCGCTTTTCTTGCTGGCAATTGGAGGAGCTTTTAATTACCGCAAACGGTTATTTGGTCGTCCACCCTGTACGAAGATCCAACGGCATCTCGAGCCGCGTGTTCCGCGATTTGGTTTTCTACTTCTGTGGGCACAGTGCCGCGTAAAGTAACAGTTTCGTCCTTCGCTGAGACCTCTAGCTGGGTTGTGCGCACGTCCGGCTGGTCCAAAATCGCCTGCCTTACGGCCCTTGACACCTCTTTGTCGCGGTCGTCGACGGCATCAAGAACAGAATTCTCCGCCGCCGCTGCTTCGTCCTGGACTGCGGTTCCTAGGTCCTGCATCGCACCCATCATCTTGCTGCTTGCCGCGCTTACGCGTTCTTGCGATCCGTCGCTGCAGCCTCCTGCTGCGAGCATGATCAACACCAGAGCGCTAATGCATAATAGACTAAACTTCCACATGTTACCGCCGAATTTAGAATAGTACTATCCGTTCGACGAGTCGCCATACGAGGTGTTCCTCTGACACGAAAAATGGCCGCCAGTTGCGTTGCTCGACTTCGCGGCAAAAAAGAAGAGGCTCGCTTGAACCACCCCTGCTCGATTAAAAAAATGTGGCACCCCCGACATGAATCGAACATGCGACCCACTGCTTAGAAGGCAGTTGCTCTATCCGCTGAGCTACGGGGGCGTTTACCTTTCTATTTTATCCGGTTGGAACGGGTTGGTTGGACTAATCGGCAGTTGTTTTGCAAGGGAACCTGGCTTGGGTGGGGGCAGTCGGAGCATCGAAGTGAGGTCAGTGATCATGAGTAGCCAAACGATCAGTCCGAGTGAAATCTCCAAGGGGCAGAACGAAAAGATCCCTAAAGTCATGAACGTTGTTCGAATCGATGAATTCGGCGGGCCCGAAGTTGTTCATGTCGCGGAAGCGCCCGTGCCAGAGCAAGGGCCAGGGGAACTGTTGGTCAAAATCCAAGCCGCAAGCGTAAATCCGGTCGATTATAAAATCCGGTCCGGGAAATACCCGGCTGTGCAAGGCGACAAGCTGCCATACACCCTGGGGCGTGATCTAGCCGGGGTCGTGGTAGCTTGCGTTCCCGGTGAGACAGGCTTCTCGATTGGTGAGGACGTCTACGCGTACGTTGGGATCGAGCGAGGATGTTACGGAGAATTCGTCGTCGTGAAGGATAGTGAAGCGTGCCGCAAACCCAGTTCCATCGAATATACGGTTGCGGCAGGAGTGCCTTTGGCAGGAATCACGGCCTGGCAAGGACTATTCCGGCACGGCGGTCTGCAATCTGGGCAGACGGTTCTGATCCATGGGGGCTCTGGCGGGGTTGGACACCTTGCCGTTCAGTTTGCTAAAGCGAAGGGTGCGAAAGTGATCACAACCGTATCGACTAAGAACGTCGAATTCGCCCAGGGCCTCGGTGCAGACCAAGTGATCGACTACAAGATCGAAAAATTCGAGGAGGTTGTCGATGGGGTTGATCTTGTTTTTGACCTGATCGGTGGTGAGACCCAAGATCGATCTTGGGCTGTCTTAAAAGCAGGCGGCGTGTTGGTCTGCACAGTTCAAGAGCCATCGCAGGAGCAAGCGAAATCCCATGGCGTCAGGGCTATGCGCTACACTGCCGAGCCCTCCGGCCCGGAACTCTGTGAGATCGCCGCATTGATCGATAGGGGATTGGTTATCCCTCATATCTCAAAACTGTTTTTCCTTCGGGAAGCAGCCTCAGCGATAAAGCTTGTCGAGTCCGGGAACAGCCGAGGAAAAGTCGTTCTGACCGTGCCCTAGAGGGAAATCTTCGGGGCAGGCGACCAAGGGACCTGGGGTCTAATGCCATCCAGTTTTTGGAGCAATAGCAGTCTCGGCAACGACTTGGACGGCAAGCGCCTCGAACCTCGCCACTCCGGGGTCGGTAAGTGCCGAGGAACGAGGCCGAACCAGTAGAGGGGGCACTCCGGTTTGCAATCGCTAGACTCCATTACGAATCCGGTCCATGGTGTTTATTGCCAACCGAGTTGAATAATGAAGGGACTGTTTGAACCGGAATCCCCCCCTCATCTGGTTCGTTCCTCACCGACTGCTCCCCTCCCGACAAGCCGGGACAGGCGGCGGGGAGCAATTCGGGGTCGCGGTAAGCGTCCGTTTTCAGCGCACCCGAATCAGAAACGAGAAGCCCAGTTCGCAAAAACTGGGTGGCATTAGACCTGCGGTCACTAGGCTGACGATTCGGTCCCATCTTCGGGGGCTAGGATGGATTGGCTACGAAGACACCGACTAGGTCGGGGTTGACTGTGTTGGTTCCCTCTATCGGAAACCCTTCTCGAACCCAGTATTCAAAGCCGCCGATCATCTCTTTTACTTGAAATCCCAGCGATGAGAAGCGGAGGGCTCCTTTGGCGCCGGCGTTGCAAGCCGGACCATAACAGTACACGACCACGACCTTGTCTTTTGGAAAGGAGGCGGTCGATTCCTTGGAGATCTGCCGATGTGGAAGGCTGATGGCGCCAAGAACGTGGGCTTCGGCGTATGCCTTGGGGGAGCGGGTATCAACAAGGATGAATTCTTCGCAACCGGCGGAGATGTCTGCATGGACGTCGGACGGGTCGGTCTCGACCGCGAGTTTCGCTGCAAAGTGTTGCGAAGCCTTGGCCGGGTCGGCGGCGGCGTGTTCGAGAACGTACGAACGAGGGTCCATGGCCGATGGTACCGAAGGTGGGTGGCGCCAACACATTGGCAGGGATGCCCGGACACGAGGAGTACAATTCGAGCGCGGTTCGTTTGTGCGAAGAGCAAAATTCCGTCACCCTTGGCGACGAATCGCGCGTGGCCGCCCGACCTAGGACCTGCGATCTAATGCCATCCAGTTTTTGCACATTAACGGTCTCGGCAGTGACTTGGACGACAAGCGATCCCGAATCAAAAATGAGCCTATGTTCCAAAAACTGGATGGCATTAGACCTGCAGTCCCTAGGCTGACAATTCTGCCTCACTTTGGGGACGCCTGAGCGAAGTTATTCGACTTGGATATCGCTTAGGAAGACCGTCACGGGTTGGCCTTGGGTGGTTATGGTCATCACCAGGCCCGTTTTGATTCGTTTGAGATCTTTGCCGGTGAGGTCGATGGTGAACTTCTGCCACCCGTCGGTTAAGGTGTGTTTGCCGCTGTCCACGATCGCGGTGTCGGCGTATTTCTTGTTGCTCTTGATGATGCCCACGGCGAAGGAGATTTGCTCGCCGCCGTTGCGGCCTCGGGCCCAGAGGGTCAACTTTTTGGCCCCGGTGAGGTCGTAGCCGCCGGGTTTGTCACCCCAATCGCCTTCGGGACTTTGCCAGGCGATGCCACCCCAGCCGTCACCGGCGGTGTAATCCCAGCGGATGCACTTTGAGCCGGTGTGCGGATTCTCCGCCGAAGCCATTTCGAGTTTCATGTTCCCGGCCGAACCCATCCAACCGGATGGCACATACGGCAGGGTTGAACTGACACCCGAATAAAGCACGAAAGGCAGGTGTACTTTTCCGCCCATCTCGACCGGAGCCGCACCTCGAACTCGCAGGGGGACATTCGCCACCGCCGCGCCGCCGTGCTGGTTTCGAATCACTACGAACAGGCGGTATGGCCCCGGCGTCGTTGGCATTTTCACGACAGCAGATGCGTCGTTCGACGTCGTCACCGCGCCGGCAACGGCATCGGGAACGTCCTCAGTCGTGCCACCCACGCCAGGTGTACTTCCGTCGCCGGTCAGCGTCCACGTAGTTTTCACCGGGTCGCCGCCGGGATCGGTTGCCAATAGATGGGCCGTAACAGTGTCGCCGGGATCGACGGCCGGGTCGCCGTCGAGAGTCAGCTTTGCAATCCGGGGACAAGGGTGAGCCGGAGCCTTGCCAGACCAGAGCTTTTGCATCACGTCGACTGCCCCGAGCTTCGTTCCATCCGGGAGAAACATGCCGAACCAAGTCGCGGTGGCCTCTTGCTTGTGACTCCAAAGGAACGGAAGGCATCCGATGCATAGATCGGGATGGCCGATTACGTTTGCGGTATAGGCCTTCTCGTACCAGCCCTCCTTCTCGGTGCTCGTCAGTTCGATGGGCCGCTTCCAAGGCGTATTGGCCGTCTCCCAAGTCCCTGGAGGGCCGCATTCGGTGATGATGTAAGGCTTCGCGCCACCCTGCTTGACGTACCGGTCGTAGATCGACGCACATCCTGCATAGCTGTTGATCCCGATAATGTCGATGCTCGGGCACATGCTCATGATCGACGGAACCTTCTTACCCCCTATTTCGGCGATCACGGTCGCGGTCGGGTGGTTTGGGTCGATCTTGTGCGCCATGTGGGCAATGTCCTCGACGGCGGTCCACACGTTGGGATCGTCGCCCTGGTCATACCCCTCCATTTCGTTGCCGATGCCCCACATGAGCACGGCGGGGTTGTCTTTGTACTTCTGGATGACGGCCTTTGCCGCCTCGAACTGCTTGGTCACCTGGGCCGGGTCGTCGTACTTGAAGCCCTGCTCCTTATGTCCTAGCCAGATTCCAACCATGACCTTCACGCCTGCTTTCTGGGCATTGGCGAGATCGCTTTCGAGGTTATCGGCGCCCCAGGTTCGAGCGGTATTACCGCCGGCAGCGGCCAGCATGGCCCACGATCCATTGCCTCCGGCGCCCTTCACCGGAAAAGGCTTGCCGTCCACAGTGAGCGTCCAGTGAGTCGCCACTTGCCGGACGGCAACATGCGATGGTGTTTGCATTACCAGAGCAGCAATCAGGGTAACCATATTTTTTGAGCCTTGGGCACGAATGCCCAGGTTCATATTTCGCGAATAAACGTTTAACTCGCCCTGGGTGAGGCGGAAGTCCCGGCGTTCGATTCTGAAACGTGATCCTTGCTTTAACGGTAAGGACCGACATGAAGTGGCGCGACATCCTGTTCGCGTATTACCGCGACAAATATGGGGAGTATCAAGCGCTTAGGCTGCTGGAACTCGACAAACGGGCTCGAAAGGAACGCCTTAGCTTCCTCGAGCGGCAGCTCACCCCAAAGACTGATATTGGCCAACCGTTGTGGCCAGAGTTGAAATACCACCAAGAAGAGATGCTTAAACTTCGGGAAAGAGCTGTCCAGGCCATTACCGCGAAACACCGGACGCAAGCCCAAATCTTGCAACTTAAATCGAAGCAGATGGACTATGAAACCACCCTCCGGGATGACCAATCCGAGGAGGCTCTGGATCAGCACCGCGAGTTCGCCGAGATACTGGCGCTCCTGGAATCGCTTCTGGCCGAGAGAAAACGGCTTGTTGAGGAGCTTAAGTTAGTCGTGAAGAACGCCGAAACTGCCGTTCGCGAATTCAAAACCACCAACGAGAGTATCCTCCGCGAGCAGCCGGATCGGCACGATTGCCGATAACGTGGCCACGGAGACCACGGCGTCTACGGGGGCTGCTGTGATTTCACGGCTTGGTTTTCCTTCCTGCTTGCTGTATACTACTGTGATGGTAGACATATCTCTACCTATAATGAGATCCGAACGAAGGCTGAGATATCTTTTCTTGGACTTCAACTCCTACTTTGCGTCCGTCGAGCAGCAGGAGCGGCCAGAGTTGCGGGGCAAGCCGGTTGCGGTCGTTCCGGTGTTGACGGACACGACAAGCTGCATCGCCGCCTCGTACGAGGCAAAGGCGTTCGGAATCCGTTGCGGCACCAACGTCGGCGAGGCACGGATGCGATGCCCGGAGCTTGAGGTGGTAGCGGCACGGCCCAAGATCTACGTGGCCTACCACGAAAAGGCGAAGCAGGTTGCCGAGCGCGTGCTTCCGCTCGACCAAGTCCATAGCATCGACGAGGTGAGTTTCAAACTGCTCGGCGAAGAACGTAACAAGGCCGCGGCCTGCCAGATCGCGGTCAAATTGAAGGAGGTTATCGCTCGGGCAGTCGGTCCCTACATTCGTTGCTCGATCGGCATCGCGCCCAATCGATTCTTGGCGAAAGTCGCGACGGACATGCAGAAGCCCGACGGCTTAATCGTGCTCGAATCGCAAGATCTGCCGCATAAGCTCCACCGGTTGGACCTGACCGATTTCGTCGGGATTAACTTCCGGATGGAAAGGCGGCTGAACGGCGGCTTGATCTTCACCTCCGAGCAGCTTTGTGCGGCGTCTCGAAAGGAGCTGGTTCACGCGTTCGGCTCGATCGTCGGTGAGAAGTGGTGGTACATGCTTCGTGGCTACGATATGGGACCCGAAATTCATCCTCGCCGTTCATTGGGCCACTCGTGCGTCCTGGCGCCCAACATGCGAACAGACGATGCGTGCAAAGAGGTGCTGCTTCGGTTGCTTCAAAAGGCTTCGGCGCGTTTGCGGGCCGAGGAGTTATGGACCGAATCGATGGATATCGACGTGAGTTCGCCGGTCAAAGGATGGCAGACTCACTTGAAAGTTCCTCCTACCCAGGACACGATCACCCTTAACGAATTCTTTCTAAAGGCTTGGCCTTCGAGAAACTTCCAGCAGCCGCGCAAAGTCGGCGTCACCTTTACAAACCTGTGCAAGGCCGAGCACGTCACTCCATCACTTTTCGATCCGAACTACGACCGGATGCTGTTGAACCGCGCCGTCGACACCGTGAACCGGAAGTTCGGCAAGAACACAATTTATCTGGCGGGAATGCGGCATGCCCGTGACGCGGCCGACGAAAAGATCGCGTTCAACAAGACCTGGCTATTCCAAGAGGGCAAGGGGGACAACGCAATCGTCGACCTTCCCGACTACGACGAACGGCCGATGCCGTTTTATCGGATGCCGTAGCTGTCTACGCCGCGATCTCGACTCCGAATCAACCGGGATATCCGCTCTTCATTCCATCGCCGAAAATATTTGGGAACGAAGGCAATGACAATCCCGAAGGTGTAAAGAGCCAGCATCTGGGTAACGACCCTGATTGGGCCCCCATACATATATGAGTAGCGCATCTGCTCAGTTAATATCCACCATAGAAAGCCTGAAAGAACACCGGTGAGCGGTGCGAGCCGAATGTACGCTTCCAACAGCGTCGGCTCATTCGGCTGAGACGTCGCCAGCCTCGGCATCGGCGCCAGTTGCCTTGCGGTCTGCGGTCTGGCCGAGCGAACCTCTTGGAGCAGGCGCTCAACATCTTGCGCCGATAGTTGCGTTGCCTCGGCAACGTCGTGAACGGTAATTAAAGATTGCCTCGCTGCCTCTTCGCGCTGGCGCTCCGACCAGAGCTCCATGACCTCGTTAGCCTCATCCTGGGTCATATAGGTAGCGCTGAGCGGGTTTTGGTTAAAACGGGAGGTAGTCATGGTGGCAGCCCAAAACATGGCGCTTTGCCGAAGCATCACACCACAAATCATGGTACGGGACTACCCTGCATTTAGATGCAAGAGATTAGGAAATCTTTACGAGCTCAGCCGCCGCCTAATAACATTGCGTTGAGAAGCATCTTCTCTAATCCCTGCCACATCGCCCTTTCGGTGGGATCTTCGAAGAACAGGATGGCATGACCCCTTCCAACCGGCACGTCTTGCAACCAAACCGTACCCGCCAAATTCTTCTCGGTGTCTCCGTCGTACTCCCATCCGCTGAGAATTTTGGAGAACTTTTCGTCCGAATTCAATGTGACCACGCTGCCACCCTCCTTTCGGAGTTGATAAAACGAGTCGCCACCGATGGGTACCGCGATCTCCGTCTTTCCGCTCTTGCCGACGGGATAGCCGTAACTCAAAAAGCTCCTGTCATCGAGTTCCGCACGGAACAGCGAACCCGGCAAAGACTGCGCCTCACCCTTTGCCGCCGTAAGCTCGACCAGATTCGACGAACCCAAAGCCCAGTTCGGCCTGCCTAGGGAGACGATCGCTCCTCCCGAGTTCAGCCACTCTCGAAGCTTGGTTCCCAGCGTCACCCCCGAGCGCCCCGGCAGGACGATGCAGGTGAAACGGGAGAGGTCGCCGGTGACAGCGCCGGCGGTGATCGGGGCAAATGGAAGTTTGAACTTCTTTTCCATCAGCCACCAAGTCGACCCGACCTCCGACAATTCGCCGCTTCGGCCGAATACGATACCGATCGCGGGCTTGCGGAGTGCTTGGACACTCCCGCTGCCCGGTCCCTGACGATCATCTTCCGGATAGCTGGTGGTCAACGCTACGAACCTTACATCGCGCTTTTTACCGATCTGGGTGAGCTTGTCGCGAAGATCGTCATCGTTATGACCGGCTAGGAATAGGAACGTCCCGCGTTCAAACCTCTTACCGCCAAGGGTCATGGCTTTGGTAGTTACGGAGCCGTGTAAGTCTTGCGCCAAAGCGTCGTAGACCGCGAGGATGTCGTTGATATCGGTGTATTCGAGCGCATAGCCGACCGTGCTAGGCGCTGCACGCGAACCCCGCGACGCGGAGTCCTCCATGGCCGGAGTCACGTCGACTTTGGGCGTGCTTTCACACCACCACGCCTTGAGGTTTTGTGCAAATGGGAGCGACCAACCGGTGATGTCATAGAATTCGGCTCCGTCGGGTCCAGGGTATTTCTCGCCATCGGGCGCCGTCTTCTTACGGTTCTGCTGAGACTTGATGAACTCCGGCTCAAAGTCGGAGCCGGGCTCCAACAAAGATTTTGCGAAGGCGCCCTGGGGCTGAGCCATGTCGACGATCAGCGAGTTGGCGGGAAAGGTGGCGGGGCCGCGCTTGCCGTCCCAGTAATTGGTAGCATCCGCCTGCTGGAATCCCTTGGAAGCCCAACCGGACTTCACGCCAGCCGAGGCCAGTTGCGCCTGGAGTCGCCGAAGCGGTCGAGGGTCCTCTGAAACGAGCACGACCCGCTTGAATTTACCGGCGGCTTCTCCCGACACGACCTTCTTCTTAAAGGCCGCGTAACTCGCCATCAGGTCGGCTCGGTTCGCGGCGGAAGCACCAATCACCGCTAACGCCGATGTGAAGTGCTTCTCGACGCCATCGCGAAGCGTCAGCGTCGAACCGTCAGAACGAGTTTTGTTAAGCTCCTTTCCGCCGTCCGTTTCATGTGTCATGCCGATCGCCCCGGAGAGACACGTGAACGAGTCGAGGTATCCCGGATAGTAAAGGTCGAACTCATCCTTGACGAAGTAGCTAAACCCATGCTCGTCAAACGACTTTCCGGTCGCCTTGCCGAAGATCTCAGTCCAATGGTTGAGGCGTCGCCGGTCGACATTGGCGTTAATCGACATCGGGTTCGGCGGGAAGAAATACGACTCGACCTGCCCGTGTTGGTCGGCATAGACCTGAGGATTCCACCGCAAGAACTCGGCGACTTCCTTCTGGGTCTCAAGCTGAGACATCGCGACGCGGTCTCGATTCATGTCGAATCGGTAATGATTGAGTCGGCCGTATATCGTGCTCGGCTCACCATTCTCGAATGCGTCGGGATCGCTCGATCCGGTGGCGACCGAGTCGTAATAAACTGCGAATCGCTCGTGGCCATCCGGGTTGAAAATCGGATTCACCATCACGACCACACCATCGAGCATCTCCGTGATCGACTTACTCCTTGAAGCGGCGAGGTTATAGATGAGATACATCGCGGACTCGAACGAAGCCGGCTCGTTGCCGTGAATGCACTCGTTGATCCAAACGATCGGAGGAGTCTTCTTGATCGTCGATTCGTCTGCAACGCCGTTAGCGATCGCTTCGTGGTCCTTCCGAATCTCTTCGAGATGAGTGATATTCTCCGGACTGGAGATGGCAAACACTCGAAGCGGGCGGCCTTCGTTGCTCGCGCCGTACTCGAAAACTCGAACTCGCGTCTTCGCTTTATCGGCGATCGCCAGGACAACGCGCTCCTGGTCTCGGTAGTTGGTAATATGCTCGCCCGGCCCATAGTGGAGGAGGCTCTCCGGCTTTGGCACCGCCGAGTCATACGGTCCGTCGGCGTAGAAATCAAGGGGACCGGGAGCCGCGAAGAAAGCTCCGACCAACAGCGAAAGAATCATGCCGGAATTGTACGCTCAAACGGGGGTGCCACTGGACAAAGAGGATGTTTGTGCCTCATTGCCCAGTGCCACCACATTCGGCGGGAGTCGCGATCGGAAGCCCCGTTCACTGGATGCAAGGCACGAACCATCCTTTTTCCAGTGGCACCCTGACTTAAACCGTCCCTCTGCGCTGGTCTAAGCTAGACAAATGCCAGTCGGCTTGTTGATCGCATGCTTGTGGGCCGCTCGGGGACAGGACCCGAGTGATCCGTTGGTAGTCGGCCCAGGACTTCGCGTGGGATCTCGGCTGCAGTTCGGAGTTAACGTGATGCCCTCGGATTGGACTTACTCGGGGAAGCTGGCGGAGACGGTGACGCAGGACGACAGGCAGAGCGGGTTTAAGTTTCTGAACCTATCGAAGCCGGGGGGAGCATCAAAATTCGAGGACGGCTTTACCGAAGTTCCGTGCGACTTCATCGGAACGACGCCGGTGGTAGCCGTTTACTCCCAGGACGGGCAAAAGCATCGATTTACGATCGACACCGGGGCGCTCCACAGCTACATGCGACCAGGTATGGCCCAGGCGCTCAGCTCTGGGCGCGAAGATCCCCTGCCGCTCTGCCTCTATCTTCCACCGGACAGGTGGATTCACTTCAAAGCTGAGGTGAACCGGTCGATTGCGGTTTTGGCGAATCCAGGACCTGACTTCCCTGCCGACGGGATATTGGGAATGAACGCGCTGGCATGCGTTCAGATGAAGATCGACTACAAGCATCGCAAGCTCTGGGTTCGCGCTTCGCCGCAGCCGATGGACACGAAATCAGTCTCGGCGGAGCTAGGAGCATCGCCAAACGCACAGGTTGCATCGATTCCATTGACCCGACAGGATTCGGGCCGATATACGGTCGACGTAAGCCTTGGCGGGAAATCGCTGCCTCTCGAGTTCGACACCGGCGCGAACGTTCTGGGTGTCGCGCCAAGCAGCCTATCCGACCTAAAAATAGACAAGGTCGGCGGTGGCCAGGTGCTGGTTGAGAATGGCAACAAACTCCTCGCTAAGTATCTCGCCACCGACGCCAAGGTCGGTGACATCAAGCTTCTGTGGGCCGGCGTCCGCGAAGGGGCCGACCCGCGGGCAGAAGTTGGCGGCTTGGGACCGTCTATCCTGCCCCACCAGCAAGTTCTCGTCGACTATCCGGGAAAGTGCGTCTATACGCTCAAGCCGACCGAGGATGAATTAGTGGAGCAAGCCCTCGGGCAGTTCGTGTCCGGCGTTGCTCGCCTGCAGGCAGGCGGTGTGGCGTTAGACATGCCCGATGTCTTCGGGGCCTCAAAAGCGGTCCTCACAAAAATCCAAGATCGCACGACGACCTCTGTAGTCGCCGATCTTCGACTCCTTGCGAAAGGCGACATGGCCGCTCAATCTCGACTTTTGAGCCTTTACAAAGCAGTCTCTGCCTCCGGCGGGCATATTTCGATTCTTCAAGACGGGAAAGATTCCACTATTGAAATTGGTAACTAGCCCCGCAAGGGCGAGCCGAACTTAGCCGTAGGTACCCGCCGTCGCGTCCCCAACCGCGGAGCGCTTGTCCTTACCCACATTTCCGACAACCCACAATTCCGTCCGAGACCGTCCCCGCGCGCCGTGGACTGCCATGTCGCCACCTGCGCTATTGCGATTACAACGCTCCCCCTAGGGCCAATTCTTTTTCCGGACGTGACCTGCGTAGCGAGCCTGAGCCGGGCTCAGTGGAGCGGCACTGTTTGAGGGCCGATGTTTGTGCGGTCTGAGTTTGCCGCGACGCCCGGCTCGCGAGCGTTAAGTCGCAGATCCCGCCGAACGGAGTGAGGGAAATGAAATCGGGACGCAGGTCTGGGAGCTAAAGGAACGGCCCAGAGCGGGTAGCGTTGCACACGCAACAGTGCAGGAGGCGACCGATCAGCCCACGGCGCCCACAACCGGTTTCAAACCCGCAATCGCGAATAGTGGCGCCGCCGAGTTCTGACCGCAGCCCGGCTCACACGCAGTTGGCCAGCCGGGGCGATCGAAGGGTGAATTAGCCACGCAACTGACTCGGGCGAAAGATGTGGGTAAGGACAAGCGCGGAGCGGTTGGGAGAAATCCTGGATATCGACAAGGGTCGCCCCACCGCACAGCAAGCCCTCCGGGCTAACCGCCGGCGCGCTTGGCGAAGGCTTCGTTGATGTTTTCTAGATTCTTGACCACGATACTGTGGATCACTTTTTTGATCAGCGGACCCAGGGTTGGGACGTTGTACTCGTAGTCGAGATACTGGTCGAACCGCGTTCCGCCGTTTTCCTCTTTGAAAGTCCAGGTTCCTTCGAGCTTGTCGTAGTCCCCTTTTAGCTGCTTAAAATGGCTCGTATGGGTTGCGTCGTCCCAAACTTCCTCTTGGCGCCAACGAACCTTTAAGAGGAAGTTGGGGATGATTCCAACCCAGTCGGCGACAAAACGGCTCCCGTCTCGCTCAACCGGAGTCAGAGACTGGACGTCCTTCATATATTCGGGATACTTCTCGCTGTCCTTGGCGATTTCGTACACTTTGTCGAGCGGAGCATTGAACCAGGCTGTAGTTTCGACGATAGGCATGTCGGTTAGGTCAGAATCTTAAGGCTGGGTGGCATTCTACCTGTCACGGTTTTTGCCCCTCGGCGCGAAACTCACATTGAATACCGCACCCGAAACCGATGCTCGCGAACTTCCGGCAACAATGTCGGCTCTCATCCTAGAGTCACCGGGCAACCTCCAGCTGGAAACCGTTCCGGTTCCGATGCCCGGTCCCGGAGAATTACTGGTTCGTGTGAGAGCTGCCACAACATGCGGCACCGACCTCAAGGCTTACTTGCGGGGCCATCCAATGATTCCGATGCCGGGCCCGTTGGGGCACGAATATAGCGGCGTGGTCTTTGCCGCCGGCCCGAGCGCTCCATTCCAAGTCGGCGACGCTGTCATGGGAGTTCACTCGGCCCCTTGCCAGACGTGCTTCTGGTGCCAACGGGGTCAGGAGAACCTCTGCGACTCGATCATGGAGACGAAGGTGCTCGGCAGTTATGCGGAATACCTCCTGATTCCCTCGCGCATTGCCAAACTGAACGTCTTTCCAAAGCCGCCCGAGATCTCGTTTGAGATTGCGAGTCTCCTTGAGCCGTTCTCATGCGTCGCTCAAGCGATTTCGATGCTTGAACTCCGATCCGATACCACCGCACTTGTGATCGGGCCCGGCGCGATCGGACTCATGTTCGTGGCGGGACTTCGTGCGATGGGTTTAACCGACGTCACACTCGCCGGGCGAAACGAAGCCCGACTTGCCGTCGGCAAAACGCTCGGCGCAAACATTTGCCAGGTCTCAAATATCCCGAGTGGCGATCCGCACCGGTTTGACCTCGTGATCGAATGCACCGGCCAAGTCGAAGTCTGGGAGAAGTCGGTGGACTATTCGCGGCGCGGCGGAAAGGTCGTGTTATTTGGCGGATGCGCCTCCGGAACGAGGGCAAGCTTCGACACCAAACGGCTTCATTACGACCAAATTGAACTCCTTAGCCCATTTCACTTCGGAACGAAAGCTGTTCGGCTCGCCCGCGAGTGGCTTCTAAATCCATCGCTCGACCTCTCTCCGCTAATATCGGGAACACGCTCGTTGAGTGAAGGCGCGAAGGTTCTCGACGACCTCCAGGCCGGTAAAGGAATCAAGTACGTGTTCAAGCCATGAAACTAGCCAGGTACGTCGGCGGCGGAAAGATCGACATCGTCGACGAACCCAAGCCCGTATGCCCCGAGGGCGGCTTGCTCATCCGAACCGAGGCAAGCGGATTATGCTCGGGCGAACTCATGGCCTGGTACATGGATCAAAAGGTTCCTCATGTGCTTGGCCACGAGGTTGCCGGCATCGTTGAAGAATCGCAGGACGATCGCTTCCCCACCGGTTCCAGGGTCTTCCCTCACCACCACGCGCCATGCCTCGCGTGCTCCGAATGTCTCGCCGGACGGCATGTCCACTGCCTTCAGTGGAAACGAACCAAGCTTATTCCCGGCGGGATGGCCGAATTCTTTACAGTGCCGAAGGAGAACCTCACAGACACGATCGCGGCCAACGACCTGAGGCCGATCGACGCGGCACTCATAGAACCCCTGGCATGCGTGATGAAATCGATCGCTACCGGAACACCTGAAACGAAGGGCATCTCAAAAGCTGTTATCGGACTCGGCACGATGGGATTGATGCACCTTTTGATGCTGGGCACTAATGCCGCCGGATACGACGTAAAGCCTTCACGAGTCGAATGGGCTCGCACTCAAGGCTTGGCTGCCGAAGACCCGGACCATGCGGTGTCGGTCGATGTCATCTTTGTGTGTCCCGGATCGCAAGCGGCCTTCGATTTCGCGGTAAGAATTGCTAAGCCCGGTGCGACCATCGTCATGTTTGCGCCGTTAGCGCCTTCTCAGGTTTTGCTTGTGCCGCAGGACTTATACTTTAGAGATATAAAAATAGCGCATTCTTATTCGTGCGGACCGACGGATACTCAGTTAGCCGCGGATGCGATACGAAAGGGCCGACTGCGGGCTGAGCAGGTTGTCAGTAACTTTATAGGCATCGAGGAACTCCCAGCGGCGTATCAACATATGAAGGAAGGATCGATTCTAAAGCCGATGGTCTTGTTCACCTAAACGACGCATCAATAAACGCCATGCTCGCTGCACTAGCCTTACTCACGATCTCGTTCGCACCCCAGCCTTCGATGGAGCGCATCGAGACGCTTGCATGGCAAGAAGCGGATGATAGGGCGGAGAAGGCGCACGAGCAGGACATGAAGACCGACAGCGATGTCGGCGCAAAATACGCGGTACAAGTCGAAAAGCAATGCAAATTAAGCAGCGACCGTGAGTTGGTCAATCGGGTCCAGCGAATCGGCGCCGAAATGGCCGATATCGCCAATCAAACACATTCCATCGCCAGTTGGGGCGACAAGCGATTCAACACGTTCAACTACACCTTTAAGGTCCTTGACGACCCAATTCCGAACGCATTCTCTCTCCCGGGCGGATATATCTACGTTCAGTCGGGCCTGATGAAGATCATTGAAAGCGACGATGAGTTGGCCGGGGTCTTGGCTCACGAGATATCTCACGCGAAGTTTCGCCACGTGGCAACCTTGCAGCGAGAAGCCAGCAAGCTTCAGCTCATTCAGTTGCCGATCATCCTCGCCGCGATTCTTTCCGGATCGCCAAACGCGGGAATCGCAGTTGAAGGGAGCGGCCTCGTCGGGACAACTTTGCAGAATGGCTGGACGGTCATGGCCGAAGAAGCGGCCGACTACGGCGGCATCCAGTTGATGGTGAAGAGCAAGTACAACGCGACCGGCATGCTCACCCTCATGGAGCACTTGGGAGTCCTGGAAAGGAGCCAGCCGCAGTATTACGCCAACCTGGGAATTTTCAGAACGCACCCGCCAAGCAAAGAGCGCGCCGAGTCCATGCTCAAATATATGAAGCAGTACGGCGTTCCCGTCGAGAGGAGCAAGGTGTCGACGAGCTTTCGCGCCATCGTCAAGCCTGACGACAAAATCCCGGGCGCAGTCGTCGTGACCTTCGCCGGCAAAAGTCTTTTCGCCTTGGCCGGCAACGACGCGCTGACTCGAGCTGACGAGATTGCCGCGAAACTGAATGCGTTCCTAGATTCGACTCCCGAGATGTACGAGGTGTCGGCCGGCCCATCCGGCGCGATCCTCGGTGGACGGGAAACGCTTTTTCAGTTCGCCCACGACGATGCCACAGCCCAAAGCAAAACGGTCGAGGACCTTCAGAAGGAGACGGTGACCCACATACGCAGCGCTCTCTACACCGTCGCGTTTCGAATTTGGTCGGTCCACTGAGCCTGCCCGGTAAACTTAAGCTTGAATGATCGACAAGCTTAAGGACATCGAAAGGCGGTTTGACTCGATTGAGGCGGAGTACAACGATCCCGCCGTCGTGACGAACGCGGCCGAGATGCAGCGGCTCGGCAAACTTCGTGCCGAGTTGGAGCCCGTGGTGCTGGCCTTCCGCGACTACGACAAGGCCCTTAAGGATCTAAAAGAGTCCGAGGAGCTGCTTGCAGACCCCGAAATGAAGGAGTTGGCCCAAGCCGACGTGGACACGCTGAAGCCCAAAGTTGTGGACCTCGAATCGAAGCTCAAGGCGATGCTCGTTCCCAAGGATCCGCTTGACGAGAAGCCGGTGATCATGGAAATCCGTCCCGCTGCCGGCGGCGATGAGGCCGGGCTTTTCGCAAACGAGCTGCTTAGGATGTATCTGCGTTA
>Ga0207011_1090_pt1 | contig 18334 bp, 19 predicted proteins | sample Alteio_BWMinCont_79_FD_153466 | JGI IMG/M metagenome (GOLD analysis project Ga0207011, IMG submission 153466) | Enriched cells from forest soil in Barre Woods Harvard Forest LTER site, Petersham, Massachusetts, United States -... | ecosystem: Environmental > Terrestrial > Soil > Temperate forest >...
GGTGGTCTTTCCGATGCCGGCCGGACCGACGATGCTGACAAACCGATACGTCATCAACTGTGCCGATAAGCCGCGAATGGCGTCTTCGCGGCCGACCATGCGGGTCAACCTGGGTGGCAGGCGTTGGAGCCGATCGAAGACAGCGGCCTCTCTCGACGGCGATGCCTGAGGCGTGGAGCGCGTCACCGGCGCGACAAAGCAATAGCCACGACCGGCGACAGTCACGATGTAGCGAGTGCCCTCACGTCCATCACCCAGCGCCTTCCGCAGGCTGGCGATATGGACGCGGAGATTAGCCTCCTCCACCGTCACATCCGGCCAAACGCGCGAGATCAGTTCTCCTTGAGTGACGACTTCTCCAGCCCGCTCAACCAACGCGATAAGCGTGTCGAGCGCGCGACCGCCGAGCTGGAGTGCCTCGTCCCTTTTCTTGAGCTGCCTTTCGACCGCGAACAGGCGGAAAGGGCCGAACGAGGCGACGCCATGCATCAATGAGCTGTCGCCATCCATGTGCACCCGCGGGTTTTACGACATGGATCGCTATGGCATCAAGCTTAGAGTTCCTTCATTCTGCGCCCCCGGGGCTGCAAGCTAAACCTGACCCGGCGGCGGCAACGCCGGGTCAGATAGGGCGCCGTTGCCCTGGACTATCCGTTTGAAACTATGCCGGCGGTATGACTCCGCGGCTATTCGGCCAAACCTGGACGATCACGCAGCTTCATTCTTGACCCTTGATCTCAGTAGGGCGGCCGACGATGCCCCTTCGAGCGACAGCCCATATCCAACTTCTCGCACAATGCGCTCCTTCAACGGTTGAATGAAGTGGATGCGCGTGTCACGGCGCGTCACTTCCGGAGCCTTCAAGTACAGCGCGGCCAGTTCCCGCGCCCGACTGAGCGCCTGTCCGTTCGGCACGACTTCTGCCACCACTCCCCATTCATATGCGGTACTGGCTGGCAGCGGCCGTGGGTTGAGCAGGAACGCCTCGGCTCGTCCTGCTCCAGCGCGATAACTCCACGTCGTAAAGATTCCGTCGCCAGGCGCGACACCTACGGCGAAATGCCCGACATCCTGGAAGGTCGAACCCTCGGCCGCCACAATCACGTTCGCAAGCAGCGCATAGTCTGAATGAATATACGCACGTCCTTCGATAGCCGCGATGACAGGCACACGTATGTTGGCTATGTTTTCCAAAACCTGACTGCCCTCGTCGTGAATCTGGCTCCAAACGCCGGGGTCGGAAACATCGCCAAAAGAGTTCCAATCGACCCCAATAATGAAGTCGCCATCTGCACCCGTCATTATGACGATCTTGTTTGCTCGATCTTGCGCAATCCGGTGAAAAGCATCCACGACCTCCGTATGGTGTTGCGCCGAGAAAGTGCACGGCCCGCCATTGCTGTGAAATTCAACAACCAGCACTCCCTTGGCATCTCGCGTCATCTTCATGGTGCGATAGGCATCGAAGTACTCAGCTTGACGGGTTTGCATAGCATTCTCCTCGTTTTGCTCGTATTGACGTTTCAACTGGATCGGAGTTTCGACCGAATCGGAGTTCGCAAACACCGCCGCGTACGCTTAATCTGCTGGCGACAGACATAGACAACCTCGCCTCATCGTACTTTTTGAAAATTGCAGCGCTTTTTGCGAAATTGCAGCGTCTTCGCGCATGAGACCTCTCGACAATGCATCATCTTGCGCCCTCGCCTGGAAGCTCGCGAAAGCGCCGCTGCCGCGAGTGTCACCGAACCAAATAGAACATTCCGCCGACGAGAAGGACGACGAAGCGAATCGGCCTCTAGTGGCGCCAAAACGGCACTCGCGCTACCTCACTATGAGCTAGTGAGACGAAAATCGCAGCAAATTCGAAAAAGATTGCACCCGAGGCTGAGGCGTAGTGTCTTATCGAGCGGCCAACAGCGCCGCGCGATGGTAGATTGAGTCATAACGATGTCTTCACAATCGGGCGGCCACGCAGCCGATCGAGCTTATCTGTACCTCGCGGAATTTTTGCACCGGGTTCACAACGAATATACGTGTGCAATTTCACTGGCCAACCGGCTCGCGGCCAGATCAGCACATGAAGAGACTAAAACTGCGCTCGTCCAAATGACCAACCGTCTGCACGCTTTGGCTGCGTCACATCAAATGTTACGACCGCCCTTGACGACTGCGTCCGCGGATCTGAGTGCCAATCTGATTCAGCTTTGCCAAGCCATGACTTCGTCCGGACTTGCGGAGCGCGATATTGAATTGCAACTCGCAGTTACAGAGCCTGTCGTGCTCGACGCCAAACGTTGCTGGCGAGCAGAGTTGATTATCTCTGAGCTTATCACGAATGCCTTGCGTCACGCGTTTACGTCCCAGGCAGGTCGTATTTCTGTCGCGGTCGAAACCGCGGCCGGGCAGATCATTTGCCGCGTAAGCGACGATGGCTCGCCCACCGCAATCTTGAAACGTGGTCTTGGAAGCGAACTGATTGACGCTCTTGCGGCCGATCTCGATGGGTACGTCGAGCGAATTCATGAAGCGTCCGGAACGACCATAACGCTTTTCTTTCCCCAAGATCGCGATGAGCCACCAACTGAAGAAATAAAAAGTCCGCGGCTCAGCAACGCATGGTAATGACCTGCAACAGCGTCAATGCGTGCGCCGTCCACGGCCACAACCATCCGGCCGCGTGGTCGAAGCGATTATCAATCACCGATCTGAAATCATTCTGGGGCGCGCTCGGCTGCGCCTGCTGAGGGGCTTGATCGTTTCGCGGGATGAAGTTCATGAATAAGAATCGTGCGCACCCTTGTAGCCGTATTCTTACTGACCAAGGGATCGTCGGCATTGGTGGAGCGGTTGACTGAGGCCGACATGGTGGCCATTGCCGCCTATGTCGCTTTGCTTCAACTGTAGAGGGCAATGTGACCAGGAAACCGAGGTGTAAAATGGCACGTTTCAGCGGAAATACCGAGGCAGACAGAATCCAGCATGTTGGTGGCAACGGCCTGCTGCACAGGCGCGCACTGTTGCGGCGCGGAGCGATGTTCGCCGGTGCTTTAGGGGTAGGCGCTGGAATCAAGATAACCGGCGCCGCCGCCGAGCCCCTCGTCGAGGCACCTTGGGGTCTCGCACCAGGCGATCCTGTGCCGGGATATCAGCTGCCGTCAAAATTTGCAAAAAACGTGGTGCGTACACTGTCCAACCCAGATTTCGAGGCGCGTACCTCACAATCACGCACCCCTCACCATCTGCTTGACGGCACAATCACTCCGAACGGTGTATTTTTCACGATCGTTCACGACGGTGTTCCTGAAATCGATCCCAGCGTGCACCAACTCCTGATCCACGGTCTGGTCAGACAGCCGCTGCTCTTCACGCTGGAAAAGCTGTTGCGCTTTCCCATGACGTCTCGCATTGCGTTTCTCGAGTGTGGCGGCAATAGCGCCGGACTATTTTCCCCAAAACCGCTTCAGGCGGATGTCCAGGCATTGCATGGGCTCGTTTCCTGCGCTGAATGGACGGGCGTCAAGCTCTCGACGCTCCTCGAGGAGACCGGCATTGACCCAAGAGCTAAGTGGTTCATTGCCGAAGGTGCCGACGCGGCGCACGTGATGCGGAGCGTTCCACTCGCCAAAGCAATGGATGACGCGATGATCGCGCTCTACCAGAACGGCGAGCCGCTGATGCCGGGCAATGGCTATCCGATGCGGCTGTTGTTGCCCGGCTACGAAGGCAACATGAACATCAAATATGTGCGGCGGATCAAGCTCCTGCCGGAGCCCGCCATGAGTTATTGGGAATCGCAGGTTTACACGGAGCCGCTACCGAACGGCAAAGCGTATCAATTCTATTTTGTGAACGAAGTAAAATCATTCATCACGCGACCATCCCCGGGGTGGCCTTTGCAGCAGCCGGGAGTCTATGAGATTTCGGGTATCGCCTATTCCGGAACAGGCAAGATTTCCAAGGTGCAGGTCTCTGCCGATGGCGGCGGAAGCTGGGCGGACGCAGCGCTGCAGGAGCCGGTGCTAAGCAAGGCGTTTACACGCTTTCGAATGCCCTGGCGCTGGAATGGCGGCCCGGCCATCTTACAAAGCCGCGCCTGGGACGAGGCCAGCAACGCGCAGCCGACCCGAGCGCAGTTCGTCGCGGCGCGCGGCGAGTTATCTTCCGTACCGCCGCTCCTCGCATTCAAAAATCATCATTTCAACGCCATTGTGAGCTGGGCGATCGACAACCAGGGAGCGGTGACGCATGCGTACGCATAAAATCTCGCTGTTGTCAGGCTTCATCTTCGCCATCGGTATGGGCGTGGCGTTCGGCGACGGTCGAAATCTCGGCAGGCCGATGGTCCCCGCCGATATGGCGCCGTGGGATATTGATATCGAACCCAGCGGGGCAGGCTTGCCCGCGGGCAGCGGAACATCCGATCAGGGCGCTTCAATCTTTGCGGAAAACTGTGCTGCCTGTCATGGCGATGGTGGAAGGGGTGCGACCACGACGACGAGTGGTGCTCCCTCCGCTCCGCCCGTGGTCAGCGATATGAAGAGAAGCGGCATCGACGATACGACGCTGACCATTGCCAATTTCTGGCCTTATGCACCCCCGTTGTTTGACTATATCCGGCGCGCAATGCCGTGGACCTCACCGAAGTCCCTTACTGACGATCAGGTCTACGCGCTCACTGCGTACATCCTTGCGGAGAACAAGCTGATCGATGCGAAACAAGTCATTAACGCGCAGACGCTTCCGAAAGTGCAAATGCCCAACCGGAACGGATTCATCATACGCTTCCCTGAAAGCACGCCCCATGACTAGGTTCTGTGGAGGGATCGGATCACCGATAGGTCCCTGGATATTGCTCGTGGGCTTCATTCCGGCCATTGCCTATGGGGCCGAGCGCCCCGATTGGGCGTTTCCAGTGACCGACAAGACCCAACCGCCGTCGCTGGCAAACGAGAGCGATCCGAAGCCTCCGCCCGGCAGCACCAAGTCTTACACACGCAAACAAATTGACGATTTGTCTAATCCGCCGGATTGGTATCCCAACATGCATCCGCCGATGCCACCGGTCGTTGCGCACGGCACCAAAACCTTTGCGTGCGGCTCCTGCCACCTGCCTACCGGGGCCGGTCACGATGAATCGGCATATCTTGCAGCGCTTCCTGTCCCCTACTTTGTCCAGCAGATGGTCGATTTCAAGAGCGGCGCAAGGAAAGGGTTCGGCGTGATGCCGGCTATTGCCGAGGCCCTCTCCGACGAGGAGGTTCAATCCGCTGCCGCCTACTTTGCCTCGCTCAAGGCGCGGCCTTGGGTCCGTGTCGTCGAGACCGACACGGTTCCTAAGACTTATGTTGCGCCCGGAAACATTCGATTGAAACTCCCCAGCGGAGGTACGGAGCCGATCGGAAGCCGGATCGTCGAACTGCCTGAGGACGAAGAGGCCGCGCTGATTCGCAATCCACAATCCGGCTTCGTCGCCTATGTACCGACTGGGAGTATTGCGAAGGGCAAGGCGCTGGTCTCGACCGGCGACGGGAAGACGACCCAATGCGCGATCTGCCACGGTGAGACGCTGAAAGGCCTCGGCGATGCGCCTCCCATTGCGGGCCACCACGCCAACTACATCGTTCGCCAGCTCTACTTTTTCCAGGACGGCAGCCGATCGGGGCCGTCAGCAACGCTGATGCAGGGCGTCGTTCAGAATCTTAGTGTCGACGACATGATTGCCATTGCGGCCTTCCTCGCCTCGCGCGAACCTTAACGGGGTAACCCAGGAATGCGAGCATAGGAAATGCGCAAGGAGAATAATTAGAAATCATCGTGTTCATAGTTGGGCTGTAGCAACCGACGGGATACGGCAGGCATGGGCAGGTCGAAATCCAACTGAGGGCTCGCAGGTCGTGATGATGGCGAAGCGGAAGATTTCCCTGGTGTTGGCAGACGTGGACGGCTCGCTCGTCGACGAGGAGAAAGTCCTGACGAATCGTGCGCGGAGCGCCGTCATGCATCTGCGACGCGCCGGCATCCGCTTCGCGATCACCAGTGGTAGGCCGCCGCTCGGCATGGCCATGCTGTTCGACCCGCTCGGGCTCGATACGCCGATTGCCGGCTTCAATGGCGGACTCTTCGTGGAACGGGATCTCACGATCCTGGAGCAAAAGACGGTCCCTGCCGATGTGGCCAGGCAAGCGATCGACCTCATTCGCGACCATGGCCTCGATGCCTGGGTCTACCGTGGGAATGACTGGCTGATCACGAATGCCGACGGCCCGCATGTCACCCGCGAGGCTTGGACAGTGAAATTCGAGCCCAAGATAGTGGCGGATGTCGGTGAAAAGCTCGACCAGGTTGCCAAGATCGTCGGCGTCAGTGACGATTACGACAAAGTGCGGCGCTGCGAGGCGGATGCCAAGGCCGCCTTCGGACAGCGCGCGACGGCGGCGCGTTCGCAGCCCTACTATCTCGATATTACCAACAAGGAAGCGAACAAGGGTGCTGTCGTCGAGTATTTGTCGCGTCACCTGAACGTGCCTGCCGATGAAATCGCCACGATCGGCGATCAGCCAAATGATGTGCTGATGTTCAAGCAATCCGGCTTCAGCATCGCGATGGGAAATGCTTCCGACGAGGTAAAGATTCAGGCTGATGCGACGACCGCTTCCTACAATGACGAGGGTTTCGCCCAAGCGATGGAACGTTACATCCTAGGTTCGTCTGATTGAGGTGGCATCATGGGCGAGATCGGCGATCGCTTCGAAGTACTTTCCGACCAGGTGGCACTGGCTCGTCGTGTGGCCGAATGGATGACGTTGGCTGCACTCGCCGCGAAGGCCCCGTTTCGGGTGTCACTTTCCGGCGGGTTAACTCCGAAGACTCTTTATCGACTTCTCGCGTCTGATGAGTTCAGCGGCCGTTTCCCCTGGCGGCGTGTCTTCTGGTACTGGGGAGATGAGCGCTTCGTTCCCTACGGCTATCCCGACAGCAACTATCGCATGGTTCGCGAGTCGATGCTCGCGAAGGTAGCGGTGCCATCGGAGAACGGTTACGCTATCCCGATCGACGGAAGCCCAGAGGACGCGGCCACGCGCTACGAACGGTTTCTGCAGGAGGCTTATGGCGGGACCACACTCGATGCGGCCCGTCCGTTGTTCGACGTGACCCCGCTTGGACTTGGTGCCGACGGCCATCCGGCTTCGCTGCTACCTGGAGAACCAGTTCTGGAGGAGCGTCAGCGATGGATGGCGGCTGTCTCGCACGGGCGCCCCGAGACCCGCATAACCATGACCTATCCGGTGATCGATAGCAGCCGGCGTGCCGCGTTTCTGGTGACGGGTCGGGAAAAGGCTGCCATCTTGCGGGCAATCCGCGCCGGGAGCAGCGAGGCTCCCGCGTCACGGGTATGGTCAATATGAGGGCCGATATTCGATCGTTGACCGGGGTGCGAGGCGCCGCCGCCGTGCTCATCGTGATCTATCACTTCGGAAAATTTCGTCTCGATCCGACCAGCAGCGTCACGGTCTGGTCCGTTCCACACGGCTATCTCGCGGTCGATATGTTTTTCATGCTGAGCGGATTCGTGATCGCCTATGTCTATGCCGAAGCATTTTTGGCAGGGTCTCCTGGGACCTACAGGACCTTCCTGATCAAACGGTTCGCACGGCTTTACCCGGCCTACATCGTGATATCCGCCTTTTACGCTCTGAAGATCGCGCTCGGCCTGACCGGAGAAGAGACCTTCGCCCGCTTCAACTGGTTCGACGCCGTCGGCAACCTGCTGATGCTGGTCGGCTGGGGACTCAATATCTACCCGCTTGTCGGCGTGTCATGGGCGTCGAGCGCAGAACTAGGTTCCTATTACACGGCACCGGTGTTGATGAAATACACGCTGCAGAAAGGCGTCGCCTCCTGGGCCGCCTGTGTCGCCCTGGCTTTGTTTGCCATCTACTTGATCAGCATCAGCGGCCGAGGCTCAAGCGGCCCTCTGGACGTCATCTCGCGCGATTCGTTTCTCCCGCTGCTGCGTGCCATTGCGGGGTTCGCCCTTGGGCTGGCGACGTTCCGCTACGCGGACAGCCTCGACCGGCTTTCGCCCAACGCTCAGGATGTTCTCCTGGTCGCCATCCTGGCTTCTATGGTTGCCGTTGCCGTTCTGACGGCCGATGATCTGCCGATCTATCTCTTGTTCATTCCGTTGATCGCGATTCTGTCGCGTGACGGGCGCCTTGCCCAACTTCTGTTCGGTAATAGGCTTGTTGTTCATCTGGGGCTTATTTCCTATTCGATCTATCTCATCCATCCGCTGTTCCTGACATTTGCCGAGCGTTCATCGCGACATCTCGGCAATAACTTGAGCGCTTACGTGCTTTGCGTGCTTACATCCTTTGCGGCGATATGGCTTTTGTCGTATCTAAGCTATCGGCTTGTCGAGGTTCCCGGACGACAATTCGCGATCCGCTTGCTCAGTCCGCGGGCAAACACCGCGTCTGCAGGTATTTGACGCGCGTGCACCGGCATTAGGCTCAGCCTGAGCGAGAATTTAAGTGACTTCCATTCGGGCCTGGACAATTGCGCTTATCGCCGTTCTTCTGAGCGGCGCGCCGGCGCCGTTACCTTAACTCGGAACGTCAAAAGCCACGAAGGTCGAGTGGTCGACGAACGGCCGCTTTGCGCCAACAGCGGCCATTCCATAACCGCGCATTCCGCGAATCCCAAAACAACCAGCCGATCGCTGACCGATCAATCAACGCCTTCTCCCGCTCCAATGGGGCTGACTCTGCAATCAGCAACAGGCGGAAATTGGCAACATGGGTTGATTCTTTCGTCTATAAAATATGCTATTGATGACACACATCAAAGAGACGAAAAGTTATGCGGACATTGGTTGACCTCGGCGATGCACAGCTTCAAGCGTTGGACGAGTTGTCGAGAAGAGAGAAGCGATCCCGCGCGGCGCTGATCCGGCGGGCGATCGATGAATATCTCGCGAAGCAACGTGACAAACAGGAAGGCGATGCGTTTGGCCTATGGGGCAAACGCAAGGTAGACGGCTTGGCCTATCAGGAAAAAGTGCGAAGCGAGTGGTGAAGGCACTCTACGACGCCAACATCCTCGTCGACTGCAGTGTCTCAGCCGACGATCATGGCGTTCAAATGCCCCACAGATTGCGAGCGATCGCAATGATGAATGCAGACCAGAAGCGCGCAAGTTTTTCTGCTACGCTTGTCTTCGCTAAATTTCGCCTAGTTACGAATGAACTCGAAGAAGCGCGCCAATATTCGATCCTCGCCGATGGCAACCAACAAGATCGATGTTTTCTTTTGTCGTCGTACGAGTCAGTATTGCTTGCGCATACAATGGCGCGCTTGATGTTGAGTAAGCTGACGTGGAAAAGGACAGGAAGACAACCGCCCGTTCAGAATGAAAATCTGCCAGCTTCGATAAACTCCTGATTTTACTGGCTAAATGTTGGCTGGCGACGCAGTGGGATACGAACCGGTCTCCGGGCAATTTCCCTGCAAACAGGGAATATTTCAGGGAAGATCGCGATTTTAGGCCGCAAGGCCGAGATTTTAGAGCACGCAACCGCTGTAGCGCAGGGACTTTTCAGCAGATTCCCTAAGCAAACTATCAGGGAAGTTTTCCGAAGAACAGGGAATTCTAAATGGATAACAGGGAACTAGGCTTCCATTTCTCACACGCCTGTTTGGCGGTCTAGCGGAAGTCGAATACCCCAATCAAAGCCGGCATCGCGGATCATCGCGGGCTGCGCCTTGCAGCAGGCATCCGGCCACATCGGCCCGCGCGTTTCCATCGCCCAGAGGGACTGCAGGACGCGAAGCTTTTGCGCCATGGCCTTAGGCTTGCAGCGGGACGGCTACGGGAGGGAGTCTGCCATCCGCAGTATTATCCACGGTAATGCTTTCCTGGTAGGTCTCCGGACCAGCCCAGATCGCAATCGCAGTCAGCGCAGACAGGCTCGCGGCGTAGCATGCCACCGGCCACCAGGTTCCGGACCATGCCACCAACGCGGTCGCCACAAAGGGCGCGGGTCCGCCTGCCAGCAGCGAGCCCAGTTCGCGTGCGAAAGCGAACCCCGCAAAGCGGCGCTGGGGCGGAAACAGCTCGGCAAAATACGCTGCCTGCGGGCCGAACATCGCCGCGGTGACCACGGCCCTCGCCACGATGAAAGCGACCGCGATCCAGATCCACTCCCTGGTTCCGACGAGAAGGAAGAATGGATAAGCGAAAGCCACCCCAGCCAGGGCGCCGAACATATAGACCGGACGCCGTCCGACCCGATCGGAAAGAGTGGCGAATCCCACGATCGTGAAGAGCTCGACGACGAAGGCAAGCATCAGCGCGCTCAGCGCGTCGGCCCTCGGTACGCCAAGCGTGGTGACGACATAGTTCAGGCCGAACACCGGAAATAGATAACCAAGTCCGTTTTCGGCGAGCCGCGCCCCAAGCACGACCATGAAGTTTCGCGGATGGCGCCGCAGCGCTTCCATGGCGGGATTGCGCTCGATCTTGCCGCGCGCGACCACGGCCTCGGTGAAGACGGGGGTTTCCGCTACCCGCAGGCGGACGAAGATGCCGATCAGAATCAGTAGGAAGCTTGCAACGAACGGCAGACGCCATCCCCACGTCATCAGGTCTTCGCGCGGCAGCAAGGTGACGAGCGCGAAGGCGCCGGCCGCAAGCAAATTGCCGACCGATACGCCAAGCGGCGCGAAACTGCCCCAGAAGCCGCGATGCCGCACCGGCGCATTCTCGACGAGATAGATCACCGCCCCGCCATATTCGGCACCAGCGCCCAGTCCCTGTATGACGCGGAGCGTGACGAGCGCCAGCGGCGCCCAATATCCGATCTGCGCGTAGGTCGGCAGAAAACCGATCGCGGTGGTGCCGATGCCGATCATCAGCAGCGTCGCGACCAGGACCGGCTTGCGGCCGAACCGGTCGCCCATGATGCCGAACAGAACGCCGCCGATCGGTCGCACTACGAAGCCGACGCCGAAAGTCAGGAACGCGAGCATGGTACCGACGATCGGGTCGCTCTTCGGAAAGAACAGATCTCCGAAGACCAGCGCTGCGGCGGTGCCGTAGAGGAAGAAGTCATACCATTCTAGCGCCGACCCAACGCTAGCCGCCAGGATAACGCGCAAACGCGCGCGTGTCGCGCTATCGGCTGCCAACTCCGTCATCGTTTCCCCCGTTTTTCTTGTTCATCATTTTGTTTTTTTAATTTGATTAAAGACAGTTGGCGCCCGCGCGTGGTGCGGACACCCGACAAAATCATGCCACACGCGTGAAGTAGGATTTCTTCGCCGCCGATTGCGTTTCGTAGATCGATCCCTGCCGCTTGGCCGGGGGCAGCGGGATCCGTACCGGTACGCCGGTCAAACGCGGCTCAATGACGGGATCGCCGAACAACAAGCGGCTGTTGAACTCGTCGAAATCCTTCACGCCCATCAGCGGCCACGCATCGCTCGCGGCGACTTCATAAAGCAAAAGATTGCGCGAACGATCCGAGGTGTTCAGCGCCGAACCATGCAGCGCCCGGACATGGTGAAACGACATGCTGCCGGCCCGTCCCATGCAAGGCACCGCACGCTCGATCTCGGTTGCGATGAGGTCGGGATCGATCAGCCCCGCGAAACAGCCGTCATCGCCATGATGATTCCAGACCTCGCCGGTATGGGTGCCGGGCGTGACCAGCATCGGTCCGTTGGACAAATCGGTATCGTCCAGCAGCACACCAATGGCGAGAATGTCATCATTAGTGTGCGGATAGAACGCCCAGTCCTGATGCCACTCCACCGGCGAGCCAAAATGCGCCGACTTCATGTTCAGCTTGGAGCCGTGCAGTCTCAATCCCGGACCAATCAGTTTCTTCAATATGTCGAGGACGGCGGCAGAGCGCACGATCTCGTCAAATATCGGGTGTACCTTCTGCGGTGCCTTGATGCGACGGACCTTCGGGGCCTCCGCGGTGTGACCCGGCTCGAGATCGTAGACGTCGGTATGATCAAGGGCGGTGGCCGATCCCGCAACCAGTTCTGCGATCACCTTGCGCACTTCGGCAAGCGTGGCCGCGCCCAGAACGTCCGGCACCACGATCACCCCGTCGCGCTTGTAGGCTTGAACACCCTGCTCGGAAATCATCGAATAATTCTCCTTGCCTCCTGGCAATCTGGAGTTGCTGGTTTCTCTTGCAATGCACTAAAATCACGACTGCACCAACCGTAGCAGACCCGGTCAATCTCGAACAGCAAACGTCGCCTGGCAATTCCCCTCGTGCGCTGCATAACGGTTCCACCGCGAGCGCTCGCATGACTGCCGATCTGTTCGTCACCTGGCTGGTGGCGCGACCCAAATCTTGGCCGCTAGGCCTCGCCGCCGAACGATTTCACGACATTCTTTGCGGGTTCAGTCGCAAGCTGGTCGCAAAGGGCATTTGGCACGAAGCGTGATGCGTTCGCGAATTTCTAAACAGCAGGATACAGCACTACCTCTTGCGCGATCAACGGCGCGGCGCTTCGGATCGCTCAAGCCGTTCAAGCTACCTTTGTGGCATCTTTGATGGAGGACTTGTACCGTTGCAACGCAAAAGCCTTGTCGCTCGAGGCAATCAGCGCTTCGAGAATACGGGACATCGTTTGAAAGTCTTCACGGCTGAGCGATCCGAATTCGACATCGTTGATTTCACGCTGGTAAGGCGCAAGTTTCCTCAGCAATGCCCGACCCTTTTCTGTGATGGCGAGCGATATCCGCCTTCTGTCGACGCTGTCCGGCTTTTTTTCCGCTAAACCGAGTGTCTGTAGTTTGCTCGTGACGGTGGTCACGAAAGCACCGCTCATATGCAGGTGGTCGGCGACGGTTTTGACATTGACATCGCCGTCAAGGCCGAGATGGCCAATCGATATCAGGATCGTATATTCGACACCCGCGAGCCCGATTTGCCTGGCATGACCATCGCGGATCGCCTCATGGCGGGCCATGAAGGCAAAGATGTTGTGCACGAGTTTACGAAAGTCGCGGTCGGTGCCGTCATCCAGGAGTTCAGGACGGGTTACCGTTAAGGGCAGTCCACCCCTCGAATTGAGGGGTTCGGCGCGACGCGGCACCTGACTGCGCTCAGCTTTGACTTTTTGGCGCGACAAGGATGTTCTCCAGATGGTCGGCAGGTCACAAAATCGTTAGGCGCGAATCCTGCTCGCGATGAATTAGTACGATGTCCTGACGGAGCCGATCAACTGACGACCGGCAGTACATCGATGTCGTAGGCGTGACGCAGGGTACGGCCGAGTACCGGGTCTTCCAGCTCCATTTCGAAGCGGCTGGCCGGACGAATTCCGCCGATGGCGGCGAGCGTGCCGCAGAACATGACGGCGCCGGGTGACAACGGCTTTCCCCAACGCGCGATCAAGTCCGCCGGCGGCCGCATGCCGGCCAGTGTTCCATCTTGGTAAGCGACACGGCGGCCGTCGATGGTGGCAAACGCACGCAGCTTCATCTGATCCCAATGGCTGGCGACATCGTCTAATAGCCAGAGTTCACGGCCCACGGGCTTGCCGCAGAGCTGCTTGGACAGCGCGATCCCCATGGTCTCCGCCTTGCGATCGGTATGATCGGACCCAACGGTCAGCCAGAGGCGCCCCCCATGCGCGACCACCACCGGCTCCGCCTCGCCTGAGGTCTCGGCGCCGAGCACCTGAATGTACGAAGTTTGAGTCAAATTCAGCGTAGCGTTTCGGTAGAATACCGGGACTGAGGACGGCCGCGGCACGCCGATGGCGGCAAGCTCCTCGATATGGTGCCGCAACGCCGCTTCATCGCGGCCAGTCCAGCCGGCGACGACCAGCGTCACGACATCGAAGCCGATCCGTTCACTACTGCCCTGCCGCGGGAGCAAGTGGAATTCGAGCATGCCGCTGATGCCTCCGTCGCGCTTAGCGCAAAATACTTTGAAAACTAGCTAAGCTATGGAGTATATAACCCAAGACCGTTCTGGAGACCAGCATGGATTCCCGCAAATTCCGCAATGCGCTCGGACAGTTTCCGACTGGTGTCGTGGTGGCGACGGCGCGCACGCAGACAGGCGAGCTGATCGGGATGACCATGAGTTCGTTCAATTCGGTCTCGCTCGACCCGCCGCTGATCCTGTTCAGCGTGCATCGCCAGACGCTGCGCTTTGAGGCCTGGCAAAAGATTCCGCGCTACGCCATCAATGTGCTGAACGAAGATCAGGAGCAGGTGTCCAACCAGTTCGCGCGCGCCGGCGGTAACAAATGGGAAGACATGGCCGTGCTCACCTTGCCCGACGGCGTGCCGATGCTTCCGAACGCAGCTGTCGTGTTCGAATGCGTGAGCCACGCCAGGTACGACGGCGGCGACCACGAGATCTTCGTCGGCCGGGTTGAGGCCATGCACGAACATGCCTTCACCCGTGGCCGGCCGCTCGTATTCTTCGAGGGCCGCTACCGCCAGCTTGCCAGCGCGGCGACCGCCCACGCGCTTCCGCCCGAGGCCGAGTTGCTGCACGGCTGGTGATGCGTTTATTCCCGCTATCTTGATAACAGAAGGAACGACCGGATGGCCATCAACAAGGAACACAAGGAATTTCACGCCCTCGACATGTCGAGCGGCTGGGAAACGCTGCCCGGTTACCCAGTCGGCATTCAGCAAAAAATCCTGTCGGGCGCGCTGGATGAGAAGAAAAAGAAGGGCTCGCGCTCGCGGCTGTTGCGTTTCGAACCTGGCGTCTTCACGACCAAGCCGTTCGTCCATGAATATTGGGAAGAGGTTTATCTGGTCTCGGGTGACCTCACGGTCGGTAACGACGAACAGGGCAACGGCGGCGAGTCCTTTAAACCCAACACCTATGCCTCGCGGCCGCCCGGCGCCTGGCACGGACCATTCAAGTCCGAAAAGGGCTGCCTGCTGTTCGAAATCCACTATTTCGATCCGGCCTGACCCGGACCTACGACCACACCCCCGATGCGGTGCAGCCTCAATGCGCGGCCGCGGCGAAATCCTGCATCACTGACGATTTCACAACCCCCGTTTTCCGCGTGGTGGCCGGCGTATTGCGGCTGCGGCCGACAAAGCGAGGCACGCCTGCGGTAACCACGGCGCCAATTGCGGCGATGTCGCCATGGCGGATGGCATCGAGCGCATTGTCCTGAGTGCCGCCATCGGGCGCATCCAACAGCACGATGTCGGCGGCATGACCCGTCTTCAGGAAGCCGCTGTCAAGCCGGTAGACGCGCGCATTGTTGCCGCTCGCGGCACAGATCGCCTGCTCCGGCGTCATCGTCGTGAGGCTCGCCAGATGCGCCATCGTGTAGAGAATGCCGAGCGGCATGATGCCGCTGCCGGTCGGAGTATCCGTCGCGATGATGAAGCGATCGAACGCGTTGAGCTCAAGCGCCAGTTTCCCGCATAAAAGGGTCGTACGCAGGTTGCCGGCGGTGCAGACCTGAAGCGCCATTTCACTTTCGCGGATGACGCGCTCGAAGTCACGGTCCGGCATCGCTGTCGGTCCACCGTTGATGTGGAACGAGACGTGCGGATGCATTTTCAAAAGATGATCGCCGGTGATCGCGCCGGAACCGGGGATCGATGAGCCACCGGTGTGACAGGTGGTAATCAAGCCCGCCGCCTTCGCCGCGGCGACCAGCGGTACGTAATCGTAGGCGGTCTCCACCGCGCCGAAACCGGCCTTGGCAAGGCCGACACCTTTGGCTGCAAGCTCTGTGAAATCATCGTCCTTCAGACCGGGTTCAAGAATGACTGAGCCAGCGATCACGCGCATGCCGCCTGGACGATAATCGGCGAAGCAGCGCTGCGCCGCTAACGCCAGCGCTTTCACCCCTTCGGGATCGCGCGGGCGGCCGGGCACGTGCACCTCAGAGGCCGAGATCGACGTCGTCACGCCTCCATGCAGATAGCTCTCGAGATAACCGACGGTGCGTTGGCGCGGCGTGTAATCGCCGAAGGTGATGTGAACATGGGAATCGATCAGGCCCGGGATCGCGGTCATGCCGCCGGCGTCTATCACGACGTCGCAGGCCTCGACCTCGGCCGCGCTCGCCGTGCCGACATTTGCAATCTTTCCGTCGTGGGCAATGACGGCATCGCCTTTAACAAACGGCGCGCGCCAGTCGCCGGAAACGATGGTGCCGAGATTGGTAATCGCGACTTTCATGAGAGCTTCCCGGCTAGTGTTTCAACCCGCCTAGTTCGTCATTCAGCGAATAAGAGGCCAGAAGATTTTCAACCAACGCGGTCGCCCCGTTCCAATCATAGGTGCGGAAGCTGTGACTCGCCGTGACAAAGCGCGCGCCCGCGTAGAACATCTCGTATTGCTGGTGACGTGAGCCGAACTCCGAACCGACAGCATCCCAGCAGGCTTTCAGGAATTTCACCTTGTCTTCCGGCTCGAGATTTGCGGCCCGCTGGGTCGTGTGGATGATCTTGTTGAGCATCGGATCGTTGAAATCCTTGATCGAGGACGGCAGCATGATCAAGGCGCCGCCGGACAGATCGCGGATCGCGTTGATGAACTGCGGGTAGAGGTCCTGTGTCAGCACCTGCGCCGAGTACATGAAGTGCTTGTTCGGCACCCAGTACGCGCCGGCCTTGGAGCCGCTCGCCTCCATGCCCGAGAGCATCGCCTCCACCATGCTGGCTTGCGCCGCCATGTAGCCGAGCTTCTCGCTGACTGAGGGAATATTGGTCGTGCCAATGGCTTCGGTCAGCCGGCGGGCCAGACCCGCAAGAAAGCGGATTTTCACCGACAGACGGATCTGCGCCTGGTAATTCTGATAGGAATGGCCCCAGGTCTCATGGAACTGCTGGCGGCAGACGTCCGTGTCGCGGTAGACGAACAGACGCTCCCATGGAACCTTGACGTCATCGAAATAGATCAGCGCGTCATTTTCGTCGAAGCGCGCCGAGATCGGATTGTCGAATACGGATACCGCAGCCGCTTCGTATGACTTTCGCGACAATACGCGGATGCCCTTGGCGTTCATCGGCAGCGCGCAGGAAAAAGCAAGGTCTTCCTCCCCCGGCTTTAGCGGCTGCAGATTGGCGACCAGCACCTCATTGGCCATGATCGAGGAGGTACCGAGCATTTTTGCACCGCGGATGGTGATGCCGGTGGAATCCTCGTCCACAATGCGGGCAACGAGGTCCTGCGTCTGATCGCCCCAATTCTTGGCGCGTTCGGCCTGCGGGTTGATGATCACGTAGGTAAGGAACAGGTCGCTTTTGGTGGCGTAGTCGACGTAGTCCTCCAAAGCCTTGGCGCGTTGCGGCCCATGTCTGCGGAAGACTTCGATGCCCATTCGCTGCCCGATGAGCGCCGAAGCGACGTGGTCCGGGGAGCGACCCAAAAAGCCATAGTGCACTTGCGCCCAGGCCTGCAGTGCCTTGCGGCGCACCACCATTTCCTCGTAGCTCTTCGGCATCTGCCAGGCGCGGTTGACGCGGCGGTTGGAACCTTCGGGCATGAAAGTCATCAGTTCGACGTTCTCCGGCCTCGCCTGGAAGTCGTAGAGCGATGCCGCGGTTTGCACCGCATTCCGGAACGCAGGGTGCGTGGTGACATCTTCCACAAGGGCCCCATCGATATAGACCGTGCGCCCGTCCCGCAGCGAAGCAATGTGCTCCGCACCTGTCCTTGCAACCGTCATATTTTGCTCCGCTTTGTGGTTCTCGTTATCGCCAGGCCGCGCGATCGCTCGCGCATCGGCAACCGTTAAACCAGTCCGTCCTGACCTTTGATCTCCGATGCCGACAAGCCCCCGACCCGATGGTTTGGCCGGCCCCGCGTGGCGTAGACCGCAATGATCGCAATCTCGTTCGGCTGCGGCGCGTCTTGCAACGTCAGGGTCATGCCATCGTAATGCGAGCGCACATAGAGCGCATCCTTGTGCGCGAGCGGGATGTCGATCATGACACCCGGCGCGGCACGTTTGGTCATCGATGAAATCCACGCCTTGCCGCCGCCCACCGCCTCGCGCATGACGTTACCGAACACGGTGGTGAGCATGGCATTGCCGTGCTCCTGTTCGCCGTTGGTGCCCACGACCGCGGCCTTGCCATAACTGACTGCCCGATCCGGCGCCAGCAGCCGCACAGCAATTGCACAGATCTCGCGGCCGACTGCTTCGCTAGCGCGCGTCAAAGATGAAAGGTCTTCGACAAAACGCCCGGCAAACGGATTGTCGATGATCGCAACCGCCGCCGCCCTGCGAAGCGGCGGGACAACCTCGCGCCCGTCGGCACTTCGCGTCTCGTCGAAAAAGGTGAGGACCCGCTTGATTGG
>Ga0207011_1096_pt1 | contig 18101 bp, 16 predicted proteins | sample Alteio_BWMinCont_79_FD_153466 | JGI IMG/M metagenome (GOLD analysis project Ga0207011, IMG submission 153466) | Enriched cells from forest soil in Barre Woods Harvard Forest LTER site, Petersham, Massachusetts, United States -... | ecosystem: Environmental > Terrestrial > Soil > Temperate forest >...
ATGTGGTCTGGTCGGCACGGATCACGAGGGTGAAAGTGCTCGGCGGCTTCGCGGTGAGCACCCGAGTCGCGCTTTCAGCGACGGGCGAATCGGCGGAGGCTAAGTTTGCCGCAGCCGGTGGAACGCTGGCCGGCGTGGGCGCTTTGGGGGATTGAGAGGGCATCGCCACGGCTGATCTCGCCACCGAGGGTTTTGTTCCGGAAGAGATCGGTGCGATCTTTGTCGAGGGCGCGGCAGGAGACGATAACGTCGCCGCCGGGGAGTGCGCCGGCGGCGCTGAAGAAGTTGGATTCGAGGCCGCGGACGTCGATGTGGACTCGCTGCGACGGTGAAAAATCCAGACGGTCAAGCTCACCAGCAGAAGCAGGAGAAGAGCCGCGACCAGCATGCGCGGGCTCACGCGCGGGGTAGCATCATCGGCGGGATCACCGGGATTTTCCGCAGCAGGTCCCATGGTAATGAAACCCGGCACTGAAGGGTTGTTACGCATGCGGTCCTCGGTGCGATGATTTTCAACCGGGCCCGCTGCCCGCGGATCTGGCCGCGCCGGACTCGAATGGCGCGCCTCCTCGGGATCCTTGCGCTGATCGTGACCGCGGCCAACTTCACCGGAACTGGCTTCATTGTGCTGTGCCGTAAAGAAGGGAGCCTTCTTGGAATCACGATCTCGGTTGCGACGAACTTCGTTGCGGCGTTCTTCATTGCGCCGGCGCTCGCTTGCCGAGAGATCGCGGCCATCATTGCCACTGTCTCTTCCCTCGCCTCCTGGATGATGGCTGGATGGAAGGATGTGGTGGCGGGAATCGGGGGGTGGGATGGGGCGAGTCTTGCCTCCTGGCGTGCGGAAGTCAGGCAGTATCTGCTGGGACTGAGCCTGACTCTCGCGCAAAGCGGCAAGGTAGTCCGTGACAGCTTCTTCCTCGTCGAGGCCGACCTGGCGGGCGTAAGCGCGGACGAAACCCTTATTGAAAACTCCGCCAGGAAGCTGGTCAAAGTGCTCATCTTCCAGGGCGCGCAGCATGCGTGTGCTGATTTTTGTGCTGTTGGAGATGGCATCGAGTTCGAGCCCGCGCCGCTCGCGCTGCTTGCGAAGTTTTTCTCCGAAAGTTCCCAAGGGCCAGCTCCAGCGGGCCGGTTTAACCCTTCGCCCGCACCCAGACGGAAATTATCATAGGCGAAGGCGAACGCATATGCTAGGAGGGGATCGTGATAGAGGGCCAATCCGAGGGACAATGACCTGAGGTTCCCACGTTTGCGAGCGAAGCGGCCCGCTATTGGGATTTTCTTTCCAAGGCGATGGTGAGTTCCGCTTTGCAGGTCTTCGCGGGATCGTCGAAGGCTGAGCCTTCGCGGTCTCCTTCGGAAGCGCGGAAGAAAAGTCCTTGCTTGGTTTTTTCGGGAAGGCCGGTGAATCGGGCCTTGCCCGCGGCGTTGGTTCCAACTTCAAGATCCAGCTTGTGGGCGTTCAGGAATCGGTAGGCGATGTGGACGCGGATCGTCGCCGCGTAAATGGGCGCGCCGGTCGCGTCAGTGATCGTGAAGTCAGCGGAGCATGGGCCGATGCCGCCGTCGATCACGGGTACGGATTTCGGGTCCGCGGAAGTTTGGGCTTGCAGGGATAGGGATGATGATGAGAACGAAAGCATCACCAGCATGAAGGCGCTTGATAGCGCGCATCTGTTACGGGAAATCGTGCGCATGGTTTAAGGATACGCTTGTGAAAGCGATAAATTTGTAAGCTCCTTAGGGCACGAAGGTATGGGAAGATGGATTCGAGGAAACAGTTTGATGCCCCGCTCAGCTAAAATCAGCATGGCATTGGCTTTAGGGGTTCTGGTTACCAAGGTTCGTTGCCCCGGCGGCGGGGCAGCCCTATAATTTTTGGAACTGTTACTCCGTCCAGCTGAGAATCAAGGAACTGAGGTCAGGGAACCAGGTATGTCCGAGGGCACCGGCACCCAACTAACCCGCCATAGCCAGGAATTGACGATCTTCCACGACGTGGCCAAGGCGCTGACCTCGTCTCTGGACCTGGATTCCATTCTTCAGACCATCATGGAGAAGATGGCGGAATACTTCCGTCCCGACACCTGGTCGTTGCTGATGGTGGACGAGCTGCACGATGAGCTCTACTTCGCGATTGCCGTGGGCGATGCTGCGGAGGCGTTGAAAAATGTTCGCCTGAAAATGGGCGAAGGGATTGCCGGGTGGGTGGCCAAGCACGGGGAACATGTGATCTCGGCAGACGTAGAAAACGATCCGCGCTTCGCCAAGCGCATCGATGAAACCACCCAATGGGAGACGAGGTCGGTGATCTGCGTCCCGCTGCGGTCGCGGCTGCGGGTGTTGGGAGTGATCCAGTTGGTGAATGTGGACTTGGCGCAATTCAATGAGCAGGAAGTTTTCTTTTTACAGGCGCTTTGCGATTACGCGGCCATCGCCATTGAGAATGCGCGCTGGGTGGAAAAAATCCAGGAGTTGACCATCACCGACGACTGTACCGGACTCTACAACGCGCGCCACTTATACAAGACGCTGGATACCGAGGTCTATCGTTCGTCGCGGTTTGGATATGAGTTCAGCGTGCTATTTATCGACTTGGACCATTTCAAAGGGGTCAACGACACTCACGGACATTTGATCGGCAGCAAGCTGCTGGCGGAAATCGGCTACCTGGTGAAAGCGCAACTTCGATTAATCGATTACGCCTTCCGCTACGGCGGGGATGAGTTCGTAGTGCTGTTGCCGCAGACCGGGAAGGATCAGGCTCTGGTGGTGGCCAAGCGGTTGCGCGACGGACTGCGCGCCAGCAACTTCTGCCGTGAGGAAGGGCTGAATCTGAATGTCCGGGCTTCGATCGGACTGGCGACCTATCCGCACGATGCGCGGGACACGCACGATATTATCCGGCAAGCTGACGAGATGATGTATCTGGTCAAAAACACGACGCGGGATAATATTGGGATTGCTCAGCGCGGTGTGATGAAATGAGATTGAGTTAAGGAAAAATTGGGTGATTGAGTGATTGTGTGATTAGGCAATTGAAAATCTCATTTTTGTTTGTCGATTTTCAAATCGCCAATGACCCAATCACTCAATCGCTGAATCACTCAATTACTTTGGCTTCCACGGGTTGGCATTGGCCGGGGCGTTGGGGTTCACTCCGAAGTCCCAGACGTAGAGGTTCATGCCCTCGCTTCCCTGCATTTCAACTACTACATATTCGCCTGGAGCCAGATCTTCGGTAGGGGTTAGCTTGAGCCAGCCGCCGCTGACGCGGTCGATGGTGGTCTTTACGAAGCTCTGATCCTGACTGACCTTGCCAGTGACGGCGCGCCTTAAATCGCCGACGATCCGCTTGCCGCCTTTTACTTTCGCGCGCACGATCCGGAAACGATCAAAGGGTACAAGCGCCTGCACGGGCTGCTGCGGTTGCTGTGGGCCTTGCCGCTCGGCGCGCGGAGCGTCGAGGCTGGGCTCGGACTGTTTGGCGGACGCAGTTTCGCCGCTCGGCGGACGGTTCGAGGATTCGTCTTCAACGTTGATATAGATCGAGGGCACGGCCACATGGGCGTGGAGGACGGCGTGCTCGCCCTCGAGCTCGATGGTTTGTTTCGCACTCGCGATGGGATTAATGGCTCCGCGAAAGATGTTGCCTTTCGTGTTGCGGTTAATGTCGCCCTCGGCTTGCTGCAGTTCAACCAGTTGCGGCTGCCCTTGAAAATTATCCAGCAGGAAGACGCCGGAATCTTCCGGAAGACGCAATCCCGGCGCGACCTGGGGAAGGTGAGACTCTTCGGCCTCGCGTTCGGCATCGGTTTCCTTGTCGAGCGCGGACGCGTCCGGAATGGTGGGCCCGGCGGCGCGGTCTTTCTCGTACTTTTCGGTGGCCGGCCAGTCCACCAGCGAGGATGGAAGTTCTTCCCACTCGTCGCGCTCGGCGCTCTTGTAGCGCACGCGGTCGCCTTTGACTTCATATTTGGTGACCAGCTGGTACGACCCGTCTTTGAGGATTAAGCGGCGGGCCAGGTCCTGAGCAGGAGAGTGCAGAGCAAGAACCAGAGCGATCGCGGCCAGGCAGATGGCGCTAAAAAGTGGTATGCGGCGTGGGAGTAATGTCTGTGTTTCCAGCATGCAGTTATTTGGATGCGCCTGTCTTGCTTAGCTTGATTATTATCGTCCCAGGTGGGGTTGCTGCGCCAACCCGCACGCAGCCAGATTGCCCAGAGCGAAACTTGAATGCTGGCGCCCGGTTACAATGGGTTCGCCCGCTGCGGGCATGGTGCGGGCCGCCTCGAGCCTTCCTGACGAGATCGAGCGGCATTCAGAACCATAAGGGAGTTGCAGTATGGGGATGAGCGACCCAGAGGTTCGAAAAAAGTTATCTGAGCCGCGATGGATTCAGTACAAGCATTACTCTGAAAGACAGAGCTGGCCTTGGTGGAAGCGGCTGCTCCATCGCTTCCAGCACTGCCCGCTTTGCGCACAAGAAAAGGGAAAAGAGTAATAAAAAAGCACGGCCTCCCTCCTCACGGCGAAACCATTCTTACGTCACCACGCAAGTCCGCGATTAATCGCCAAAACCATTGCCACCGGCGAATCGGCTCTTAAATTTAGCGAGCCGTCCTGCCCAGCGCGGCAACCGCATGCGCGGGAGCGAGGCGCACCGTAAAATGGTCCTCGTGTCCGCAGCTGATTACTGTCGTTTGATTGTTTAATTCTCTGACCCAAACCACCCGTTCGGGGTTCACAAAGACCTCTAGGCCGTCCGCGTCTTCAAACATTACGAATTCCATAACACGTCCTTTCACTATTTCTGGGCTGCTGATTCGCCCGGTTGGGCATTTTCCTACAAATGCTGAAATTGATCAGAGGGGGAGCGTCAACGGATACTTTTATACGCGCACCGAGGCCGTAAGCAGAATTTATTTCCAGGCCAAAGTGGTAACCGAATCCGCTTTCAGTGACACCGAAGCCGCCAAGTCTGCGTGCCGCAGTTCGATCGTCCTTGCAGGTCCGGTGTTGGTCACGACCAGCAGTTGCCGGCCGTCAGGATTCTCAAACGCAACGTGCTGCAAGTCTGCGGCGGTGCTCTGAGAGTCAAAGCGGCGAGCTCCGCGACGGATCACGCGCGCGTAGTGAGCAAGAGCCCAATATTCTCCGCTACGGGTGATCTCCTTGCTTTGCGAATTGATGGTCACTACGCCGCCGCAGGGAAATGGTCCGATGTTCGGGTGGCCGAGTTCATCGAGAGCCAGGTTCCATGCCGTGATCGAGCGGCACCAGTTCTTCAGCGCCGCACTGAAAGTTCCCGCCCACTTGCACCAATCGGTCAAATAACCAGGATCGGTGTAATCCGGTCCGCCTTCGGTCCAATGCATCTCTGCTTCCGGATAGGCGTCGTGAACCTTGCTCATCATCTCCGGTTTGCCATAGTAGCCGTGCCAGGCGATGCCAGTGACGTATTTGCGAAACTTGTCGTCCTCGAGTGAGTCGATGACGCGTCCCCACAAATTGTAATTGTGATCCAAGATCCAGATTTTGGTTGCCTGTCCGCTCGATTCCAGAAGCGGGCCCAGATGGTCGCGCACAAATTCAATTTCGTACTCCTGCCCCCAGATACAAGCGGGCATTTTGCCATCCTGATCGGTGTCGACTTCGTTCTGCGAAGTCAGCGCTTGCACCGGCACGCCTTCGGCGGCATAGGCTTGCAGAAATTTCAGGTAGTATCGCGCATAAACCGGGAAGTAGTGATTACGCACGGAGCCACCTAGCATCGAGTTATTGAACTTCATCCAGCCGGGCGGGCTCCAGGGACTTGAAAAAAGGAACAAGTCAGGATTTGCCTGCCGCGCCTGGCGCAGCATAGGAAGAATGTATTCGCGGTCGTGCTCAATCGAGAATCGCGCGAGCTCCGGATCAGGTTCGCCATCATCGTAGCTGTAAAGTTTCGTCGAGTAATCGCTCGATCCTACGCAGATGCGGCCAACGCTCAGTCCCATTTCTGAGGGATGGAACAGCTCATGGAAAAGTTTTTCCCGGGCTGCGGGCGCAAGTTGATTGAACGTGTAGCAGGTAGCGTCGGTAAAGGCGCCCCCGAATCCCAATATCTCCTGGAACTTTATGCTGGGGTTCAGCCGGATCTGATCGGATGCCGGTGTCCCCACTGCAGGACGCCAAGTGGTCTGAGGAGCGGCGGCAAAACGCTCGTCACCAGATGTTTGCCAAATGGAAAGCTCCGGACTGCGATTCGACAGTTCGTTGCCCGACGAAATGTTAGCCGCAGCCGCAGGCCGCACCATGTCAGGCACAACCGCTGCCGCCAATCCCAGGGCGGAAATTCCGAGAAAACTTCGTCGCGAGGTTTGGTTGGTCGTAGGCGTCTCCTCTAAGCAGGTATTTGTGTTGCTGGTCCGATGCGGCTGCTTTGATCCTGGCTATTATCGTCCGAGGCGGGTCGGTGCGCCAACTGGCGGACGCTTGCATGGTTATCGGGACGAGAAAGCTGTGGCGCGGATGGTTGATCTGGAGCGGGAATCGGAGTACTTAGTGTATGGTCGGCGAACAGGAAGTCATCCGCTACGTCAGCCGGTAGGCAATTCCCTCAACTGGCAATACATCCCGATTGCGCTCAAAACCCCACGATGACCCACCCACACGATGGGTGAACTGAGATTTGCGACCTGGTGTATAATCTCGCCGATCTCGTAGCGGTTACGCCAGCACTCCGTCTCTCTAAACATCGGCCATGATGATTCATCCTATCCGAGGGGGGAGAGCGTATGAAAACCAGTCGCAGACGTTTCTTGACCAAGTTGGGGGCCACCGCCTCTTTCACACTGCTTAGTCCATCACTGTTTGACTTCAAATTACTGGCAGGTAGCCCGTTCGTACGGTCGGACGTGGGCCCCATGACGGCCACGGATCCGATTCTCACAGGCTATTCGACCGCCATCGCCGCCATGCAAGGGCTGCCCGCAAACGATGTTCGTAATTGGACCTACCAGGCGGGAATTCATTATGGTTCGACTGCACCAATGGCTGACTGGAATATGTGCCAGCACGGCACGCACTTTTTCTGGGCATGGCACCGGATGTATCTCTATTGGTGGGAACGCATTGTGCGCAAGTATTCAGGCAATCCAAATTGGGCGCTGCCTTACTGGAATTGGACGGCAAACCAGAAACTTCCTGCGCCGTTCCGCGTGGTCACCAGCAGTCTCTACACACCGAACCGCGACCCGAACATGAACAATGGCACGGGGAGTCTTCCAGCGACTGATGTTGCATATAAGCTGCCCCTCTCCAGTGACTTTTCGAATCTTGACTACTACTCCGCACAGAGCGGAATCGAATTGAGCCCCCACAATGTCATTCATGGAGACGTCGGCGGCTTCTCGGGTTGGATGTCGTACATTGACATGGCCGCCCAGGACCCGATCTTCTATCTGCATCACGCAAACATCGATCGCCTCTGGGATTTATGGCTGGCACAAGGAGGCGGGCGAAGTGACCCCACTAGCGACTCGACCTGGACGGGTCAGATTTACAATTTCTACGATGAAAATGGAGCTACCGTATCGATGACGCCTTGCGACATCCTGAATGCGGCGGCACAGCTCAATTATCAATACGAGGGCGAACCGGCTCAGGTTACGCAGAGTTGCGGTACGATTCCGATCTGGTTGTTTCGCTATATCATCCTACTGGTTGTCCCGTTCCCGACCTCTCCAATTGGCCCCGATCCTTACACTGTTCAGATGAATCTGGCGAACCTTCCCGGTCTCCCAACAATTCTTAGCAACCCGCTGAAGCAGGTTTTACTTGAGTTGGATGGAGTGCAGACGCAGCAACCGCCCGGCGCCACTTGGGAGGTCTATGTGGGACTACCGGCAGGCGTCGGGCCCGACCCATCCTCCCCCTTTTATGTAGGCAAGATGGGATTGTTCGGCAGAGGGGTCAAGAGCGGAAGCCGTAACTTCCAAACCGCCACTTTTCGTTTCAACGCAACCAACGCCTTGAAGGCGGTCATCGCTTCCGGGAGCCTGAATTCTCCGATTTCGTTTTTCTGTAAGGGCATTCTGGTCAATGGCACGCAGCAGCCTGGCCAGCCGCGGTCCGATGTCACGGTTACGCAGGGGAGACTTCTCGTACAAACGCGCAGCCGGCAGTAAGAATTCGCCGCCGGCTCCAATCGTCGAACAAAGCGAACCGCTCGCACTGCTGCGGCGGCCATCAGGCACTTCCTCGCAGCGCCGCGCCTCCAAAGTGATCGCAGCGCTGGAGCGCGGTAGGCGTTGGTGGTTCACGAACTGGGTTTCGAACACAATGCACGCCTTTAGTTGGCGAAATATCCCCATTACGCTCGTTTAGCGGTCGCGAGCATCTACCACACGCTTCTACGACATTCACTGCCCCAAAATGCCCCCTCCTCGTGGCTCGCTGCTCAGCTGGCTATCTGACGAGGAAGGGGCTTATCCCTGACGAAGGTTAACTTACGTCCTGGGCAGTACGATCAGACTTTGTGGAGCCGTGATGGTGTGTGGCGAGCCCGGAGCCTGCGTCACTCCCGTCGCCGTCACACTGAATACATACAGCTTGTTTGCGCTGTAGCTGATTGCATACAAGTGGTTGGCATTGTCCCAATAAACCTGGCCGATCGTGTCCGTGGTTAAAAGGCCGGTAAACTTCGTGATCGGGTTTGCCCCGTTGAAATGGAAGATCTGCAATCCGCTGCCCGCCACCGCCAGATACTTGCCCGAAGGGGACATCCAGTAGGTTTGAGCGCCCTGCGTCAGCACTGCCGGCATGTTCTGGTAGGTGCTGGTGGTGGTCAGGTTTCCCGAGCTGTCCGCGGTATAGACCGCGAGCTGCGTCGGACCATCGCTGCCCCAGTTGGCGTTCAAGGGAGTCAGCGCGATCGCCAGATGATTCGTCGGATCGGCCGCAGCCGCCCACGGGCAATAGAATCCCCCCGACTTCTCAGCGGGGAAGGGAGGCGTGATGTTCAGATACGAGAGACTTCCGTTGCTGGCCCGCTGCACCCCGAAGATCTCGGGCGTAAAGTGGTAACAACTCGACGCATACGCGAACTGGTTGTTCCCGATGAAGCTCAGCGCCACGTTGTGATCGGGCCCTCCTGACAGATCATTCAGGAACGAGAGTTGTCCGGTTTCCTGGTCGATGCTGTGCGACAGATAGTCATTGTTCGTGGTGTAGTAAATCGCATAGAGCGACGCTCCGGTGTGATCCAGAAAAAGATCATAGAGCGATCCGCCCGTCAGACTCGTCGTGTACTGGTCCCTGTAACGGAGTGCGCCATTCGGGCCGATCGAAAACGAACCGATCTTCTGCCCCGCCCGATTCACTCCGAATAACCATGCCCCGTTCAGCGCAAGGGAACTGACATTGAAGGCGAAGGGCGATCCTGGAATCGGCGTCAGCGATCCATCGGCAGCCGCTTGATACCCAAGGACCTGATCGCTCGCGTTCCCCACCAAGCTCGAGACATAGACATAAGCAACCGGGCCAGAGCTAGATGGTTGGGACGTGACTTCAGTTAGTGACGACGTGACCTGAGCGGACGCCAGAACCGTACTGACGAAGATCGCTATGCCAGCTGCGAACCATACAGACATCCTGCGAGACATACAACCTCCCAAATTCAAGGGGGAATTTGAAATCGGACAAGCAGCAATTCCGATGCCCCTCCACTTCCTGCCGGTTGTTGTCATCATCCTGTAGGTCCATCCGAATTACCCCGTAGTTCAAAAATCACGCAGCGTTTCGAGACGCGCATCAAAAATCCTCTGAACCTTCACTTCTCAGAACTGTCTTTCAGATCCTGGTAAACAACGTGCCCTTCGTGATCGCACCGCTTCTGTTCCTCTGGAGTCGTCGGCGCCGTTTTTTCATTCGCCAGAACCGAAACACAGCGCAAGTGATTCTCGAACCCAGGCTCCGAAAAAATAAACACGATGCTGGCAGGCTCGGCGCTGGTGTTCTTGAAGCTCACCCAGGTATACGCCGGAATGAACGCCATTCCTCCGGCATGCAGATCGCGTTCCTGGTCGCCGAGTCGAGCATGCAAGGTTCCCGTCTGGAGGAAGACAATTTCATCCTGCCCCAGGTGTTTGTGTCGCGGGATCTCGTCACCGGGTGACATCTCTTCCGTCCCCATAACGAGATGTTGCGACCCGTTGTTTTTCGGGCTGACCTTTAGAATGAATCCTCCGGGGGGAGGGTCGCGCCATATCCGCTGCTCGCCTTCATTTTTCTCCAACAGGAGCGGCTTAGTGCCGGGCCTCGGGGCGAAAGTCGAGCCGGGTCGCGTTGATTGTGCTTGCGATAGACATACCCCAAGCAGCATTGCAGACACTATCTCAACCACGCTGATTTTCATTGTGGTCTCCTTTTTCTACGAACGCGGTGGCCGATTACTGGCGCGAATCTTACTTCGCTGATTCGGGCAAGTCAATGAAAGCCATGGGTTGGGCACGTCTCAAAACGGATAGTCGTCGCAAAATCTCGATTACACTCTGCTACCAGTTTCGGGTGCCGCATCTCGGGGAGCGGCAGGAAAGAATGCGTGGGTTTGTAGTATCCTCGGCTTGTCGATATTCTGTTGCACGCGTGACGCTACCTGGCGCTCATTCAATGAATTCTAAATTTATCCGCTGTTCTTATCTGCTGTTTCTGTTGCTTTGGAGTGCTGCAACCTTCGCTCAGACGGCCGCAGCTCCTGCGAATCAACCTGGCGCTCAATATTCAGCGCAAACCTCTGTCGCGAGCGCCGCAGCGCCGCAGGGTACTGCCGTTTCTTATGCGTCGGTATCGCAAGTGAACGGATTGCTTGCGCAACTGGAAGCCACTTCAAAGTCCGCGCAGGACGATCTGACGAAACTGCGCATCGAGAAGTGGAAAACCGACGGGTCTACGAAGAAACAAACGCTGGGAAACGTGGATGCGGTCCAGCGCAATCTGCAGAGCGCGTTGCCCGAGATCATTGCTCAGTTGCGCAATGCCCCTGAGGACCTGCCTGCGACATTCAAGCTCTATCGAAATCTGGATGCGCTCTACGATGTGATGGGAAGCGTCGCGGAATCGGTCGGAGCGTTCGGACCGAAAGACGATTTCCAATCGTTGTCGAATGATCTGAGCAGTTTTGAGGGAACGCGAAAGCAATTGGCAGAGCGCCTGGCGAACCTGGCGGCGTCAAAGGAGCAGGAAATTGTCCGCCTGCGCGCGGACCTGAAGACCGCGCAGGCGGCGATTCCCACCGCGCCTCCGAAGAAAACTATTGTGGATGACAATGAGCCGGTGAAGAAGCCGGTGGTAAAGAAGAAGCCAGCCGCGAAAAAGCCAGCGACAACAGCGCCGGCCACCACACCGGGGCAAACTCCGACGGCACAACCTAAACAGTAACAATAGAGATGCAGCCGGCGCTCTGTGCTGGCGGTTTGCGGGACGTTGCAAGCAACGGCTCTATGACGGATCGGAAACTCCTTACACAGATTTCGCGGTCCCGAATCTGTTACCCTTCCTTCCGCATCAAGATTCCAACTGACAACCCGGCATGAGTTTTCACGTCAGCATTCCTGCGGTTATCTTCGGCCTCGTCATCATTGGCGTGGTCCTGCTGGATGCCTTTGAGACCGTGGTGTTGCCGCGGCGGGTGACGCGCCAGTTCAAGCTCACCGCGTGGTTCTACCGCCGCACCTGGATTCCCTGGAGGAAGATTGCCGGTCACATCCAAACCGCTTCGCGGCAGCAAAGCTTTCTCGGATACTACGGCCCACTGTCGCTGATCATGTTGCTGGCCTTCTGGGCTGCCGGACTTATTTGCGGTTTTGGGCTGCTGCAATACGGCATCGGCGGGCATGAGCAGCTGGGTCATGAGCCCCTCACCTTTGGCCGAATCCTGTACCACAGCGGGCAGACATTTTTCACGCTGGGTTATGGCGACATTCTGCCGATATCAAGCCTGGCTCGGATGCTTTCCGTATTCGAAGCGGGTATGGGCTTCGCTTTCCTGGGCGTGGTGATTGGATATTTGCCGGTGGTTTACGGATCGTTTTCCCGGCGCGAGATTCAGATTTCCATGCTGGATGCGCGCGCTGGCTCTCCACCTACCGCCAGCGAGTTGCTGGTCCGGCTGGCGGGCCGGTCGGAGGATCCGGCGATCGATCAAGGGGTGCTCGACGAAGTGCTGCGCGACTGGGAGCGCTGGGCGGGAGAGTTGTTGGAGAGCGGCCTTTCGTATCCTGTATTAAGTTTTTTTCGCTCGCAGCACAGTAACCAGTCCTGGCTGGGAGCCCTGATGATCATGCTGGATGTGACTTCGCTGGTGATTACCGGGATTGAGGGGATACATCCCGGGCAGGCGCGGCTGACTTTCGCCATGGCGAGGCACGCGGCGGTCGATCTGGCGCAGGTAGTGAATGCGCGCTACGATCCAAACGCAGTGGATCGGATGCCGGAAGCGGATTTTCAGGCGCTACGGGAAACCTTGGCAGGGGTCGGGTTGAATTTGCGGAGTAATGATGAGGCGCGGCAGAAGCTGGCTAAGTTGCGCTCGATGTACGAACCTTATATTCATTCGACTGCGGTAAATCTGATGGTGGCGCTGCCCCCGTGGCAGCATCCTTCGAAGATGCGCGATAACTGGCAAGCGGGGCCGTGGGACAGGATGATCCAGGCGAAGGGGTTGGCCGTGCTGGGGCAGAAAACGGTGCAGCCCTCAGGTGTTGAGGATCATTTCTAGCGGGACCAGTCTAGCGAGACCAGGTCACCCGTCGCTGCGTGCTAACATTCTTCTCCCAGCTCTGGATTGAATGAAAAACATTGGTGAAAACGTTGTGCGCATCGAAGCCGAGGCGCTGCGCGCGCTGGCAGACCGCATTGGCGGGTCCATGGCAACCGCGTTTCAGCAGGCGGTGGAGTTGATGTTCGCCTGCGCCGGGCGCGTGGTGGTCACAGGCATGGGGAAGAGCGGCCTGATCGCGCGCAAGATTGCGGCGACGCTGAGTTCGACGGGAACCCCGGCGTTGTATCTCCATCCCGTGGAGGCGCTGCACGGCGATTTGGGAATGGTGGTGCGCGGGGATGTGGTATTGGCCCTGTCGGCGTCCGGGGAGACGGAGGAAATTCTGGCGCTGCTGGCGACCATCAAGCGGCTGCGCGTGCCGCTGATTGCCATGACGGGGGATGAGATGAATCGTGTGGCGCGGGCGCCCTCGCCCGCAAATGCCGGCAGTAGCGGGGGTGGCAAGGGGACGACGAAGGCCGCCGCAAAACAGTCGGTAGATAAGGCCGCGTTGAGATTCCAGGCGAAGTCAAAGTCAGCGGGCGAGGGCGCCCGCTCCACACGTGCTTCCACCCTCGCTGCCGCCGCCGATGTGGCTCTCGATTGTTCCATTGCGGAAGAAGCTTGTTCGCTCGGCCTCGCGCCGACGGCATCAACGACCACGATGCTCGCACTGGGTGATGCGCTGGCAGTCACGCTGAGTGAAAAGAGGGGATTCAAGGAAGAAGATTTTGCCAACCTCCATCCCGGCGGAAAACTTGGCAAGCGGTTAGCCCGCGTGGAATCCCTCATGCATTCCGGCGATGCCCTGCCGCGCGTCGCACCGAAGACGAAAATGCCGGAGGTGATCTACGAAATGTCGCGCAAGAAACTCGGCGTGACCGCGGTGGTCGAAGGCTTGAAGCTGGTGGGCATCATCAGCGACGGCGACTTGCGGCGGTTGCTGGAGAAGCGCGGCAAAGACGTACTCGATCTGACGGCAGGCGAGGCCATGACGAAGAATCCGCGGACCATTAGCGCTGGAGAATTTGCCGCTACCGCGCTGGCTTTGATGGAAGAGAAGAAGATTACTTCGCTGATGGTTGTCGACTCGCATGAGAAGCTGGAAGGGATTGTGCATCTGCACGATCTGTGGAGCACGGAACTGGTTTGAATTGAGTAATTGTGAAATTTGGTAATTGTGTAATTGAAGCAGCACTACCACCAGTCGGTCTTCAATTGGACAATTACCAGATTTCCGAATTACTCAATTGAGGCTTCCATGTATCACTACGATCCCAATACCGCGCTGGAGGAATTGACCGAAGACGCAACCCTGCCGAACCCCGTGCACGTGCGAGACATGATGCTGCGCAAGAAACTCTCGGCGGACAAGTCGCTGGAGTTGAACCGCCTGTTCGTCGAGTATCAGAAGTTTTTCGGCGAGACGCAGAAGCTGGGGAAAGAGATTTTGAAGCAACTGTGTTCTTAGCGGCGAGTCGCGAGTGCCCGGTACCTAGTAAGCCTGCTCAGGTGCGAGTGCTTCTTACGCCCCGAGCTGTCGCCGGCAGGGAATCATTTACAATAAACAATTCCCTCAAGCCTCAGCGGGTGCCTTTCACTCGGTACTCGCAACTCGGTACTAGGTACTCAAACTATGCATCGATGGTCAGAACTCTTCATTCCCACCCTGCGCGAGGCTCCTGCAGACGCCGAAGTTGCCAGCCACAAGTTTCTGGTGCGGGCGGGCTACATTCGGCAACTCGCGGCGGGAATCTACTCGTATCTTTTTCTCGGCAACCGCTCGTTCAACAAGATCATGGCCATCGTGCGCCAGGAGATGGATAAGATTGGGCAGGAGTTTTACTTGCCGCTGCTGCATCCCCGTGAGGTTTGGGAGGCCAGCGGCCGCTGGGCATTGATGGGCGACAACCTGTTCAAGCTGAAGGACCGCAAGGGCACCGACCTAGCGCTGGGCTTCACTGCAGAAGAAGTAATGACCTCCATTGCCCTAAAAGAGCTGCGCAGCTACAAGCAACTGCCCCAGATCTGGTACCAGATTGCTCCCAAGTTTCGCGATGAGCCGCGGCCCAAGTCCGGCCTGCTGCGCGTGCGCCAGTTCATGATGAAGGACGCTTACTCGTTCGACATCGACGCCGCGGGGCTCGACGTTTCTTACAAAAAACACTACGACACTTATTGCCGTATTTTCGACCGCTGCGGTTTGAAGTACATGGTGGTGGAAGCCGATTCAGGCGCCATGGGTGGCAAGGAATCGCACGAGTTCATGGTGCGCACGCCGGCGGGAGAAGATCAGATTGTGAGCTGCGATGGCTGCAACTACGCGGCAAACATGGAGAAGGCAACGTCGAAGCTCGAGGTGGTAGAAGACTTGAAAGTCGAAGGTGATGGCAACCCGCTCGAGGTGCACACTCCAGGTCAGAAGACGATTGAAGATGTGGCGCGGTTTCTGGGCGTCTCGCCAAAGAACAAGATCAAGACGCTGGCTTACATGGAGGATGTGCTGGAGTCGGACAAGAAAGATGCGGAGACCGGCAAGACCAGGTCGCGAGCGATCGTGGTGCTGATGCGCGGCGACCATCAGTTGAACGAAGCGAAGCTGAATGGCGTCGTGGCACAAGCCACGCGGCCGATGGATGAGGCTGAGATCAAGGCGCTGTTTAAATCGCCCGCGGGATATTTGGGGCCGATTGGAATTGACTGGGCGAAGGATCTAAAGAAAGATGCAACGCTCCCCGTGCTTCTCGTCGATAAGGCCCTGGAAGGCCGCACCAACCTGATCGCCGGCGCGAACAAAGAGGATTACCACTTGAAGAATCTCACGCCCGGGAAGGATTTTCATCCCACGGCGTACGCCGATCTGCGTGCAGTCTCCGCGGGTGAGGCTTGCCCAAACTGCGGCAACGCGCTGCGCATCGATACCGCGGTTGAGATTGGACACATCTTCAAGCTCGGCTACCGTTATTCGGAGTCGATGGGCGCGCGCGTTCTCGATAAGAATGGCAAGGAAGCGACGCCGATTATGGGCAGTTACGGCATCGGGATCGAGCGCATTCTAACCGCGGCGGTCGAACAGAGTAACGATGAAAACGGATTCTGGCTGCCCGCCTCGATAGCGCCGTTCGAGATTGTGGTCACTCCCACCAACGTGAAGGACCAAACTCTATTAAGCACGGCTCAGGAGATTGCATCTCGCCTTGAATCCGCCGGATTTGACGTCATTCTCGATGATCGGGACGAACGCCCGGGAGTGAAGTTCAAAGATGCCGACCTGGTCGGTATCCCTTTTAGAATCACCGTCGGGAAGAAGGTTACCGAAGGCACTGTGGAAGTCGTTCTGCGCTCGACTCGGGAAGTACGCGATGTTACGATCGCGGCGGTAGTGGAATATTTTCAAGGAGCGCTGCAAGCCAAAGCCTGAATTAGCGGCGCAGGCAGCGGCGCAGGTTGAGGTTATGGGATTTCTTAAGTTACTCATCGGACTTCTGGCGATCATTGCTGTCGTCTTGGCCATTTTTCAAGTGGTTCCTCCAATCCTCGCCAATTACAGCTTTCAGGATGACCTAAAGACCATTGCGCTCATGGATGGGACCAGCTTGCAAAAGACCGACGACGACATCCGAAACGATGTGCTACGCAAGGCCAGGGAACACGAAATGCCGATTGACGCGAAGCAGGTGACGGTGCAGCGCATTAGCTCTCCCGGTCTGGCAACTGTTTACCTGGCGGCCGATTATGCCGTGACGATTAACCTGCCGGGATATTCCTTCGATATGCACTTCACTCCAAACAGCGGGAATAAAGGGTTCTAACTGCGACCCGACAGCAAGTGACGACTTACCCCCAAAAGATTTGTTTGCTCGCGTCTAATCTCCTTTCAACCTCCGGGCTAACCGGCCGATTCCGGCAGTGACATTCGTAACGTTGTCATGCGGTTACCTTCCCCCTAATATCGGCGATAGATAAGACTTTTCTCAGACCGATCCAGCGCGAGCTCTGCAAAGCCAAAGCTCCAGAGGTTCAGGGAAACATCCCGAGATTTGAGCTTTGAGAAGCGCGGATAGAAGAGAAGTTCAGCCGGAGGGCAGTTCATGACGATTCGAGCGCGAGTACGAGTAGGTTTGATGTCGATGGTGGCGGTGGCGATAATGGGCCTGGCCGGTTGCGATCACTACAATTGCAGCAGCGGCGCGACCTTCGGCAGTTCCACTTGCAGTACGACGACAACCACAACTGGCGGCAACCCGACTGCTTTCGCTTTCGCCGTGGACCAGGGCGTCCCCGGGCAAGGGGGATCCATCGATGGCTTCACGCTGGACACTACCGCGGCGACCTTTGCAGCGTCAACGAATTACGTTGCGCCCCTGATCCCAAACAACCTCGGAAGTATAGGAATAGTAGTTGCACAAAAGAAGTTCCTCTATGCAGTGTTCGAAGATTTGCAGCAAATCTACGGATGGTCGATCGATTCCACCGGTAACCTGACGTCTTTGGGCAGCCCGACGCCGATAACGCTAACCGGCGTGCCCTCGGTGTCGTACAACCAGTATGTGGTGATCACAAATCCGACAGGAACTCTACTCTTCGTCTCCGATGCCAGTGCCTTCCAGGTTCTGGTTTATCAAATCGGCAGCACGGGCGCACTTACGGCGCTTACTCCGTTCACCACGGGCGGCATCAAACCGCAGAACATGGCGATGGATGGACTCGGAAATTACTTGTACGTGTCTGAGAACGACAGCTTGAGCGACCATGCCAGCTCGGGCATCGCGGCCTACTCCGTGACCAGTACCGGCGCGCTTTCGCTGATCGCGAACTACCCAAACTTCCCCATGTGGCAGGTTCAGGGTGACCCCAGCGGACATTACCTCATCGGTATCAGCGGTAAAACCGCATCACTTTTCGGCTCGGACGACGATAGCATCCACGTCTTTAGCATCGGCTCGACGGGGGCGCTCACCGAGGTAACCAATTCACCTTTCAGTACGACGAATGCTCCCTTCAACATCGCGGTTCAGCCCGTCGCCCCGAGCGGAGCTTTGATCTACTCCTTCAATAATGGCGCCAATCCGGTGGAAGGCTATCAACTGAATGCCACAACTGGTGCGCTCACCCCAGCAACCGTCAACACTGCCGCGTTTCCCTGGGGCCAGTTTGACCAAAGCGGCCAATACTTGTTGCTCGATGGCAACACCTCTCTGAGTGCCTTTCAGGTCAGCAGCTCGGGCGGACTGACCGAGATCGGGTCGGTGGTCCCGCTGGCCACCGCTGGCTATTGGGCTGTAACCGACGTGCC
>Ga0207011_1097_pt1 | contig 18097 bp, 17 predicted proteins | sample Alteio_BWMinCont_79_FD_153466 | JGI IMG/M metagenome (GOLD analysis project Ga0207011, IMG submission 153466) | Enriched cells from forest soil in Barre Woods Harvard Forest LTER site, Petersham, Massachusetts, United States -... | ecosystem: Environmental > Terrestrial > Soil > Temperate forest >...
AAGTCCGGTCTCCAATCGGGTCGCTCTTCTTCTTAAGGACGTCCGCGCTTTGCCGAGTTGCAGTACCGGCGAACTCAAAGAACGTGGGGGTGTGGTCTTTGGACACCGCATCCAAGAATCCCGGCCGAAACACCATGTCTCGAACCGCATCGAACCGTGACTTGCCGTTGACGTCCGGCACGCACATGCTGTGCGAGGTGTCCACTAGCACGAGAATCGGCGACTTGCCCGTCGGCTTTTCAGCCGCCTTCACATGGACGGGATTAAGAATCAGCAGCGCAATCACCGCAATCGCGAGAGTTCGGACCCCCAACAAAACCTTAGCCATCACCCCCCGCCGCCCCTCAAGCCGCTGAAGCCACAAAGACAGCGCTACCGCGACGGCTGCAAGCACGAACACCTGGGCCACGGGCGCCATGGGGTGGAGTTCAAAAGAAGTCACGGCACCCCTCCCACTCGAAGGCGCTGATCAAATCCCGAATACTGGAGCCCGTTTCTCTCCCCTCCGAGGGAGAGATGGCGAAGCCAAAGAGGGGGTAAATTCGTCAACGTCCCAAGTCCACATTCCTCCCGGAACGCCGAAGGTGTTCGAATGTAACAGCCCAGGGTCGAGCTCAGGCGAGTCCCTGGGTCAAGACGTGGCAACGCCACGCCGTCCACAAAGGGGGCGGAATTCGGACATCGGCGGTAATCGCCAGCGGCAGAACTCCAACCCGCTTTGGTTCGGAAGCCTCTCGAAGTGCGTTCCCTCTCCTTTTTCTGCAAGGGAGAAGCCCAGGGTGAGCTAGTTTTTAGTCTTGGTGCGGTGAAAACTGACGATTCCAGCCACCCCGAATTGCTTCCCACCGGGGGAGCAGTCGGTGAGGAACGAACCGGATGAGGGGGGATTCCGGTCCAAACAGTCCTTTCCTCATTCAATTCGCATTGGAATGCACTCCACATCCTGGACTTAAAATGGCCTCTGACAGGTGCAACCGGAGTTCTCATCGTCCAAGTCAATGCCGCGACCTCTTTCAACTGGCCCTCCCGTCGGCCTTCGCCGACCGCCTAAAGCCCACTCTTCGAACCACCTGTTCGAGCAAAAGCATCACCAACGCCAACACCAACAGATACGGCCACAGCTCCAGCCCGTGCTGGAGATCGGAAAGGTTCGCCCCGTTTCCGCCGGCTGCGGCAAGATAGGCGACTTGCTTCTGTCGCTTGGACTCCAACTCGCGGGGGTCGATCGACCGGAGATCCGATTCGTCGGCGCTGGGGTTCACCGCGATCGAAGCGGCTTCCTCGCCGCCGGCGAGTACATGATAGAACCCGGACTTCCCAGTTTTCTCGATCACGACGGAGCCGGTTGGCTTGTCCATCGTCGCGATGATCGGTTTTCCATCGGGATCTTGAGCCAGCACTGCCGCTTTTGTCGGAGCTATCGTCGTGGCTGCCGGCCCTCCCGGGTTCGCCTCTCGCTGCCCCGCGTCGCGATTGACGATCCCCTTAAGAAACTCATGCAAAAGCGGCACGAAGATGTCTTGTCGGGCAAGGTCGCTGTAGCTTGGCGCGGGAGACATGTTCAGCAACAGTAAGTTGCCGGATCCTTCACCGGTATGCACCGCTGCCGCCGTCCCGTCCTCGAACCGTAGAAGTTGTTCGCCGCGCTGGTCGACTTCGCTCGTAATCCAAAACTTGAAGAACTTCGGCGCTGTTAATGCGGCGCCGCTGCCGCTAAAGGCCTTGAGCATCCGGCTCTCTGAACGCGCCTCGGCTAGCGATACGAAACCCTTGGCTTGTCCGCTGATGTTGGCGAGAGACTGCAGCTTCAGCGGCAGCGGCTCCGCCTTCGGCAGGCGGGCGCCAAACCCGGCAAGCTCCTCCTGCACCCGGTCGCCGTACAGCATCCAAACGAGGCTGCCGCCTCCCGTCACGTACCTGGCCAGCGCCTCGTACTGAACTTGCGGCATGGAAGGCGTGTTGCACACGATCACCGCGTCAGCCGACTTCAACTGCGGGTTATTCAACTGGGTCGGATGGACCGTAATGACCCGAAAGCCCGCATTGGATGATGGATCAGGATGCAGAGCCCGGGACAGATAAAAGGCAGCCGATGTCGGGGCATCTACGTCTTCGTCGGTTAGCAATACGACTGTAGCCATCTGCCGAAGGTCGACCACCGCCCGCCGAACATTGTCTGCCGCCAAGTTATCATCTGGAAGGGTTGCCGTCAACTCGATCCGTTCTGCCTTGTCAAAGGTCAAGGGGAAGCTGACGTTGCCGCTCGAATAGGCGCCCACCGTTACTCGGTCTGTGAAGTGGCGTCCGTCCGACAGCTTCAAGTCGACGGGAACCGTCCTGGAGGAGTCGCTGGAATTGAATACCTCAGCCTGAACCGTGGCCGTCTCGCCGACACGCGGTGTGGCCGGCCGCAGGCGCAGGGAGGTGAGACCCAGGTTTTCGCGATGTTCGGCCCCGACGTCCACAAAGAGAACATGGGTGGAGGCTGGAACCGAGTCGAACCGCACGCTGCCCCAGTTCGTCCGCTGAAAGTCGGAAACGAGATATAACTTCTGCGCAGTCGCGTTTGTCTTCGATAGCTGCTCGATGGCAATATTCACCGCCCCGGCCGCATCGGCTCGCTCCTCGGTGACTTGGCTGGACTGAAGCGCCTGCGCCAATGCGGTGTGGTCCGCCGTCGGGGCTTCCGTCGCCAAAGTCGGTTGGGCGCCGCCGAACACGATGTTGGCCTTGTCGCCATCGTGCAGCCCGTCGAGGATCTCCCGCACTTGCTCTTTTGCGCGCGAGAACGTACTCACTCCGCTCGCCGAATACTCCATGCTTGCGCTGTCGTCGACAACGATCACTATGCCGGCCTTCTCCCCTGAGGTAGCCGCAAAGGCGGAGAGCCAACTCGGCTTAAGGAACGCGAAGACCAGGGCGGCGATGGCGAGCGTTCGCAACAAGAGGGTCACCAGATGTCGCCACCGCCAAAATTGGCTCTGATTCGCCAGCGATTTCTGGAGGAACCGCACCGTAGGCAAATTCAGGCGACGACGCGTTCGCCGTGTCAGCAAGTGGATGACGACCGGGATCGAAATCGCAAAAAGCCATGGCAAAAAGCCGGCATTTAAAACCGAAAGCACGCTATTGCCTCGCCTTGGCCGTGAGAAAAGCCTCCAGGGCCCTATCGTATGGCTCCGACGTGTCGGTGAGGTGATAGTTCATGCGGCGGGCCTTTGCGCGATTTGACAAGTCGGCAAGGAACGCCTGCATCTCGTCCTGGTACGCCTTTCGTATCGATTCCGGTTCGGCCGCGATCGAGAGGGTCGACTCCGGATCCTGAAACAGGGCATTGTGAGTTTTGGGAAGATTCAGTTCGTCCGGCGTCAGGGTTTGAAAAAGTAGGACCGAAAATCCCTTCTGCGCAAACATGTTGAGTGCCGAGAACACCGCATCGGTGTCGTCCAAAAAGTCGGAGATAACGACGAGCAATCCTCGGCGCTTAATGATCCCAAACAGCGAGGTTAGCGCTGTCGCGAGCTTTGTTTGACCAATCGGATGTACCCGCTCAAGCGCAACGAGAGATCGCTGTAGGGCGAGGTTAGTGCCGCCAGGAGGGATGTAGGTTCGCAGTTGGTCGTCGCACAAAGCCAGCCCTGCCTTGTCCCCCTGCTTGATCATCAAATACGACAGTGCTGCCGCCATGAAGCTTGCATACTCAAGCTTGGTCAGACCGCCTTCTTCGCCGGCAAAGCCCATTGAGCTGCTTTTGTCCACGACGATTACGCAGTTCATGTCCGTTTCTTTGCGAAACAGCTTGATGTAAAACCGGTCGGTGCGCGCGAAGGCTCGCCAGTCGATGGCACGAATCTCGTCGCCAGGCGTGTAAGGCCGGTAGTCGGCGAATTCCGAGGAAAAGTCGTGGTAGGGCGAGCGATGCTTCCCGTGGAAATACCCCTCCACCACAAGTTTGGTAGCGAACTGGAAGTTTCCCAGCCGCTTGAAATCTGCCGGATTCAGAAAGCGCGACCGGCCGCGTCCGTCCGGCGTCATGTTCGACATCGGCGGCTTTTGCGTCACCGGCCGCAGATGCGGCGGGAGTTGAACCTTAAAGATAGGCGGCTTAGACCCGGGCTGCATAGGATGGTTCGCGAACGTTTCGGATGAGGTCACTGACGAGTTCGGCCGATGAGATGCTGTCGGCGACCGCCGCGTAGTTCGGAATGATCCTGTGCCGAAGGACGAGCGGAGCGACCTTTCGGATGTCGTTCGCCGAAGGCGCCGGTCGCCCTTCGGTGGCTGCCAAGGCCTTTGCCCCAAGAAGTAAATACTGGGCCGCGCGAGGACCGGCGCCCCACTGCGCATATCGCTTGATCAGCGGAGTCGCCTCGGCGCCTTCCGGGCGGCTCGCCCTGGCGAGCATGACTGCGTACTTTACGATGTGATCGGAAACGGGAATATCCCGAACGAACCGCTGGATTTCGACAAGCTCGTCCTTATGGAAAATCGACGCCACTTCCGCGACGACGTTTGAAGTGGTGCTAGACGCGATCTTCTCTTCTTCCGCCTGATCGGGATAGCTGACGTGCAGACAGTACATAAAGCGATCGAGTTGCGCCTCCGGAAGCGGGTAAGTGCCCTCTTGCTCGATCGGATTTTGGGTGGCGACCACAAAAAATGGCTGTTCGATCGGCCGCGTTTGACCGGCGACGGTTACGGAGTACTCTTGCATCGCCTCCAGCAGCGCGCTCTGTGTCTTCGGCGGCGTTCGGTTGATTTCGTCGGCAAGGATGATGTTTGCGAAGATTGGTCCCGGTACGAACCGAAGGCTTCGGCCCCCGCTTGACGGGTCGGTGTCCAGGATCTCGGTACCGATGATATCGCTCGGCATCAGGTCGGGAGTGAACTGAATTCGCTTGAAATCCCATGTCATACTCTGCGCCATTGTCTTGACGAGCAGCGTCTTGGCAAGTCCGGGAACGCCGATCAACAGGCAGTGTCCCTTGGCCATCATGGCGCACACCAAGTGCTGCACGATGTCGTCCTGCCCCACAATGACCTTGTGGACCTCGCCCACCAACGCCTCGTATACATCCCGAATACGCTCCACGCGGGCGATTTCACCTAGTGCCAAATAATCCTCCTGAGGTTCGTAGACGAACGACCTGCTGCATAGTAACAGCAAACGTTTCTAACCCAAACACACGTTCCAAGATTCGCTGCTAACTGCTCCGTTGCGTGCAAACAGCAAGCGATCCGAACCAATGCTCACCCTCCAAGAATGTCTCGCGAAGGACGAAATCGAACAACAAACCTTGCGCCCATGATTGAGCTTCACTAGAGAGAGGAACCGGATCTTCAAAGAGTTCGAGATACAAAGGTGAATTGCTCGGCCGTTCGGCCTATTGCCAAGCCCACCACCGTTCCTATGATCGCGAAGTCGGCACGCAAAGGACGCGGGGGAACGCAAACGGAATTCGTCTCGGATCTGGATGCCGACGAGATTGCATGTACCGGTCCCCTTTGCCGGCAAGCTAATTCCTAGTTGCTTTAGGCGCTGGCTTTGCAAGAGATCCAACCCTTTGCGTTCCTTTGCGAACGTGGCGTGAGATCATGTCCGGCGGCGACACCAAATGCTCAACGGATCGGATTCGCCGTTTGCAACCGCAGTGTGGGGACCTAAGCGATACAACACCCCAACCGGAGCGCCCGATGCATTATTATCGTTAGATGCTCATAGGGCCGTTTTGGAAGAGACTCCTCGCCATAGCGCCGGCGTTCGCGCTTTCTGCTACTCTTTCAGCCCAGACGCCGAAACCACCCACCCATGCCCAACTATTGCGCGGCGCATACGATCGCTACAGAGCGAACAACCACCTGCTGTCCTACCACTTGGATATCCGCGTCGATCCCGCTGCGAAAACCGTTCAAGGCAAGAACACCATCCGCTTCCGCATGCTTCAGGATGATGACCGGATCCAACTTGATCTGACTGAGGACCTAAACGTCGACAAGATCGTCCTCGGGAAGACCGAGCTAAAATACGAGCGCGATTCCGGCGCTGTGTTCGTCGACTTCCCGGAGAAGCTGCATGCGGGCAAAACCGTCTCAGTCGATTTCTATTACTCCGGTAAACCGCGCGAGCAAGGCCGCTTTGGCGGCATCGTGTTTGACAAGGACCCAAGCGGCCACCCGTGGGTGAACACCGCATGCGAAGGCACCGGCGCCAGCGTTTGGTGGCCGAACAAAGACCAGTGGCGCGACAAAGTCGAGAACATGCAGATCAGCGTCGCGATCCCGAGCGACCTGGTGGACGTTTCCAACGGTAAGTTCATGGGGAAGACCGATCTCAAGGACGGCTACACCCGCTGGGACTGGATGATCCACTATCCGATCGACAACTACTGCGTCTCGATCAATGTAGGCAACTACGTTCACTTCTCCGATAAAGCCGGAAAGATGCCGGTCGATTTCTACGTTCTCCCTGAGCATCTGGATAAAGCCAAGAAGCAGTTCGCCCAGGTTCCCGGGATGATCGCCGCGTATGAGCATTTTTTCGGCCAGTATCCGTTCATCAAGGACGGCTACAAACTGATCGAGGTGCCTTACACCGGCATGGAGCATCAAAGCGCGGTCACCTACGGCAACCGGTTCGCAAACGGCTATTACGGCAACGACTGGACCGGCGTCGGCATAAGTCTCCGGTTCGATTTCATAATCATCCACGAGAGCGGCCATGAATGGTTTGGCAACGCCATTTCTGCTGCCGACCCCGCCGACATGTGGATCCACGAAGGCTGGACCACCTACCTGGAGTGCCTTTACTGCGAGTACATGTACGGCAAGGCCGACGGCCTCAAATACACCAACGGATACAAGATGCACGTCCGCAATCGGAACCCGATCCTCGCCCAACGCGGCATCAACGCCGAAGAGCCCGACGACGATCAATATTTCAAGGGCGCTCTGTTTTTAAACACGATGCGGAGCGTCATCGACGACGACAAGCGCTGGTTCGCGCTCATCCACGATCTGTTCCAACACTTCAAATATCACGCCATCTTAACCGAGGATATCGTCGCCTTCTTCAACCAGAAGCTGCACGCTAACATGACGCCTATCTTCGACGAGTATCTCCGGCATGCCGCCCTACCCACGCTGGAGTTGAAATTCGGAGATGGCGCCGTCGACTATCGGTGGAAGGTCGATGAACCGGCGTTTAACATGCCGATCAAAGTCGGAACCCCTGACCACTGGCAAGTGATCAAGCCCACGACGACTTGGCAAACCATGAGCAGTCCTCTCAAGGGCGACGCCTTTCAAGTTGCCACCGATCTATATTACGTCAAGGTAGAAAAGCAATAGGATGGTCGTCGGCATTTGCGACTGGGGGATAGGCGGCCTGGGGTTCTACAACCTCCTCCGCACGGAGCGCCCGGATCTCGATGTGGTCTATATCGGCGATCAGGGGGTGCCTGGCTATGGGCTCTTCGATCGACATGGCCTGACTCTCCGGCTCACGGGCGTCTTTCGCACGTTTGCCAAACTCGGCGTCGCTGACGTGGTTGTCGCGTGCAACGCCGCGAGCACGGTAGTGCCTGCTGTCGATGCCCCTGAAGTCCGAGGCTTCGGAATCATCGATCCCACCCTCGCCGCCATACGTCAGCTTCCCGTGGGCAAAATCGGATTGATCGGAGGTCGGCGAACCGTTCGATCCGGCTCCTATCGAAGGGCTCTTCAGGCAGAAGGGTGGGACGTCAAGCAAAGGGTTGCCCAGCCGCTATCGCGGCTGATTGAAGACGGGAAAGCCAGCGCCCCGGATACGCTTGACCTTCTGACACAGATACTAGGGCCTCTCCGGGATGTCGATCATCTTGTCCTCGCCTGCACGCACTACATCGTTCTCGAACAAGACGTCATGGCTCGCGTCCCTGGCGCTCACATAGTCGATCCCGCGACCGAAGCCTGGCGGCAATTCCGCGTTCAGCTTCCGTCAAAATCCGAACGATCTGGTTCTGACCGTTTCCTGACCACCGGCTCTGCTGCCGCGATGCGGCAGCAGGCAAAGGTCGCCTTCGGCGTCGACGCGGAAGTTGAGGAGATTCGGATTTGATCCTGATTCTCTACACGACGAAGTACCGGCTCGGAGGCCGTGAGATGGAGATCGCCGCCAACCGTATGGCGGAAGAAAAAGCAGCGGAGTTTCCCGACGAGGAAGTTCAATGCCGTGCTGTGGAATCCAAACAGGAGTTCCTAGCTGCCATCGGCGATGCCCCCTCGCCGATCAAGGAATTCCACTTCATCGGCCATAGCGGCCTCTATGGGCCGATGTACGGAACCACAAGCCATCCCGATCAGATGAGTCGCGCCGAGTGGTTGGAATTCGAGTTCCCGTTCGCCGAGGACGCCGTCGCCTATTTCCACTGCTGCCGCTCAGCCCGCTGGTTCGCCCAATACTTCGCCCGCCGCTATCGAGTGCCTACCTTCGGCAACTATTCCTACACAACCTTTTCCCACCTTCCCGACGTGTACGTCGAGGTCAAGCCCGGAACCGATCGCAAGGACGTTTACGTGGTTTCCACGCCAGGCATGAAAGGGATGGGCATCCCCGGCGCGATTCGGAAGAGGTTAGGGAAGTGTCCGACCCTGCCGATGACTCGCTTCGAACCGGGCGATCCAAACCCCGATGAGTCGTACGACGACGTCGCCGAACTATACGATGCCGTGTTTGAGGATTTCCGGGTCCGCCAAGACGAGTGGCGTTGGGTGAGCCGCAATCTGCCGTCCGGCGCCAAGGTGCTCGACCTCGGCTGTGGTAATGGCGCGCTGTTGCTCGCCGTTGCTCCCCTGATCGATGAAGGCATCGGCGTCGACGCATCTCCTCGCATGATCGAAGTCGCCCAGCGCCGCGCCCGCGGGGAGCGAAATCTCCGGTTCGAGCCGATCGATGGACCGAAGTTACCGCTCGAAGACGCGAGTGTCGATGTCGTGGTGAGCATGCTCTCATGGCGCTACCTCGACTGGGACCCGATCGTCGAAGAGATCCGCCGCGTCCTTCGCCCCGGCGGCCGCGTGCTCATCGTGGACATGGTCGTCTCTCCCTTCAAATGGAAAGCCATCGGCCGCGTGGTTTCCGACAAGCTGCGGACAACCCTCCAGGGCCTCCAGCACCCAAACTTCCGAAAAGCCCTCCGCCGTCTCGTAGAAGACCGCCGCTGGGCCGAAATGCTTCGCCACAACCCGATGCGTGCCCAACACGAGTACCGCTGGTACCTCCCCAGCCGCTTCCCCGGAGGCGTAGTCGAAACCCTAAACCTCTCCCCCCGCTCCGAAATCCTAGCCTTCCGCTGGGACGCCCCCGAGAGCCCTGAATCTCCCCGGTAGGTGTCTTCTCAGTTAACCCTCGGAGTGCCAAAACGAGGACGAAGTCCGCTCTGGATATCCCGGAGGGATTAAGGAAAATAGCCCCGCGGTTGGCGTTTCCGAATCGCAGATCCCGCCGAAGGGAAATGAGCGAAGCGAATCGGGACGCCTACCCGGGGTTCCGGTCGCCAACGGCAATAGTCCGAGGCCGCTCCGGTGGCCCCAAAAAAGACCGTGGGATCGCCGCATCTAATCGGTGCAGAGTAAGGGATTTTACTTATTGGCTGTCGGAATGCGCATCGTCTGGTCGTGACCGTTGGTACATCGAGAACTCGTCAAACCAGGCTCGGAACTCTGCTGGATCCGAGAACTTCCTGGAAAATGTGTCCAAAATATCGGTCCGGAACGATTGGTAGAGTTCATCCGGTGCGCACTCCTTCAATGTATTTGCCACAACCTTTAGCATTACAGGGTCGACCTTCGAATAGTCACACCAATCGATGATTATCAACAGAGCAAACCCGAGCCGATCTTCACACCGCTCTTCCTGCAACGCGCCATGAAATAGGGGCGGCCCCCATAACCGACCAGGCATTGCTTCGCGCACCTCCCTCCCAGCCTGCAGGAGCTTCGCGAATTCTTTATCGTCGTAGCCAAGGCATGCGCTCCCCACGACGGAAGCCTCAAGACGTTTTAGCTCCGAGATCCCCAAGCCTCCTCTGAACTTAAACAGCCACGACTGCATGAACGACAATATCCCCATCCATATTAGGATGCGCGACTCTTGTCGCTTAAGCAAGGCGACATCCGAAAACGTACGTCAGTTCCGAACGGTGTCACCACCCATCCTACAATCCATTATGCCCCCGTAGCCGTCGTCTCCGTGGCGACGTCCGGAAACGTACAGCTATACCTGTTATGGTTTAAGCAAGACAGGACTACATCGATGTTCTATCACGTCAACCGACTCGGGTAACGTACAAAGTGCTAATTCGAACTCGCTCCGAAAATAAGTGAAGCTGGTTCCCAGCAGGATGATGATCGACCGGCAAGAAGAGATTGCGACAGCGATCAACCTGAGTATTCTGAATCCCGTGATAACCGTCGGAATCAGCCCAACTGCCGAACAAGGCGTCGTCATCGCCGCTTACTCGGGGCGTTATAGCCGAATGTGGGCCTGGGATGCTGGTTCGTTGAAGATCTTGGGCTATCAGGATATCAAGGCGAGTGTCACGTTGTGTGACATAAGCGAAACTGGGCGCCTTTGCGCCTATTCTGCGATAGCCCACAGTAAGGCTGAGCACTACGTTGCGATTAGTCGGCCACCTTACTTCCACGCCCTTTGGTTACGAAATGCTCTCTACCTTGGGCCCACAGTCGTGCTGTTTTCGAATCAAGGACTTGTGAGATACAGCGTAGATCCGAAGAAGGAAGAGTTTCCCTGGAGTCGTATCATCGAAGAGCGAACAACACCACGTACTCCTTTTCGATTTGAGGAAATGGCCGGGGATGGACATCGGGAAGAATGCGCTCTGCGTGCCTCCCGTTGCTCAAGGTTTTTCTACGACGCTGTCCATTGGCGCCAGGAGACCGGTGCCGTACGCGGTTGGGTAGGAGAAGACCATCTTGGCCGACGAATTACCGTCCAAGACTGGCAAGTCCTTGCCGACGGAGTTCCATTCCTAGACTGCAGCCGACAGCCCTTCGAGGCAGTCACCACGCCCGAATGGGCAAAGAGTTGGGAATGACCGAGTAGGCTCGATTTCTCAAATCGCGGGCGGGAGTATCGTCTTATGCCATCCAGTGTTTGACTAATTAGCTTGTTTTGGAGAGTTCTGTAGGCGCGGTATGGCTTGTGGCCGCGAACCCAGATTGCGATTTGAACCTACTGTCGCTCTTGTCGAGCGCCCCGAACGCCGGCAAAAACCATCCGGCGGCTACAAATTGGGATGTGAGTTCAAAAGCTGGATGGTATCAGGAGTATCGTCCGCACTCTTAGTCTCCGTCTGGCATGGCTTCCATTCGCTTCACTTCTCGCTCGAAATCACCCTCGTAATCGGCGTCCTGTTTTCCGCGAAATGTATCGTACTGCTCTTCGGCAAGCCGTCTGGCAACCTCGGCGGAAACCTTCCCGGCGTTCGTCAAGACCTCGAATCCGTTGAAAGCAAGAAAGGCATCGAGCCGGTCAACCCAGTCGGTCATGCGCATGGCGACCTGGCGGGAGGCCTGCAACTCAGCAAAGTCCAGGTACATGGACACAATGCGATCAAGCACCTTGATCTCGCTCTCGATAAGGTAGTTTTTCGCCGTCCCGACGTCCGATTTAAGGATCTTGCCGGATGGCGAGTTCTTCCACACCGTCAAGCCCATCGTCGGCTTCTCGGCGTCCGCCCGTGCCGCGATGATCTCAGCAGCGGTCATGCCGCTCACCGCCCAATGGAGCTTGTTCTGAACCGTCTTGAAGAACGTCTTCGTAACCTCAGCCTTAGGATCGTAATCGATGCTCGCCTGTTCGTATATGTCGGTGATTTTGAGATAGAACCGGCGTTCGCTCGCCCGAATCTCGCGAATGCGCTCAAGGAGTTCGTCGAAATAGTCTTTGCCGAGTCGCTTATTGAGCTTGAGGCGTTCGTCGTCGAGTACGAAACCTTTGATGATGAATTCCTTAAGGGTCGCGGTCGCCCATATTCTGAACTGGGTGGCCTTCTTGGAACTGACTCGATAGCCGACAGCGATGATTGCGTCCAGTGAGTAGTACTGGACCTGGTAACTCTTGCTGTCGAGGGCAGTATGTGCAAATTCTGCACATACTGATTCGCGGACCAGCTCTTGATCTTCAAAAATGTTCTTGAGGTGTTTAGTGACGACCGAGCGGTCAACCCCAAAGAGCTCAGCGAGGTGCTTTTGCGTCAGCCAAAACGTCTCTTCTTCGTACCGAACCTCAACGTGGGCAATGCCGTTTGGCGTGGTGTAGAAGATAATCTGCCCGGTCAGTGGTGTCGGCTTCTCTGTGCTCATGTGAAACTGATTTGGGTTAGCGCTTTAGAGGAATTCTGAAGCAAGCCTCGCTCAGCACAATATTAGCAGAACTACGTCTACGTTAACAAATAAGAGTCCAACCTTGAAGAACAGCGACCAGCCCAACGTCCCCAAGGCACTTCTGCCGAGATATTTCGAAATAACGGCTATCACAGACGAGGTCTGCAGCCAGACCATCGGAGACGAATACCTACTCCTTTGTCGTGAGATGACCGCGACACTGTGTCGCAAGCGTCCATCCCCAGTCGCCACTGGGAATACACGCATTTGGGCAGGTGCGATCGCTTACGCGATCGGAAGCATCAACTTCCTATTCGACCCGCCCCAAGTTCCCCACGTCACCCAGCAGGATTTCTGCGACGCATTTGGCGTCAAGCGCAGAACAGCTCACGAGAAGGCAAACGAGATCATGAAACTGCTTAAGACTATGCAGGGAGATCCCAAATGGTGGCTTTGGAGCCGAATGCTGGACAATCCTTTTGCATGGTTCGTGCAAACCAAATCCGGCATTATCTTAGATGCCCGCGATATGGACCGAGAATTCCAAGAAGCTGCATACGAGGCCGGACTGATTCCATTCGTTCCATAGGCGCCGTATCAGCATCCACCAACCAAATGCTGGAAAACGAAGACTTCAATCGTTCCATTAGCTTGGCTGGCGATCAAAAATATAGTGACAACGCGGTAGATAACCTATGCTCATACCTCCGCCATGGCTCTCACGAAGAGCTCCTAGCAGCAATCAGGTTGCTCGGCAGCCTAAGGCCGACGTCCGCTTTGCAACCGCTCCTGGATGTATTAGAAGAGTGCGAGCACTCATTGAGACCAAACGAAGCTGAACTTGGCTTACCCGGCTCAGCCGGACATGGATTGGCAATAATAGGAGAGATTTGCGATTCTCTCGCTAGGTATGACTGCGATAAGTCACACAAGACTCTGCTCAGGCTAATCAATAGCTCTGGAAACCAGTGGGTCCGGTTCACGGCTTTGAGGGCGACCGGATTTGAATCCAACTGGCACGACGAACACCTAGTTCGGCGCTACTTAAAACAAAAGAGAAGCACGAAGCTCCGTGTTGCTGCTTTGTGGGCTATCCACGAGACGAGTGGTTACCGCCTCGACGGTTACAAAGCCCTTGTCCTTCCGCTCCTAGCCGACGGCTCCCCTTCTGTCATCATCGCGGCAGTGGACGTGCTCGCACTATTCATCCATCGGGATAACGCCATCATGACAGCGTTCGAGCCGCTCCTGGCCGACAACCGTTTCTGCAATATATCTAAGGCGACGGTCGCTCATTATGTTTCGAGCTACTTTGAACTTACGGTGGAGTGAATTGGGCCGCGGGTTCGCATAGAAGTGACGGAAAGGCACGGCCTTGGTCTGGTGACGTCCTTTGGCTGGAATTCCAGATTGAGCAGCTTTCCGTATGAACATCTCGCAGTATCCCAAAACTGGTATAATGGCCCAAAGGTGAAGCCTGTTGACTGGATCGGATCAAGTCGGAGAGACCTTAGAGCTTTCCCGAAGTCGGTGAAGGAGACCGTTGGCGAGGCCCTCTATTTTGCCCAGAACGGCAAGAAGCATCCTACGGCAAAACCGCTCAAGGGATTTGGAGGTGCTTCAGTCCTTGAAATTGTCGAGGACCATATTGGAGACACTTACCGAGCCGTATACACAGTCAAGTTTGAAGAGGCGGTGTATGTACTCCACTGTTTCCAGAAGAAGTCTAAGCAAGGAATATCGACACCTCAAAACGAGATAGAACTGGTGGAGAGGCGACTAAAAATCGCGGAGGATAGGCATCGAGAATGGATAGAACAGCAGAAGAACAAGTAACGAGAGGAAGTGGGAACGTTTTCGCTGACTTGGGCCTTCCAAATCCTGAGCAGAGACTCGTCAAGGCTGGCTTGGTGCTCCAAGTTCATAATGTCATTGAGGCAAGGGGCCTGACTCAAATGGAAGTAGCATCCATCACTGGCGTGGCGCAACCGAAGATCTCGGAACTTATGCGAGGCAGATCCCAGGGCTTCTCCACGGACAGGTTGCTGCGGATACTCAATACGCTCGGCCAAGACGTCGAAATCATCGTGAAGCCGATGCCGATAGGGGCCACCCGTCCCGCTAGAGTGATTGTTGCGGCACGCGGCGCCTAGGCCGCCTGCGTTTGGTTCTATCAACAAAGGGCCCGCCCCCCCCGACGCGCCGTGTGCTAATCTATCCAAGCTTTTTGTTCGTGTCCCCTGTCGCCGCGAGAGCGCGATTTTATGGACCCACTCAATAGAAAAGCACCGAAGCGGAAGAGCCTGTCGGCTCTCGCTGGTGCGAGTGGATGTCCGGATTAGAGTTCCAACCCAAGCCCCCAGTGACGAAGGACCCTATTCGACCGCTTCGTCTCAACGAGGGCTTTTTGTTTGCCAAAGAACTGGCCATGGGAGAATTCGATGTTACAAAAACTTGAAGCGCGACTAGAAGAGCGGGCACGCCTACTGGAGCAAGTCGAGAAGATGCTTGAACAAGACGAGCGAGTGACCAATGCCTGGATGTACGGCTCCCTAGGGAAGGGAACCGACGACGTCTGGAGCGACTTGGATGTCTGGGTCGTCCTTGAAGACTCAGCTTATCCTGCGGTCGAAGAGGGCCGCCGAGACTTCGTTCGAAGGCTCGGCGAGCCGTTGATCTGGGTCGAAGCTCCTCATAACGGACCTCCCGGTGGCACCTGGCTCATGTCTGTCTACGACGCCCCAACCGGTCCGCATATGATCGATTGGCGGTTTCAGCCGTTCAGAAGCGCGTGGAAGCCAGAAACCCAACGTGTCTTAATCGACCGCCGGCCGTTGCCCACGCCGGAGGGCGATGTCCCATTCAATGGGACCGCTACGTGGCAGCCGACGCCGGAGCAACAGGACGCTAACCGCGCCGCGATGTTTTGGATCATGACCCTAGTCCAAGGCAAATGCATCGCACGGGATCCCGTCGCCAAAGGATTGACCTTTGAGGCCTTCATCCTGAACTTCGTTCGAGAGGTGGCTGAATTCAGGGGTGAGAACGTGGTGATAGACCCCAACCATGACTTGGTAGACGTAAAGGAGAAGATCCTGACCCTTCAGGGGCATGCCGCGAAAGTAGCCGAGGTCGCCCCCGAGCACTCTGCACCCTTTGAGCCGGTGACACGATTCCTGGACTTAGTGCTTGAGTGCGCCTATCCTGGCCACTGCCGAGCCGTCTATTAGTAGGAATTGCTCTAGCATCGGGAAAGAGGCCAAATAGCTCCTGTCAACCTCGGAGAGGTTGCGTCCGATAGCCCACAGTTGCGCTCCGGCGCTACTGTGGGTCGGCGGAGTCGCCGTTTCCCAACCGCGGAGCGGTTGTGTCGCACTCGACCTCCAAGGTTGGTCAAATACCAGCAAACAGGGTTCCCGTCATGGTCCGTCGAATTCTAACCCGAGCGGCAGAATGCGACTCGACCTCTCTGAGGTTGGGGCCATCGACTGCACCGCCCCACAGTAGGCGCACGGAACGCCAACTGTGGGCTACGCGACATAACCGCTCCGCGGTTGCCGGAACTGTGGGTCTACACCCCATCCCAATCAGTTAGCCTTCGTCCACAGGAGCACGGCCTTGATCAACAATTCTCATTAACTCCGCCAAGACCTCCCTCAATCGTTCAGTCGGAATCTCCAGTGCCGCGTCCGCGATGTGAAGTTCGACCATGCTCCCTCGGGCGGTTGGCTTCGCCCACCCGGGCAGTGCGCACTTCTCGCGTATCGCGATCTCTCCCGCAGCATCAAGGACTGCATCGGCAGGAGCATCGAAATGAAGGTGCATCATGTTCGTCGGCGGCGCTTTGGGGACGACGGTGACCCCGGGGAGTTCGCCAAGGATCGCCGCGACCTCTGCCGCTTTCGCAACATAGGCTGGGATAAGCGACATGTGCGCGTCCATCCCGATCTTTGCTGAGATCGCGTTGGGAAACATGTGCACCAAATTTCCTCCGTGGCGCCGCATCCAGATTCGCGCCTCGGCGATGAAGTCGGCCGGACCCGCCAAGGCCGCCCCCGGCAAGCCGAAAAAGATCTTATAGAACGACACGTAAACCGAATCGAATCCCGCCACGATTTCGCTATAAGGGCGTTCGAAATACGGCTGGCACTCCCAAAGCCGGGCGCCGTCAAGATGAACTTTTGTGCCCAGAGCACGGGCATAGTCCGTAATCGCCGAGAGCTCAGACCAAGTTGGCAACTGTCCCCCGATCTCACGCTGGGGCAATTCGATTAACAAGGAGGACAACGGACGGTCCACAGCCTTGAGATCGTCGAGTGTAAACAGTCGGTCAGGCTCACCAAGCAACTCGGCTTCAAGATGATGAAGTTCACGATATGCCATATGCTCGTGCAGTTCGAGATGGCATGTCGGATGAAATGCGACCGTCTTGTTGTCCGCCCGGTCCGCCCAAATTCGCAGCGCAATCGGCTGAGCCATCGTGCCGCTCGGCATAAACACCGCCGCCTCTTTTCCGAGAATCTCGGCAATCTCCTTCTCGAATTCGGCAACGAACCCGCCTCTGCCGTATACGTCTGTCCTCAGTTCGGCATAGGGGCTGTCGGCGATCGCCCGCATTCGGTCGCTAACTGACTTTCCCTTGTGGCCGCCCAACGACTGGGTGCATGCCGCCGCGTGCTGGTTAAATTCTTCGCGCGTCATTCGCCGGACTGCCATGGATCGCCGATCTTGCCTTGCAGATCTTCGATCGTCTCGGATGCCTCGCGCAATCGCATGGATAGGACGCGAGACAAGTTGCTGAGCATGATAAAGCCGATTTCCTTGTTTTGAAACATGAAGCGACGCAGCTCTTTACCATCCAGTACCGCGTAACTCAGAGGGCCTTTGGCTACGACATACGCCGAACGAGGCTGATCGTCAACCAGCGCGATCTCGCCGATCACCGAACCCGGTTCGCGCTCGCCGAGAAGGACGGCGCCTTTTCGGTAAACCATCGCGGTGCCGTCGAGGATGATGTAGAGATCGGGGTCCTTCGCGCCTAACTTCACGAACTCGGTACCCGCTGTGACAATCCTAAGCTTCGCCAGTTCGGCGACCTTTACAATGTCCTCGTCGCTAAGACCGACAACCAAATAGTTTTTTTTGAAGTAGGTGAGATTGATTTCCATGCGGGAAAAGGGCTCCTAAACGCTACGTCTCCAACGAACCCGTTGGAGACGTGGGGCGATTCTACCTCTTGCCGAAAACGCTACTCGTAGGCTTCGAACAACTCGATCAGGGGTAGGAAATTCCGATGCCGGGCAACGTCCAAAGGAGTTAATCCGGCCTCGTTGCGTAGTGTCGCGTCTGCGCCTCGAGCCAGCAGCACCTTGGAAGTTTCAAGCTGACCATTCCAAGCGGCAGCGTTAAGGGCCGTGCCATATCCGCCCCGGCAGTTGATGTCCTCTGGCCGATAATCCAAATTGTGAATCAATCGGGGCACGAGTCCCCATGCAGCAGGCACGATCAACCCAAAGGCCCTCGGGTTCGCGCGGAATTCTGAGTCCTCCAACTCATCGGAAGCTCCCGCCGCTCGAAGCTGAGAGCAAAGCTCCTGATCTCCCGAGTACTCCGCCCAATGAAGTGCAGTAGCCCCGAGATACCCACGGAACCCAATGTCCGCCCCCCCTTTCCCAAAAGCCATAACGCCGCTTCCGCTTGGCCGCTTCGACAA
>Ga0207011_1071_pt2 | contig 18011 bp, 18 predicted proteins | sample Alteio_BWMinCont_79_FD_153466 | JGI IMG/M metagenome (GOLD analysis project Ga0207011, IMG submission 153466) | Enriched cells from forest soil in Barre Woods Harvard Forest LTER site, Petersham, Massachusetts, United States -... | ecosystem: Environmental > Terrestrial > Soil > Temperate forest >...
GGAAAAACGCACTTATAATAGTTATGCTCAGGCAGGTTTAGCCTGAACGAGGTTCTCCTTGAGTTCGCCGAGTTACGCGCTCGCTTAGAGGAAGCGGAGTCCACGATAGAGGCTATTCGATCAGGCGGAATTGACGCCCTCGTTGTGAGCAGCGAAACCGGCGACCAGGTCTACACGTTGAAAGGCGCAGACGAGCCCTATCGCGTTTTCGTCGAGCAGATGCAGGAAGGAGCAATTACCCTGGACAGTCTGGGGACGATCCTTTACTGCAACCGCTCGTTTTCCGACATGCTGGGTGAACCACTTGAGTGTGTTATGGGGAAGGCGATCGGAACGTATTTCGGCACCGAAAGCGCTTTTGATGCAGAGCGCATTTTCTTAGCCGAAGGCAGTCGAATTGAGACAGTGTTAATCAGCCGCAGTAGGGATATTCCAGTAATCTGTTCTGTCACCCGTATCAGAATCGATGGACCTGCAGTTTTTGCCGTCACGGTCACTGATCTAACCACCCAAAAGGATCATGAGGCCGACCTGAAGCGTGCTGTTACCGAGTTGGAGGGTTTCTGCTACTCAGTATCTCATGACCTTCGCGCACCGCTAAGGAGCATGATCTCAGCAGCGAATATCGTAATCGAAGACTTCGGGTCATTTCTTCCACCCTCGGGTGAAAAGGAGCTCAAGCGCCTCGCAACGTCCGCCAGCTATTTGGGCCGGCTCATCGACGACTTGCTTGCCTACTCTCGGCTTCTGCGAAATGAAGTTGCTCGGGCGACGGTGGATATGTCGAACCTGGCGCAAACAATCGCCGCAAACGTAGAAGCGGAAGCTAATAAACTTGTCGAATGGCAGATAGAGCCTGGGCTTGAAGCTGCCGGAGATGCAAGGTTGCTCGGGATGGCGCTCCACAACCTCTTTTCGAATGCGGTCAAATTCTCTCGGAAGGGTGAGCGGCCAAAGGTCCAATTTGGGCTCGATGTATCGAACGGAGCTTTCTTCGTTCGAGATAACGGCATAGGTTTTGACATGCAATACGCGCATAAGCTTTTTATGCCGTTTGAGCGTTTGCATCGCCAGGAAGAGTATCCGGGAACCGGGATTGGGCTGGCAAATGTCAAGCGTGTAGTAATGCGCCACGGCGGCCAGGTTTGGACCGATTCCGCCCTCTTAAATGGAGCAACCTTTTTCTTTACCCTCAGCCCGGAATCGTTACCGAATTCGGACAAATAATTCGCTGCGGGCGGAACAGCATCCATGCCCAAAACGGTCAATCCTGCGTAGATCGATATCTTCTATCGATCAATAAGGAGAGCAAATTGACAACAACTATTTACGCCTCATTTCTTGACGCCACAGACGCGGAGCGAGCAACCGGCGCGCTGATGGATCACGGGATAACGCTATCGAACATCACTTTGATCGCCAACGAAAGGTATTGGAACGAGCACGACCAAGAGAGTAAGTCCATTCAGGATCATGCGGCTGGAATCACCACAACGACGGCAGCGGATGCGGGCATCGGCGCCGTCAAAGGGGCGAGCGTCGGGCTGGGCGTAGGCGTGCTTGCCGCATTGGCCGCGGTGTTCATTCCCGGAGTGGGTCTTGTCATCGGCGGTGGCGCATTGGCAACGGCTCTAGCCGGTACCGCTGCAGCGATAGGCGGCGGCGTCATTGCCGGTGGCGTATACGGGTTCCTGAAGGATCAAGGAGTTCCCGAAGACCAGGCTTTGGCTTACCGAGAAACTTTCGATTCCGGCGGTGTTATTCTTGCGGTCACGATGGATGAAAGCATCGATCGCGACGAAATCGATGCCGTACTTGCGAAGTACAACGCCGTAAACGTCAACCGATACGGAGCCGTCTCGCTCCGGTAATCGATGCAGGGCACTTTTCCTGTGGCACCCAACCGGGGGTGCCACAGGTTGTGCTCATGGATTGAATTACCCGACAGCGCTTAGTAGTGAACCGTGGCGGGCATGATGGAACCGCCTGATTTATTCCGCCAAAGCTGATAGTGGGTTCCATTCGAGGAAGTTCCGGATAGGTATTCCACGGGTCCTGGGTCGGTCAGGGTAAACGACACTGGCAGCGATTTTCCGCCTTCGACCAAATTGACCACCACTTGTCTGGGCAATGCTGTTCGGCCGATTTTCTGACCGGCTGTCGCAAACGAACCCGCCGTCGAAGTTTCCACACCCATTCCGAGGCCTTTTTGAACGACTCTACCCGTGAGCTGTGAGGGGTATGCCCCGGAAATGGTTACCTCGCACCGTTGTATGGAACCGGGCATTGAATCGCTGCCCGACCACCCTTCCCACGTGCCATTGAGGGGCGTTTTGGCGTCGGGCTTTACCAAGTGGAACTGTCCCTTCGGGTCGACTGTCCATAGCTTCCCTTTGTCCTGGGCCGCAAATGTAACCACGGTCAATAGTGCGATCCCAAGACATGTCATAACCTGCTTTGAATTGTCCATGCTAAACCTGCCTGAGCATAACTATTATAAGTGCGTTTTTCCTGACAGCCAAGCTCTCATCTAGAACTCGTGACACCACAGACGCAAACCGAAAAACTGAAAAACGATCGGGCAGGCTGGGTGCTTGTAAGTGTCGGCGCCATGCTGTGGGGAACCGACTTACTTCTTCGCCCGAGCGTGCTGTCGGCGGGCGTCGACTCGGTCACGCTAGTCTTGGGTGAGCATCTTGCGCTTACTGTCCTCTTTGCGCCGGTGCTCTTCCGGACATGGCGATCTTGGACGAAGTTGAGTGCCGCCGAGATTGGGGGTCTGCTGTTTATCGCCTGGGGCGGTTCCGCCGTCGCCACGGTCCTGTTGACTAAGGCCTACGCTGCCGGCGAACCCTTTACGGCGACTCTCCTGCAAAAGTTACAGCCGGCTTTTGCGGTTGCCTTGGCCGGTCCTGTATTGAAAGAGCGGCCGAGAAGGTGGTTCTACGCCCTCTTCGCCGTCGCCATGATGGGCGCATACTTAATGTCGTTTGGCCTAACTTGGGCTGCGGACCCGGTGAGCAAACAGGCGCTGGTTGCCGCCCAATTGGCGGTTTGTGCCGCTGCGATTTGGGGATTCTGCACCGTCATCGGACGGTGGACGCTGAGACGTTTGGAACCGTTTACGGTCGCCGGGATCAGATTCGTCCTGGCCCTGCCTGTACTCCTCGCCTGGAATCTCCTTTCGCAGGGGACGCAGTCCGCTAGATTTTCAATCCCATCAAGCGCGTGGCTGCCGTTGATGGCGATCGTCCTGTTTCCAGATGCGCTGGGAATGGTGCTCTACTACATCGGATTGCGCCGAACGACCGCATCCCTGGCGACCCTGGCGGAATTGGCGTATCCCGCCACCGCAATTATCCTCGCCTATCCCACGACCCATGACTTTACACCTTGGAAGTGGCTTGGCCTCGCACTTTTAGTTGTGAGCCTATATTTCATAAGGCTGGAAAACTTGGTCACCCCGCGCAAGAGTGACCAAGTCGAAGAAGCCGCGCTTGGTGCTTAGAAGCGCGTCTGATACTGAAGGAATCCGAACGTCAACTGGTTCGAGTTGCCATAGAGATGGCCTACGAAGTTCCCTGGCTCGAAGAACGCGATTCCAGCAGAGAAGCTGCCAGTGTTCTTGAGCGACCAAGTTGCAGATAGGTCGTACTCGCGACCAAGGTCGCCGCCGCTGCCTCCTGTCGGATCGACCAAGGGACCGCCCGGTCCGGTGTTCACGACGCCAGTCGCGCTATACCACGCGGTGGAAGCATCGCGAAGCGAGAACGAGTGCGCCTCAGCCTTAAGCGTCAGCGACTTCGTCGTATGGTTTTCAAGCTTGAGCGCCAGCTCGTTCATATTCTTCCAACCGACCAAGTCGGCGAGGCCGTACAGGTCGTGGTTAGAAGGATAGAGATTGTCGAATGTACGATTGGTCGTCGCGTTGCTGCCGCCGCTAGCGGAGTTGCCTTCGATGCTTAGAGTCGTCTTTGGCAGCACGTGCTCACTTACCCCGACGTGGTAAGCCCACGCCCGTTGATCGAGGCCATTGTTGCTGCCGTACTGGACGGCTCCTTCCGCTTCGACGGTTAATTTGCCGAACTTGTGACTAACGAAATGGTCAAGTGTGTCTTCATCAATGCCGGATTTCGTGCCTAGATCGTGCTTGTAGATCAGGCTTGTCGTGCCCCAAGTCTTATCGGCATGAGTGATGCCATCGACCCGCGCAGTTTCCGGCCGAGTGTTCGCCACGGCGATCTTGCCGCCCCATGCGTCCCACTGCCCGGACTTGGCGTAGCCGGCATCGAAGGTTCGGCCAAGGTTAAGCCAGGGCGTAGGGCCAATCAATCGCTCCTTCCCAAGGCTGAGTTCTTGTCGTCCGGCGATCGCAGTCAGATTTGACGAGGTGTACTTTACGTACCCTTTGTACAGGTCGCTGTTGTCGGTGCTCGCGTTAAGATTCTGTGTCCAGTACACGTCACTTGAGTTCTGATACGTAACGTTTGCCGTCCATAGGGGACTGGCAACGTATTCCAATCCGATTCGGAGTCGAGTGTAAAGGTCGGACCGGTTAGCACCGGAAGGGCTGGAGAACGTCGGATTGACGTGCCGCTCATATCGCTCGCGGTCATCGACGAATAGGTTGAGTTGTGGAACGTTTTTGAACAAGGCAGGAGGAATATAGACTAAGACCATAAGGAAAACTCGGTCGCCATGTTAGGCGTTTCTGATTCGCAAATGGAACTAGTAAAGTGCCGCTAAATGCCACTCGGTGAGATATTGCGCAATTTTCTACCTAGGGTGCGATCCAGCAGATTCCGTCCACTCCAGGCACGAGGTCTATCGTCGGCAGCATTTCCCAAGTGGTGACGTCCAAAACGGCAATCTTGCCGGAGCCGATGCAACTAACGTAGGCGCACGCTCCGTCAGGGCGGAGGTACAGCCCGATGCTGGAACTGGGGAGATCGAATGTGCGGGCTATGTCCAGTGTCTTGAGGTCGATCACGAAGAGTTGATGTGATTTCGGGGACAAAACAATCAGCCAGTCACCGTCTGGCGTAGGGGTTGATGCAAACGCCACGCCGGGAATGTCGATCCACCTGACGATTTCATTCGTCCCCGTATCGATCATCGCGATTCGCGGTTCGAGTTGGTCGTGAGTGAATACCCACTTGCCGTCTACAGATATCGAGATACGCTGGACCATCCCAGCCACCGGGATGATCGTGATCAGATCCTGCTTTACCAGGTCGAGGACGCTGACCGATCCGTCGCTTATGTTCGCGGTGTAAGCCCTGGTTCCATCTGGGGAGAAGACGAACATATGCGTCTGCTCTTGTCCGGTAGGAATCCGTCCAACGACAGTGTCAGTGGTCACGTCGACCGCGTACAGGGCGTTGTCTAGTTCCGCCGTTACGTACAGCAAGCGATTCGCCCCAAACAGCGCTCGATGTGGCCTGACCGCCTTGCCGAGATCGATGGTCCGGTCAAGTTTGATCTCCGCTAAGTCGATCACATCGATCTGCCGTCCATCCGTGCCCGGCTGCCCGGCGCCCACATTGCTGTAGATCGGCACATATGCGAACTGGCCGTCCTCAGAGAGATCCACCTCATGCCCATTGACGCCGACCGAGACCTCACCCAGTATTTCATGTGTACTCGCATCCACCACGAGTACCGTGTGGTCGTATTGATTGACGACGACAAGCCTTCCGTTTAAACCCTTCATACTACGAGTTAATGTTGATCCGTCTGGGCTATGAGTTGCAATTCGAAATTCCTGGCCCCGTGTCGATTTTGACGATGCTCTACGTGCATCCGTCCAGGGTGGGAGACCTACTTGAGCCGGATGAGACGTCTGTATCGCCCGGCGGCCAGATTGGACAATACATCGATGGTTTTGGCAATCGGGTCGGCCGGATTGTGGCGCAGCCGGGGAACCTGACCCTTACCGGATCCACGCTGATCTCCGACCCAGGCGAACCCGACCCGGTTTGCCTTACCGCGAAAGAACACCCAGTTGAGGAGTTGCCGGACGAAGTCCTGCAGTTCTTGCTCAACAGCCGCTATTGCGAAGTCGACCGGCTGTCTGCGGTAGCGTTCGAGTTATTTGGTTGGATGGAGCCGGGATGGAGCCGGGTTCAAGCGATCTGCGACTGGGTTCACTGGAAGGTCACGTTTGGCTACCATCACGCGAGATCGTCGAAGACGGCCCTAGACGTCTTTACGGAACGCGTGGGGGTCTGCCGAGATTATCAGCACCTTGCAATTACTTTCTGCCGCGCCTTACATATTCCGGCCCGTTATGCGACTGGATATTTAGGGACTATGGGCATTGTTGACCCAACGGCAATGGACTTTAGCGCTTGGTTCGAAGTGTATCTCGACAACCGGTGGTGGACGTTCGACGCGCGAAACAACACGCCTCGAATTGGCAGAATTCTAATGGCCATCGGAAGGGACGCGTCGGATGTCGCTCTCACAACATCGTTTGGAATCGCGAATCTCGTCGGTTTCAAGGTGATATGCGAAGAGGTAGCAGAAGGCGTCGGTAAATAAGAAACCAAACGGTTAGTGCCGTGGTCCCGATGCCAACGGATGCCGCGTACTTCCAACTTGGCGCCTCGATGACAAGCGGAATCAGACCAACGGCCAGAGCGGGCGGCATTCGCAGCCGACATGTTCGCATGACGCCGTAGGTGACAACAAGGGAGACGGATGCCGCGATCGGGGTGACCCCGAGGACCTTTACGCAAACAACCCCGAATGCAGCGGCCAAGGTGCATACGACGGGAAACGGATAGGGCTGTTTTGCCCAGGGGCAGGTGGTTGGGTGACCTAGCATTTCGTAGGCCATGACGATGAGCGGCGGAAACAGAAGGAACCGCCAAGTGGTCAACTGGGCCGCCGTTCCCATCACGGCAACAAACAGGAACAGCGCCGGAAACCAAGCCTTGGCATGGGGCGGCGACTCCAGAATGTCGACCGCTCGGTCGTCTTTACCTCGAATCGGGATGAGTGCCTTGCCGTAAGGCGTCTGTTTCCAGACGATAAGCAGCACGGTCAGCAAGATCAAGGAGCACAGAACCGATACCGGATAGAGCCAGCTCTTCACGCCCAGCACGATCGGCAAGATCCCGGCCGAAATTGCGGGAGCAACTTTCGATCGGAGGGCAAAGACCACTCCGATGCACAGCGTCATCGCAAAGAGAATCGTGCCTGCGCTGAACGGGAAGTATCGCCCTATCGCGATACCTAGCGCGGCAGTGACGACAGGGGTTGCAATGAGCTTCCAAGGCTCTTTCGCCCATTTACCCGCAGGTCGAAGCATGACGTCGCTGGCGAGGGCGCCCAACTCGGGAAAGATGATCACGGCAAGGCTCAAACAATTCGCCGCTGCCACAACAACAGCGAAAAACAGGATGCTAAGGCCCTCGGCTACGATTCGCGGTCGGCTATCGACCTTAACTATGCTCGTCAAATAGTTTGATCCCCTTTGAATACGGTGGTTTTTTGCGCAACAAAAATTGCCCGTCTCAGCAAGTCATATGAGACAATACTCATCCCTGAGGATGGCACATGAGATCTGAGGGCATTAGGGCGTGCTTAACCCACTATGTTTAAGAGCAAGATCTTCACTGCTTGGTACTTCTCCGCTTTATGTATTTGGCTGGTCTTATTTGCCAATTTCGACAGCGTCGCCTTCTTTCTCAAGCACTGGTACTACGCCGCAATGATGGTTGGCGGGGCGTTTGTGGCGGGGTTCACTCCAGAAGGGGGCGGCGCCGTGGCTTTCCCGGTGTTAAGCGTATTCCTGGAAGTCAAACGGGAGATGGCGCGCGACTTCAGCATGATGATCCAAAGCATCGGCATGACCAGCGCAAGCATTTTTATCTTAACGCAGAAAACTACGAACCCGAAGGATTACAAGCCGCTCCTTGTGTTCGTGCCGGTTTGCGCACTCGGGACCTTGCTTGGTTTCAATGTCCTCCAGGCTATCCCGGTCTACATCATCCAGGCCATGTTCCTCTCCCTGAGCGTGACTTTCGTGATCGCCTATTACTTCAGCGACCATCGCGGGACTGAAGAGACGGTCAACATCAAGACGAAGCTAGACATCGTTTACTTAGGCATCATCTTGATTATTGGGGGCATGATTTCGAGCCTCTTCGGAACGGGTGGCGACGTCGTTCTTTATCTCCTGCTGGTCACGCATTTCAACATGACGGCGAAGAAGGCGACTCGTATCAGCATCTTTCTTCAAGCCTCAATCAGCATTTTGGGCTACAGTTACCGGGCCTTTTACGACAAGAATCCGATTAGCCACTACCAAGTCCAGACTTGGCTTTGTGCGTTTCCGGTTGTGCTGTTCATGGCGCCGTTTGGGGTTTACGTGCTACAGAAGCTTCACGTGAACTGGATGCTGCGCGCGATCATCGTGCTCAACGTTTTCCAAATTCTGTACTTCAACTTCACGCATCCAGCCCGCCACAAGGTCATTGCCTCGGTGGTTTGTTGCGCCATCCTCTCGGTGATCTTCTACTTTATGCTCCAGCACATGGTGAAGCGAAATAAGGCCCTGAACCCAGCCTCCGCGCCCGCCTGAGGTTACTTGGCCGACTTGAACATCCACTCGAAGTAGCCGCTTAGGCGAGACAACGGTACGTCGCTGAAGTCGAAGCAGGTGGGCTTGTCCAACTGAATCGACAGTATATAGTTCAGGGTGCCGTTTGCTTCTTCGGCGGTCAACGGGTTTACGGTGATGATCTCCTCAGCGTCGCGGTCCTGGCTGAATCGCTCTCCTAACGCACTTGCCGGGCCGAGGCGCAAGGGCGACCGGTACCTGTCTTCTCTTCGCCCGGCATAGAAAAGCCAGATCGGATGTCCGGCGACCGACAGGCGATCGATCGCCTGATGAACACCGCTCATCGCCGCGTCGTTCCTCAGCTTTTGAAACTTGCTATAGATTCCAAGGAGGTCCGACTCCATATTCCGACCATTTGGAAAGGTTGAATCCCAGAAGTCACCCACTTCGAAAAATGGAATTCGCGCAAAGGGCGCCCGCCGGAACGGGTGTTCGAGGTCGATCGGGTCCATGCCGAATTTCCGCAAACACTCCAGTCGAAGAGCTACCGTATATCCGAACTGAAAGACGTCGGGAACCAGATCATGGAGCGACTTCGGTATCAAAACTCCGTTGATGTAGATGCCGCCCGATTGGATTCGGTCGTAGTCAGTTTGGTAGTCGTGGTCATACCCTATTGGAATCGGGTCCATCAGAATTACTCGACGAATTTGCTTATTTCCGGCCAGGGTCGCGAGCCGGGACCAATGGGAGTCAAGGCCGGTTGAGGCAGGGGCAAAGCTGGTTGTGAACCAGGATGTTTCGTTGTGAGAATAATCGATTCTCGCCGCAGGAATCTGGTTGAGTTCTGACCCAGACTGACCAATAGCATTTCGGTCGAACTCCCCGACGTCGCCCGAGAGCATTTCCCAAGGCCGGACGACGAGGTCGACGGTCAGCCCCGATGCAACAGCCGCCTCGATGACTTGAGGTTTTTTGGTTTCAATTCTAACTGCTTTAATTCCATGCTGCTTGGCTTCATCGCAAAACTGCTTGACCGCGGCGACGTCGTCGGTTCGGTATCCGACTGAACATCCAGTAGGCAGCTTGGACGCATCCATAGGCAGTATCGCTGGCGGCTGGTTGCTGCTGCCGTACTGCACCGATCCTGAGTCCAAATTCAGCGGCTGGCTCTCAAGCGCGATTCCGTTCGGCATGATGTATCGAAAGCCAACGGTGACCTGCAGGTGAATCTTGTCTTGCAGATTCGGATCTGGAATGAGGGTCTGTTCTCCATTGTTTCCGGACGTAACAGGCCCGGACGCGTTGACGAATGGAACAGCCGCCTTTATCGTCGAGTTCATGACGGATGCAGGAAACCAGCCAGGGTCGATACTTGCCGATGGCGCCACGTTGATCGTATTGAGGAAAGACTTCGCGTGAAAAATATCGTCGGGGAGGAAGTCGAGTTGGTCCAACAGACGCCCAGACTTAATTTCGGCTCTGGCCGCAATGACCTTGGATTGAATCGCGATCTGCGCCAAACTCGAATTGGCAAGGGCGCGCAAACCCCGCGTGGCTTGACCTTCAATATCGATCGTCAAGACATAGGCAGGGCCGACTCTTCGATACGTTCCAGAAACACATAATGCGACGGCTCGCAAGACATCGGAAACCATGGCGTGGTCGCCGATAACGGCCAGCTTGTGTTTTCCCAGCCTAGCGTCAGCGTAAATCTCCATGTGAGTCGCATTCCGAATCGACTCAAACAGGTCCGAGACGGTTTCGCCGTCTTTAAGCTCAATTGGCACGGAAAGTGCCGGGTTCTTGAAGACCAACTCAGATCGCTTTTCGTCGTTCTCGACGATCTGGCCATAGTAGCCGCCGCTTCCTGGTTTTCGGTCCGTCGTGACGGCACGGTAGAGATGAGTGCCTTCGGGGCGGTAGGTCATGCTAGAAACTCCGCTCAACATCGAAATCTTCGTTTTCGGATCGATCAAGGGAGCGAAACCGACGTCGAGCGCCTTAAAGACCTGTAGGCGCACCTCTTGTGCGACCTCGGGTTTCACTGGAATCTGGTCACCCTCCGTCCCATAGCCCTCCTTTCCGTACACAACTTGCTGCGCGTTTAATGGGTGCGGAATGATCGAGAGCAAAAGCTGCCGCTGTGTGCCTGTAACGTTGCTCGGGGCAAGACCCCTCGAACTGAGTTCTCGCCATTGAGATGTGTTCAGAGATCCCAGGAAGGCGGCAAGCTTGTCGGAGTCGGTCAGCGCGTCGTACGGGTTAGCGAGGCCTTCGTCCGGAAAGTCTATTCGCTGTACCGGCGCAACCGCTGTAACTTGACCGAGGCGCACATATTGCCGGGAATACGAACTTATGTCGGGAGGCGTCTGGTCATTGTCACCCGAAGTGTGTGGACCGAAGCTATCGGCGGCAACTGCGATCAAAAGGCCGGATTTTGCCGGATTCCATTTTTGGGTTACCAAATAGTCATGCAGCGATTGAGCGGCGCAAATGCCTGAAAATGCGCAAAGGCTTAGGACGTAAATAACACGAACTCTCATAACCTCAGATGAAAAGACGCTCTTCGCGTGCTTTTTGTTTTAGTCTTCCGCGCCGGACCTTACGCTTTTGGCTTGGTGCGAGAAAAGACAATCTGGGCCCCAAGACTATGTTCCGGCGACGTCACCATCTTCGTGCCATCTGCACTTACGACGACCGACTTAAGGATCGCATCACCCACAAGAGAGATTGTGTGGCCAGATTGCGACCACGTTCCATTTATTTTCAACGGTTTCTGGCCGGAAATTCCGGTCAAAATGGCAGAGAAGGCGTTGCCGGCTTTTAGGGTCAACACGACGCGCAGTTTTCCCGACGCCGCTTTCATCAGCTTGAAACGGTCTGCATCTATATCCGCTGGTTGCTTTACTTTGCTGAGGTCGGGATGGCCATACCAAGTCCCTATCACGCTGGTGCCGAAGGCGGATGCAACTGAAAGTAGGGCGAAAAAACCGGCGGCAAAACCTCGAGCACTGCGCATACTCGGTTTATACCTATAACGATCATGGCAACCTCCAAGAACAAGACAGCCAACGCACCGTCCGAAATCGTGGAACTCTACGACAAGATGGTCGCTTCTTGCCCCGAGGTTCTGCGCAAGGGCGCGACGATGCCGAACACGGCCGTCAACGGCCACATGTTCAGCTTCGTTCACACCACCGGCGCTGTCGCTCTTCGGCTGCCGGCAAGCGCGCGAGAGGAGTTCATCAACAAGTACGGCACGAAATTGTACGACGCCTATGGAGTCATCCAGAAGGAATATGTCCTCGTCCCCGAGTCACTCCTGCGAAACACAGAAGAGCTAGCCCCTTACTTCGCGATGAGCAACGAGTACACCAAGACGCTGAAGCCCAAGAAGAGTGTCGCGTAATCCTCGAGTCCAGCGCTCAGGCAGTACGCCTGTTCTGCAATGATCAGACCAGCGGCTCGGTACTCTGGGGAATTGTAGGCAACCGAGGGTGAAGATGCGCCTCTTGTACCTTTACGCCCGGGAGTTTATCCCAATTACCCTGATAAGCATGCCAACGAAGTTCGCTTATATTTTTTAATACATGTCGCCGAAAACTTGGCTTATAACCGTTGAATTAACGGAGGCAACAATGCTGACTATCGCATCACTCGTCATGGCGTCCAACCTATTATCCAAAGGCGGGCATCATCACGTTTCGTTCCACAAGCAGAGCTACATCCTGATGCAAGCAAGCCAGAACTACGGCATTGCTACGTTGTATCTTGCTGTGTTTTCCCCCTCGTCGTCAGGATTCGCAGGTGTAACTGGTCCGTTAACGGTGGGGGCCTCGGCCATGTCTAAGAACGGTACCGGACTTGATGAAGTTTCTTCTTTTGGCGGCACGTGGGGCGTTTTGGCGGTCATCCCTGGCGGAGCGTCTAAGTCAGCACCGACAATTCAAGGCGGCGGGTACTTCACGTTTGAGGAAACGACAACTGCTACGGCGAGCGCTTACGCCGCGCAACAATTTCCTCTAGGATTGTGGGTCGGTAACGGGACCGGATACGCTCGCAGCGATTTGGGAACCAGCGCGTCCTATTCTTCTCCTCCAACTGGATCCGCTCCACCAAGCTACGGGGGCCCGACAACAGAATATGGATACACAAACGGAGATATTTTCGCTATGAATATCAACGGCGACTGGCAAGCCGCCATGCCATCAAATGAAAATATTCTTCTCGGCGCCTCAACGAGTTCAGGCTCAACCTACCCAGACGGAGCGTCAGCCTCTGCGTCCTCCTCAGTTGTGGCAGGAAGTTTGGCCGGTGAGATGATGATTATTCTGTACTAATTCATGTTTACGATCACGCTAGCCATCATCCTTGGACTTTCGCCAGGCCAATCTCCTTGCGTTAGATCGATGGTGCAGGAATGTGCATCCCTGTCCGGCAAACTTCACAGGCGAGTCGACTCGAGTGCCAAGTTGAATCGCGAAGTGCTTTTTGTGGAGAGCAGAAATGAATCGCCCGAAGTGGAACTCCGGGCGGTCGCGGAGGCCTTGCATGCTTCCGTCATAAACGAAGCACATGGAACCACTATCCGCCGGACTTCAGGCGATCTCAAAAAACTGCGTGAACAACGGCGAGCGGAACGCGGCAGGTGGATCACCCGAAGACTCGAGGTACTTAGTAAATTCAGGACCTCGAATGAGAAACTGATGGATGGCGCCTCGCTGCTCAGGCTCGCGGCATCGGAAGCAAAGGAGGTTCAAGATGCGTGGAAATACAAGAATCGGGATCATAAGAATTTCCAGTTGACTCCGGCCCAGCTCCTTCCCGCCGAGGCATTACTTGAAGGGATCCTCGCGAAAATTGGAGTCAAGGACTTGGCGGACATCCCCTCTGGGCAATCGAGAATATGGGAAAATCACCCGGCCAGTTCAATTGCTCACGAACTGGGGGACTGTACCGACCTACTCTCTGAATTCAACCGAAAGCAAGAAACTCTCGCCCAAACACCGATTTCCGGAAATGATAGTGGCAACTTCCAAACGCTCAATATGGAAGTTGAACCTTGGCGGCAAGGCCAGGCTGGGGTTTTGCGTGTCCGCCTTTGTATTACGGCGACCTCCAATCGCATTTACGTTCGTTTGGAGGGCTCCGACAGATCGGGACACGTGGTGGTACGTTCTCGCTTCAACGCTGGTCCGACGGACGAGGTTCTGAACCCATCAGAAATCTCGGTTCGGCTAAAGAAAGCATCTCTTTCAGCCCCCAGGCCACTTAGCCAAGATGAACTTAAGGTCAATTGCCTCTTGCCGCCGACGGGAAACGGCAGCCTTCCAAATTGGGCAACCCACCCCAACGATGATGAGCCGCTCAGCTATCTCGCCGCGAAGGCTGTAGGGGGGATAGCCGAGGATGATCTCAAGGGGTGCTTCGTAGCTGACGTGCCCGACGACTTCGAATGGATGGCGAAGTTGTCTGTCAACCGCGACACGCTCGATGTTCGAGCATTCCAGGCGCTCGTCCTGCAGACGGAGCCCTTTGAATTGCTCCATGGTAGTGACTCGGTAGTGTGGCGGCCGATCGACGCTGAGGAAGTGGAGGGAGCGCGTGCGGACCGCCGGGCTTTGGCAAGGTTCATGAAAACTGCGGCGCCAGGCAAGATGGTCGACACATATGAAAGCTGCCGCCTATATCACGCTTCGACAGAGACGTCAGCATCCCTGGCTGGAGTTTGGCGCGCTCTCTGGCAGGAGCGGATTCAGCACCCCTGGCAAGCCGATGACAGCAATTTTCCAAACGTCATGTTTGCGCTTGGCTCGATTAGCGACTCGGGTTGGCAGACCCTCCTTGGCGGTCATTCCCTCACTGCCGATGAATTGGGAATTCGCAACGAGCTCCTTCACCTTGTCGAAGCGGATCTCCCTACAGTGGCCATCGAAGACCCGTCCGTGCCCGAAATAGGTAGGCACCCGGCAGACCTTTTCGATCAGGCTGACGTCGGGTCAGTCAAATTAACTATTAAGCAGGCTGAACTGCCGATTTCGATGGACTGGGAAAGCGACAAACAGCCCCACCAGTGGAAGCCAATGAATCTCGCGATTATGAGCTACGTCGGTAAAGTGCGGGCCGAATACGACCCAAAGTCGGACATCGCGATAATCACCTCTGACCGAAAAACTTATGACGCTTCTTTAGCTCATTGTCATTACCAGTTCGCGACGTTGGAAACCGGGATTTTGACGATCGAGTTCCCCCACAAGGCCACGTACCGGATGCAACTAGCCGCCGCCACAACCGACGTTTCGCCGATTAAGAGCTTTTCCGAGATTGATCCGGACTTGCAAGATCAGATGTGGCAACTGGCACAACAGCGGGCAATCCAGGCTTGCCTTGAATCCGGCCGAGCATTCGAAAAGCTAAAGCGAGAATCTGGCTACCCAGTCGGTGGATGAGGGTTGGAAGGTCTTGGCCGTCTGAAAAGCAACAATCCAGAGCTGGTTAACATTTCAGAATCGCGTCATCGCGAAGGATCGCGTGGGCGCCTTTCACGCCATTTACGTACTGCGTCACATGGACGTCCACGGCCACGCTTGCCAGCGCCAAGGCTGCCGCGCGCGACACGTCGAAGCGCTCGGAGAGGATGGTAACCATATCGCTGACGGCGGCGAACGCAGCCTGGTCTAGGTCTTCGTTCAGCCCGAACGTAATCCAGGCTCCTGGAATCCTTGCCCGCGGCGATGGCATCGGCATATCCTCATGAAGGCTCAAGGTGACGGCGACTCGCTCCATTGGACATTCGATGGCGGTGCCGGACACCTCACCGTCGCCTTGAACGGCATGTCCATCCCCGAGAGAAAATAGGCCGCCCTCCACCTCGATCGGTAGGAAAAGGGTGGTTCCCGCTACCAATTCCTTGCAGTCGAGGTTGCCGCCCGTCCGTCGTGGAGGCGCCGTCGAATGGTGTCCCGGCTCATCGGGAGGCATTCCCATCACGCCCATGAAGGGCCGCAGCTTTACTTGGTGACCAAAACGGTTCTCGGCGAGATTCTTATCCGCGTCAAGCGACCATACGAGGTAATCCCATTCGCCATCTTTGACGCCGGCGCCCTCGGAGATTGGGCTCGTCCAGCACCCGGTCCAACCCCAATCGCCAACCCTGATCTCGTCGACACGAACTTCCAGCGTCATGCCCGGCTTGGCCCCTCGGATTTCCACCGGCCCCACGAGGCAGTGGCCGTTGCCTCTTCGATCGGGATCCCAGTCGTCAAAAGTCCGCCGCACGTGATCCGGGTCCCAAGGATTGCGTGGCTCAAGGCCCCAGCCGGCTTCGAGCGTTTGATACACGACGGTGTCGCCGGAATCAATCGTGATAACAGGCGCAAATTCTCGACTGAAGATGCCGTGAGCCGTTTCTCTGCATGGACCGAGGTTCCAGGTTGCCATCAGTGCATTGTAGACTTGAACTGCAAGATTCCACCGTTGATGACATATCGCAAGCCGCCGCGATCGACGGGGCCATCGGCGTACACTCGGCCGAGGTAGCCGTCACAGCGGGCACAATACACTCCGGTATGAGTGACCCCGTTTAGCGTTTCGAGTTTGAGCCAGACAGAATTGGCCGAGGCCGGCCGAAAGAAGGAGGGCCACCCGGAGCCGGAATTGTATTCGGAGTCCGTGCTGAAGAGTGGTTCGCCGCAAGCGGCACAGTAGAGAGTGCCTTGACGAAACTCGGAAACAAACGGGGAACTGAATGGCGCCTCATCATGCCCTCGGCGCAGAATCGCAACTTGTGTAGGAGTTAGCAACTTCTTCCACTCCGCTTCGGAGTGAACAACTTTGTCGACCCGCCAAGGCCCATGGGAACAGATCGGCAATCCGTTCTTTGGATGTACCGTCTGGATCGCCGCAATCGTCAGCCACATGAGCGCTAATCCGACCGCGGCGCAAAGCGCTCGGATGCCGTCCATATAGGACAGAGTGAGAAGGCAGGTTCGATGTTCCTTTTAGATCGTCGCGCACCACTTGACCACGTCCGCGAACGGGTGCTGTTCAAGGGCGCCGAACAGTCCGTCTCGAGTGAGCGTTAGCCTAGTGAAAAGCGGGCTGTTGAGGCCGCAGAGGAGCTTGGCCAACTGCCGTGGTGATTGCAACTCGGGAGGGCATCGGCGATTCAGAGCAGTTACGACCGACTTTTCGAGTTCAATGGGGCGTAGAGCCGCCGCAGGGAGTTTTTGCGCTGACTGAGTCAGACACCAAGTGCAATGCCCACAAGGATTCTGACGATCTTCGCCAAAATACCCAACTAACGCATTGACTTGGCATCCATCGTGCTCAATGAGATCGACCACTCGTCTCAATCGGGCAATCTCTTGCTCCTCCCGTTTTCCAAATCGCTGGATCAGTTCACCGGCGACCTCGTCAGGTTTTAGCGTTGTCTCAAGGCGAAAATAGGGCGTTCGGACATCTCCGGCCTTCACTTCGACGAGCCCTTTTTGCTCCATGACTTCGATCGCCCGAATCACGCGCCGGCGCTCAACTCCGAGTTCGATCGCAGCGTCGTCGGGGTTCAGTCCGTACCAAATGCGACCGCGTTTTGCGACGCCGAATAGGCTCTTCACGAAATCGCCGTGTACGCCCGGGAATTCGGCGGCAATGTTTGGAATCGATGTAAGAGGTTTGAGCTCATATCCGGTGTAGATCGGTGTGCCGGCCCGCACAAATCCCAAAAGTTCCAGGTAGGTAAGGGCTGTTCGCAGCACTAGCAAACGCATGTCCAGACGCTGCGAGAGATCGTACGGAGAGACTGGGGTTGCCGTGTCGAGCGACCAAGATTGTGCCTCTCTTACGAGGGCTTTGATCGATTCGGGGGAAGGCGTGTCGCCGTAGGCGAAATTCTCGAGTGTAGGGATGTCCTCCGGGCAAGCGAACAACTCTACCGTGGAAGGCAGCCCATCTCGCCCCGCACGCCCGATCTCCTGGCTATAGCTTTCAAGACTTTTCGGCAAGTTGAAGTGGTAGACGTACCGCACGTTCGACTTGTCGATCCCCATGCCGAAGGCGATCGTGGCCACTACAATGCCGGCCGGCTCGCGCATCCACCATTCTTGAACCTCGCTCCGGAGCTCCGGGTACATCCCGGCATGGTAAGCGCGCGCGGGCAGACCCTCCATCGCCAAAGTTTGGGCGACCGACTCGGCCGTCTTCTGGAGCGTTACATAGACGATCGTCGGGCCGGCCGGCCGCTCGCGAAGTCGTGAGATCAGCAAGCGGTCCCGCTGTCCGGATGCGGCCGGTGTGGTTAGAAACGTTAGATTCGGACGATAGAACCCGGTCACGACGCTATCGGCCTGCTCAATGGCGAACGAGCGGCAGATGTCCTGAACGACCGAAGGAGTGGCCGTCGCCGTCAGCGCCAGAACTCGCTCGGCGCCGATTTCCTTCA
>Ga0207011_1099_pt1 | contig 17999 bp, 12 predicted proteins | sample Alteio_BWMinCont_79_FD_153466 | JGI IMG/M metagenome (GOLD analysis project Ga0207011, IMG submission 153466) | Enriched cells from forest soil in Barre Woods Harvard Forest LTER site, Petersham, Massachusetts, United States -... | ecosystem: Environmental > Terrestrial > Soil > Temperate forest >...
CCTCGAGGGCTTTGGCTCTTTCAAAACCAATAGCTTTGGCATGCAAAACGACGAAATCACCGTGGCCAAACCCGCAGGAGTTTTACGCATTGCCATATTTGGCGACTCATTTGTCGAATCAATGCATGTCGACCGCGACAAAAGTTTCTTACAGGTGCTGCAAAAACAACTGGGAGAAAAGCTGCGCCGGCCGGTGCAGGTGCTCAATTTTGGTGTATCGAATTATTCGGTGGCCCAGGACTATTTGCGCTACGAAAAACTGGCTAAGCAGTTTAAACCGGATCTGGTGATCCAGGTTTTTCGCGTGGAAGAAAGCGATAAACTATTGCCCCAGACAAGCAGTTATCTCTCCCTTGTGCGGCCAGTCTTCTTTGTAGGACCGCAGGGGCAGCTCGTTTACGACGATACAAATGTAAAGGCTTTTTTCAATTCATCGGCCGGTAAAAAGATGGTCGCCAATCAGTGGCTCAGACATAACAGCCATCTTTATTGTTTAGCCGGACAGTTCAGCCAGACCCTCAGCAGTGTGCCCGGCTTGAAAAAGAAAGAAGCAGCGCCGGCGCCGGCAGCCGATTTTACCGCAGCGGAAAAGCCCGCATCTCAACCGGCCAATCTGCCCGCAGGCAAGTTAGCTAATGCTCAGCCGCGCACCGCCGGCGGGGACAACAAAGCAAAGTACATCGCCTGCTACTGGTACATGATGGACAAACAACTGGAGAGCTTCCGCAACGAATGTCTTTCTGACGGTGCTGCCTTTATGATCCTGCGCACGCCGATGATCAAGGCCGAACTCGATTCATTGCGCGACAATGCCACCGAAACCAGGCTTCTATACCAGACCGCCGAGCGCATCAGCGCGCCAATTTTAAATCTGGACAGCCTGTACAAAAATCAATTCGGCCCTAAGAACGACGGCAAGCATTTCCTTTGCGGCGGCCACTTCAACAAAGACATGCACAATTGGGTGGGCACGCACCTGGCCGATTACCTGGCGCAGGAGGGCAGCGGGCTCTTAACAGGCGTGCCAAAGGGGGCGAGCAAATGAAGCTTTGTCAAGGTAGTCAGTCCAGCCAACTGTTAGTATCTCCAGCACTTCTCACAAGGGAGTTTTAGACCATGCTCTTCAGCAGCCTTTCCTACTTGCTCTTCCTGCCGGCGGCTGTCCTGGCTTTCTGGCTCCTGCCGCACCGCTTCCGCAGCGCGGTATTGCTGGCCGGCAGTTATTTCTTTTACATGAGCTGGATCCCCCTCTATGGGGTTTTGCTATTTACCCTTACCCTGGCCAATTATTTGATCGGCAGGCTTTTGTACGGCAAGCTTACCGGTGGCAAGAAGGGTCAGGCCAGGGCTGTTCTAACCGCAGGCATAATAGTCAATCTGGCCACCCTCAGCTATTTCAAATACACCGATTTTGCCATCAGCAGCTGGAACTATGTCGTCTCCTTGTTGGGTCCGGCCCTGGGCCACGGCCTTGCCTTCCAGCCGGGCAGCCTGACCTTCCCCTTGCAGCATGTGCTTTTGCCCCTGGGCATTTCCTTCTTTGTATTTGAATTTATCCATTACATCACCGACATCTACAAAGGCAGCAAGCCGATTGGCAATTTTGTCAATTTCTCGCTCTTTGCCGCCTTCTTCCCATCACAGATTGCCGGACCGATCAAACGCTATCAGGACTTTATCAAGCAGCTGGAAGCACCGCGGGTCTTCTCGGCGGTCAAGTTTGAGCAGGGCATAACCCTTATTTTGCAAGGTCTATTTAAGAAAGTAGCGCTGGCCGACAATCTCTCGCCCATCGTCAGCCAGGGCTTCAGCCATGCCACCGCTCTTGGTGGCGCGGAGGCCTGGACGGCATCGCTGGCCTTTGCCATCCAAATTTATTGCGATTTTTCCGGCTATACCGATATGGGCCGGGGCTCGGCCATGCTGATGGGTTTTGACCTGCCCGATAACTTCAACTGGCCTTATGTGGCTAAAAGCCTGACCGACTTCTGGAAGCGCTGGCATATATCGCTCTCCAGCTGGCTGCGGGACTATCTCTATATCCCGCTGGGCGGCAGCAAATGCAGCACCGCCCGCCGCCATTTCAACTTGCTTGCCACCATGCTCTTAGGCGGTCTCTGGCACGGCGCATCCTGGCACTTTGTTGTCTGGGGCGGCTTCCACGGATTGGGACTGGTGATAAACCACAGCTACGACAGCTGGCTCAAGCGCGCCGGCGATCCTGTATCCAGGACACTGGCTGCATTTCACCAGACCGGGGTGGCTGAAGTATTGTCCACAGTGGGCACATTTGCCTTTGTCCTGGTCGGCTGGGTGCTCTTCCGGGCAGAGACAATGGCTGACGCCATGGGTGTTTTACGCGGCATGTGCTCGCCCATGCTGGCATCGAGCTATCTGGCCGAAACCATTGAAAAACATCCCATATTTGCCGCCCTGGCTCTATATGCCGGTTACCGCCTGATTGCAGACAACATCGGCCGCCTCAGCCAACCCGTGCCCCAGCCTTTGCAAAAGCTGGTCAGACCTCTTCTGCCGGCCCGGGTAGTAATCTATGCTAGCCTCTTTATCCTGGCCCTGGGCCTGGCTCCGGCTACGGCATCACCCTTCATCTACTTTGCTTTCTAGGTCGAAAGCTATGCCGACCACCATCCTGGAAAAAGCAGCAAGCCCGAAGGCCAGCCCGCCCAATCAAGCGGTTCGGCCCGGCTCGCCCTGGATGGCGGCAGCCCAGGCTCTCGTTTATTTGCTTGTCTGCATAGTCTTGCTCGAGGGCTTCTTTTATTTGGCCCAGGTGGGCGACAGCGAACACATCAAGCCCGACATCCTGGTTGGATACAAACCATTTGAAGGCAAGCGCATTACCCAGCGCGCAGAAGGATTTGGCTGTTTCCGCTTAAACAGCTTCGGCATGCAAAATGACGAGATAACGGTGGAAAAGCCAGCCGGGGTTTATCGCATCGCTGTCTTTGGCGACTCATATGTAGAAGCGCTCCAGGTGCCCAGGGCCGCCAATTATCTAAATCTAGCCGGCCAGACCCTGAGCGAGCGTCTGGGCAAAAAAGTGGAAGTGCTCAATTTTGGTGTATCAAATTACTCAGTGGCCCAGGACTATTTGCGCTACCAGACCGTGGCCCGGCAGTTTAAGCCAGATCTGGTGATTCAAGTTTTTCGGGTTGAGGAAATCGGCAAGCTCCTGCCTATGGAAACCCAGGCTTTGCTCTTTGTGCGGCCGGTTTTCTTTGTCGGCGAGAAAGGCCAGCTAGTCTACGACAACACCTGTGTCAAACAATTTTTCAAATCCAAGGAAGGCAAACGCATGCTGGCCACCCAGTGGCTCCGGGCCAAAAGCCGCATCTGGGGTGTGGCCTCTGGCATGATTCAGCAGGCCTCGGCATTTCAGTCTAAGGCTGCCCAGACCCTTTTCACACCCAAGAAAGCAGGTCCAAAATTTACCCTGCCCAGCGACAATACCCGGGCCAACTACGCTAAGTGCTACTGGTACATGATGGACAAGCAATTGGCGGCATTCAAAGATCAATGCACCGCCGACGGTACTAAGTTTATGTTTTTGCGCACGCCCATGATCAGACCGGGCATGCATACTTTGACCGACAATGAAACCGAAACGGCGCTTTTGCAAAAAACCGCGGCAAAACTAAAGGTGCCTGTCTTGAACCTGGATCAGGCATACAGAAACTATGCCGGCACCGCCGACGACGGCACCAATTTTAGTGACGGCGGTCACTTTACCAAAAAACTGCACCGCTGGGTGGCAGATTCACTGAGCAACTTTCTGGCAGATTTTGCCTTCCCCAATAATCGACAAGCGAGCAAATAGAAGGACTGTTTATGACCAAGCCCACGAGCCCCACAGTAGAATGCACCCAGATCAGCTTCGAGCTTTTGCCCAGGACGGAGGAAGCAGCCATGCAGGTCATGGCCTGGAGAAATGACGAGCAGACGCGCAAAAACTCCTTCAACAAAGCTGAAAAGATCTGGCCCGAATTTTGGCAAGAATATTCTACCGGTTATTTCAAGGAAAGCTGCCTGCCTGGCTATTTTATCCTGGTGGATGGAGAACGCGTTGGGGTTGTTGGCTTTGTCCGTGTCGCCGCCATTGACGGCAAACAAACTGCCGAAGTATCAATAAACCTGGCCCCGGACAGGCGCGCCCAGGGGCTGGGCACGGCCGTTTTGAAGGCCGTCCAGACACCCCTAAAAGCAGCCGGCATACAGTTGCTCCTGGCCGAAATCCAAAGCGACAATCCGGCATCACTCAAAGCTTTCGAAAGAGCCGGCTTTAAAGCCAACCACCGCTACAAGCAACAATTGTCGGCCGGCAAACAAGATTGGCCGGTTGAATATTTGACCGTAGAACTGAGCGAGCGCTTTTGCATTCCCGGTTTTGACCGCGAAATTGGCGAGGGGGCTTCCTGTTTTATAGTGGCCGAGGCCGGCTCCAATTGGAAAATCGGCACGGCTAAGGAAAACGATGCCATGGCTCGCCGCCTGATTGACACAGCTAAGGAAGCCGGTGCCGATGCTGTCAAATTTCAAACTTTCAAAGCTAAATCGACTTATGTGTCTAACGCCGGCGACAGCGATTACTTGCGCTCAACGGGCGAAGTGCGCAATGTTTTTGATCTGCTCAAGGATCTGGAGATGCCTTATGAGATGGTGCTGGAATTGGCCCAGTATGCCAAAGACACAGGTATCACATTTTTGACCACGGCCTTTTCGGTCGACGACCTTAACGCTGTCGATGCCGTCGTAGACATCCATAAAATCGCCTCCTACGAAAACTCGCATTTGCGTCTTCTGGAAGCAGCGGCCGCCACCGGCAAGCCCTTGATGATGTCGACCGGAGCCAGCCCCCTGGACGAAATCGACTGGTCAGTGGCGCACTACCGCGAGCTTTCCCAGGCACCTTTGATCCTGATGCAATGCACGGCTGCTTACCCGGCTCCGCGCAAAGCCCTTAACCTGAGGACAATCCCCTCCCTGCGCTCGCGCTACGGCTGCCTTGTCGGCCTATCGGATCACAGCAAAGATCCAGTCAGCGCGCCTGTAATGGCCGTTGCCCTGGGGGCCTGTGCTCTGGAAAAACATTTTACGATGGACAACAATCTGCCCGGACCGGATCACAAATATGCCATCGAACCGGATCAGCTCAAAGCCATGGTGCTGGCCGTAAGGCAGGCAGAAGAAGCTCTGGGAGACGGCTTCAAACATGTGGCCGAAGAAGAACAGGAATTGTTTTTGTTTGCCAAAAGATCCCTCCAGGCCCTGACTGATATCGCCCCTGGTGAGGTCCTGGCCGAGGACAAAAATATAGGTATTCTCAGACCGGGGGCCATGAGCAAGGGCATGCATCCAAAGCACCTGGCCCAGGTGGCCGGCCGGCCTGTAAAAAAGGCTGTAGCACGCGGCAGCGGCCTGACATTCGACCACTTGTAGAAACCATAGGACCAGATGCTTAGAACCACAAAAGCAAAGCTCCGCTCACTGCTTAAACCGGACGAAACAAACCCGCCCAGCGGCGAAGATAGTCTGATTCAGGCCGTTGTCGAAGAGCAGCTCTCGGCCTTGCCCCAAAGTCGGATAAAAATAGAACGCTCCAAGGAAGATTTGGATCAAAATGGTCTCCGGCCCGAGGCGCCTTTTTCTGATTTCCTCGGCAATTACAGCCGCCTTCTGGCCGAGGGCGACAAGGCAAGACAGGCGCTTGCCAAACAGCATACAGAGCACCAATTCCTCAGCGATTTTGCCGCTCTGGCAATTTCTTTTCTCAAGCAATGCGAAACGCTGCCACCCACGCTGGCGCCCTTATTGAAGAGGCACTTCTACCGTTTCATTTCTATCCTCAACAGCAAATCCAGCGCCAATATTTTTGAGTACAAGAAGGGACTTCCGCGCGTTGGTCTTCTTTATTTTCCCAATCCCGCCCCCAAACAATTTGTCATCGATGCCCTCTCCGGCGCAGCCGACATTGTCGATATGGAGCCGGGCAAGATGGTGGAGACTGTCTGGCAAATAAAGGGTTATAACTTTGACTACGAGCGCTATCAAAAGGCACTAGCCGACAGGCTGGAAGACGAAATCGAACAAATGGGACCGCAGTTTGTGGCGCGCTTCCCCAGCCGCCAGTGGCTAATCAAAGAGCTGGCCGCTTCCCTCACCTATCAGTGGGCTCTGGTCGAACTGTTAAAGCTGAAATATTTCGACGTCATTTTTTACGGTGCCGGTGAAGTGCCTTTAGCGATGGCGCTCTACGACATGCCGCCCGAGCTTCTGCCGCCACTTGTGGCCCTCTGCCACGGCATCCCCTCGGGGGATCCGATCATGGGCTTCTTCACCCGGGCCGACCGATTTTTGATTAGATGTGAACCGGAAAAAGTGTTTTATACCGATCTCGGTGTGCCGCCTGAAAGGATGCTTGACGTTGGTTCTTCCAGCTGCGAGGCATTCTTTAGCGAAACAGCCCTGCGGCATGCCAGGCTCAATGCCAGGTATGCACTGGGACTGGACGAAAAGGACACGGTCCTTCTCTATGCCACCACATACGATATTTCTATCTACAACACAAAATCCTGCGAAGAAATTCTGGAGCTGATGATCAGCTCCTTTGCCCAGGCAGCCGATGCATCCAAACTGGACAATCCGGTTTTGTACATCAAGTACCATCCCTCCCCCGCCTCGGATCCGACTTTTTCCTACAGCAGAAGCCAGTATCCACTCTCCGCCTTCAATCGCCTGAACCAGCTCGGTTACCGTGTCAGACTGGCCAGCTCAATAGAATCTATCCTGCCTGCCTGCGACTGTTTTGTCGCTCATGAATCAAGCACTCTCACCGACGCACTGGACTGGGGCATTCCGACAATTTCTATAAAGATGCACAACGGACTCTCCAAGCCGCTCCTCGGCTCAAGGGCTTACAGCGAAACAGACTGCCACAAGCATATGAGTGTTTACGACTCGCCCTCTGACATAGGCAACCACATCACAACCCTTGCCACCATGGACAGGGGCGCCGTGTACAAACAATCGAAGCTGTTGTGGCACAAACTTTTTACCTTCGGCCGCACCACAGGCTTGATGAAGGTTGCCGACCTGGTTACATCGCTATTGGCAAAATAGACGGCAACACACTAACTATGGCGCCGTCGTCTCTTGCGCTTGCACTTGTTCAAAAAAGGTCAAATCGGTCTGAAAGGGGATTGGTTTTACATGGACGTCACCGGAAAATGGATAGGCGAACATGGCAACCAGCACCATATTCAGCGCCAGCACCACTGTAACAAGCGACGTCATCAGGATTTGCATCCTGAAATTTTCGACGCCAAAAAAATAGGTGAAAATAACCAGTACGATGCCGCCTGTGATCAGAACGCTCCATACGATAGGATCGAAGGCCGGACTGGCAAGCATAGTGCGAAAACATCGGGAGTCGTCGAGATCGTTTGCCTCGTTAAAGAGGGACGACTGTATGTTCGATTCGCCGCTGCTCGACGGTTTAAATGTAACTACGGCGCTAATCAGAGCTTCGAGTATTTTGTCCGCTTTGGCGCTGTGTTCACCAGCCTCCATTAGCAGCCACTCCTCACCCAGGACCGTCATGGAATAATCAATGCAAAGCTGATGAATTTGCCGAGCTACCGGCTTCGGCAACCCCGAAGAAAGTGTAAATACGTCTCGCAGTGAAGCGGCCTCACGTCCGACAACGCCGCGAGCTTGTTCAAACTTGGTCAGCGAGCCGACGACTACCAGTCCCAAAACGACAGCATAGAGCGTGCCGATAATCGATAACATCGCTGCAGCAACATCATGATGGTTCATCAGCAGCTCGCGACTGACGTTTCGCCTCACGAACCATAACCCGCCAATAGCGCAGAAAATGCTCAAGACGAATGATATGCCGAGGAAAAGGTAACTGCCTAAAAAAGCGCTGTCCACTGTGTTCTTTCACCTCCTGAAATCACTTCTCACTATCGTTTGATGGAGAGACCGAAACCTATTCAGAGCTGCAAAACCTTATTCAGCCGGATTCCGCTAAAACAGCTCAGGCCTCGCAGTAATGACTGGCCAGAAGTGCCGATGACCTCGTCAAACAGGGTAACCCTGCAAGCACAGGGAAAACCAGCCCTTCTTCGGCGTTGAAGTAATGGCCTTGATGAAGCGACAGGGGACGGCCGGCGACAGGCGAAACAAAATGCAAAGGCTGGCCCGCTTTTTTGCCCTTGCTAATTACCAGAATCATAGTCGGATTGGCTGCATCGGGCCTGCTGTCGAAAAGCTCGCAGCGCGACACATTCCAACCATTGGCCAGGGCAATTTCTTTTAGACCACGGCAATAACCGTGATATTCCATGCGCTCACGCGCCGCTTGGTTAGCCAGTTCGAAAGCAGGTTCAAGAAGGATTAGATGGCCGGCTGTGACGCGATAGAGCTCTTCTAAGATTTCTTTTTCTCGCCCGTGATTGGGCTCGACTGCATGGGAGGTGAATACGACATCGAATGAATTATCGGGCAGGGCTATGTGCTCCAATTCGCCTGCAAAAAAATGGCAATCTCTTTTGCCGCCCGCATCTGCCGTCGTCTGCTCAAAATAGCGTCTGGCAATCAGCGCCCGCGACCAGGAAAGATCAAAGCCGTAGATGACACGTCCCAGATCGTCGGGCAAATTTTTCACCACCTCGGCCAGGGTCGTCGCCTCGCCCACGCCCGGCTCAAGAATTGATTGGGGGGAGAAGCCGGCGATAAGCTGAGCAAGAGCTCTGCCGTATCTCTCCTTGCCGGCACGGTAGTCGGCATCTTCTTTCATCAATTTGACGTAGCTGCCGGCCTGCAATTCGTAAGCATGCAGGATTGCCGCCTGCTCGTTTGTTGCCCCCGAGCCAAGCTTCTCCTTGCAAAAGCGCAGAACATTTTGATCCGCTTCGTAGACTTTTTTCAGCTCCAGATGGCTGATCTGTTGCCGGTCAGAAATTTCACCCATACCGATGGACCGCTCCCAATCCGCACTCCTGCCAATTGCTTGCTATTTAACCACAGTCGGGCGCCAGGCTCGGGCAATTGCTGCAAATTAGCCGAAGTCGGCAGGAGTTGACCGGCCGCTAAAATTATTTTCAACTTCAAGTGTCGCTCGGTGGCGCTGGTTGGCTGGCGCCAGGCATCCCCGGCGCCGCCCTGAAATGGGCTAGAATCAGTTTGCCTTATATTTGATTCGTGATCCGGAGCCTGACCAATCAGTCAAACAACAAAATCGCGCCTTCTCTCGCATGCTGGAATTGTTGTCGTTTTGATGATTGGCCTGGCGGTGCCCTTGTTGCATCACTTTGCCTTTTATCATCCGCGCACAACTTTTATTTATGACTCGCGCAGTTATCTGTCCACCACGGCTACTATTGCTCAATGCCTCAAGAGCATCATAAGCGGACATGGCGACATGACGCTTGTGTCGGCGAAACAATTTCTTGCCACCATTGTTAATGACGGGCCGGTAATGACGACCACATTCGCCGCCATTTTCACCCTGCTTGGCCACATTCCCGAAAACAAAGACTGGACTACTTTCCAAATTATCCAGTCTGTCATGCACGCGCTCTCGGCAGCACTCGTCTACATAGCGGCAAAGCGAGCCACAAAGGACGAAACAGCGGCAATTGTCGCTGGCCTTGCCTGGGCCACCTACCCGGCAGCTGTGATTAATAGCGGCCGTTTCTATAACGAACCCCTGATGATTCTTCTTATGCTACTCAGTCTGGTCCTTACCAGCCGGGTGCCAACGACGGCCGCCTGCACCACCGGTGGTAGCTACTTTTCCGGTCTGACATTCCTAATGAAACCGGCCCTCCTGGCCGGCGCCGCCCTCTCCTATCTCAGCCTTTTTCTCTCGCCAAAATCAAAGGCACTGGCCCTGGCTTTTATTGCTCTGGGCGTAATGCTTGCCTTTGGTCCCTGGGCTCTTTATACAAAAACCAATTTAGGCAAAGCCTATTTCACCACTCCCCGCAACAGCTCCTACAACTTTGCCATGGGCAATGACACCGAGGTGGACGGCGTGGTAACAAGCCCAATGCCGCCACTGACCACTATTTTTATCAATGATCCGGCACCGGTTTATTTCATGTTTTCACAGTGGAGCGACAACACGGCCGCCTACCTGACCATGGAGCTGCGCAAGGCCACTCGCATGTATGCCAACCCCTGGAATGATTTTCGCCAGAAATATTTTGGACTCGATGCCCAGGCCCAGCAAATTTGGCACCTCTTGCTTTTGTTTGGTGGGCTGACAGGTACCATCATTTTTATCTGGCAGAGACTGGCGCAAGACAAAATCAATTACGCCCAGAATTCAGTTCAAATCCTTTCACTGGGCTGGTTGCTTGCCCCGACTGTTTATTTGCTCTTTGAGGCAAATTCACGCTATGGATTTTCAATAACACCATTTTTGGCTGTTTTTATGGCCGTGCCGGTGGCGTTGTGGAAACAATCAGGTTGGAACAAACCACAGCCACGATTAATAATTGCAATCTCGGCTGCAGCCGTCCTTACCTTACTGATTGCCAATCTCGATAATCTCACCCGCCTGGATCAGTCAAAAGAAACCGTCCTCAGCCTGGCACCGCATCAGGTGGCAGGCAAGAGACTTTCGCTTGCGTCGTCACACAAACCAAGCTACCCGGGATCCCGAATATTCATCATGGTGGACGGTGACGAGCGGCTGAGCCAGGCCGGTTTGAAGTTAAACGGCAGGTCTATACAAGGCTCTCTCACACACCTTCGTTATTTTTATCCCTCCAAATACAGTGAATATTATGTTTTCCAGGAACTCGGCTATGCCATGGGTGAACTGCCCGAAGACTATCGCCAGTGGCGCATCGTCGAGATACCACCTGACCTGGTTAATTGGCAGGGAGACAATACAATCGAGCTGACGGCTGGGGACAAGGGTGCCACTATTTATGGTGAAAGTGTCGGCGAAACAAGACACTATCTCTCCCCTCGCTTCTATAGCCCAATCAAGCTGGGCAATGCTTCGAAGGGCCTGGAGACCCGCCTCGTCATGCCTGAGATCAAGGCTAATATTTTGCAACAGTCCTACATCGGCAATAGTGGTTTGCAAAACGTACAGCCAGGAAGCCTGCGCATTCACCTGCTATTAGCCGATCAGCTGGACCGGGAGCCGGTAGCGAACGCGGCAGTAACAGCCGGTTGGCCGGCCAGGGCCAGGCACTTTGATCTGGGCAGCAAAAACTTCGATCCTTGTTTTTCCACCGGAAATGCCAGCGAACTGCACATAAGTCGCCATGTGCTTGACGCAGCCAGCAGTGTTTGCGCTGAATTTTCCATCCCGCGCACCGAGGGCAGCAATGCCGTAAAACTCAAGCTGACGGGCATGATCCGGGCAGCCAGGGCCGGCAGCAAGGTAGGCCTATTGCTGGCCTCCAAAAACAAGGCTGGTCAGCCTGTGCTTGTTTCAAAAACGCCCCCCTACGTGCCGGCCGGGCCGGATTGGCAGCCCTTTACGGTCGAAGATATCTTGCCCCAGGGTGAGCTCGCCGAAGGACCAATCACGGTTACAGTAGGCATTTATCCCGGCCCCTGGGAGGAAATATGCGGCTACAACTGTGACCGCCGCAGCGCCGAAGCCGTGATTAAGGATATGAAGCTCGACATGGCCCCTACCTATCAGCTCGACTTAACCAGCTACCGCCTGCTTCTTCTCTAGTTAATTCTGTGACGCAATCGTCCGTTTGTGACGCAGATGAGAGCCGTAACTGGGCTGCCCCAAGCCCTGCGTGGTATCCTTACCTCCAAATTTGCAGGGCTTGGATTGAGATTGAGTACCTGCTCCCGGGACACTTAAACAGGGCAGCTATGACCGATTGGGCAAATTCGACCGTACTAGTAACTGGTGGCACCGGTTCCTTTGGCAAGGCACTGGTGAAGAAGCTTCTCAAAAATTCACCGCCTAAAAAATTGATAATCTTCAGCCGTGATGAGCTGAAGCAATACGAAATGCAGCAGGAAATGTCCGACCGCCGCCTGCGCTTTTTCCTCGGTGATATCCGGGACAAGGACCGTCTATACCGGGCCTTCGACGGAGTGGACATCATTGTCCACGCAGCCGCCCTCAAACAAGTGCCGGCAGCCGAATACAATCCCTTCGAATTTGTCAAAACCAATGTCCTGGGCGCCGCCAACATCATCGATGCGGCCATCGATCGCAAAGTAAAAAAGGTAATTGCCCTGTCCACAGACAAGGCCGCCAATCCAATCAATCTGTACGGCGCCACCAAGCTTTGCTCGGACAAACTCTTTGTCACCGCCAATAGTTATGCCGGCGACGGCGGCACACAGTTTGGCATTGTCCGCTACGGCAATGTGATCGCCAGCCGCGGCTCGGTTATCCCCCTCTTTCTGGAAATGCGCAAAACAGGCGTGCTGCGCCTGACTGACGAGCGCATGACACGTTTCTGGCTCACCCTCGAACGGGGAGTGGATTTTGTTTTGAGCTGTGTCGATCTGGTGCAGGGCGGCGAAATATTTGTGCCAAAAATCCCCAGCATGAAGCTTCTCGACCTGGCCAAGGCCATTGGCCCTGATTGCAAATTTGAATATTGCGGTATGCGTCCCGGCGAAAAATTGCATGAGACTCTCGTGCCCAGAGATGAATCGCCCTGGTGCCTGGAGTTTGAAGATCGTTATGTGATCCAGCCAAGCCAGTTGTGGTGGGACGCTAAGGGATTGATCAAGCGCGGCGGCACACCGGTGCCCGAGGGCTTCCGCTACCGCTCCGACGTAAACAGCCAGTGGCTGGCAGGAGATGACCTATGCAAACTGATAGAAAGCTCAGAGAAAGAGGCGCAGGCAGTGAGCTCGCCCTCGCGATAAACGGCGGCAAGCCGGTACGCGCTACCTGGTTGCCTTACGGCCATCAGGTGATAAGCGAGCAAGATATCGCCGCCGTGGTTGCAACACTCAAATCGGACTGGCTCACCCAGGGGCCTGCGATCAAAGAATTTGAAGAAAGCGTCGCCAGCTATACCGGCGTCAAATATGCAGTCGCCTACAGCAGTGGTACAGCGGCCTTGCACGGAGCTTATTTTGCCGCCGGCATCGGCGAGGGCGACGAGATCGTCACAGCTCCGATTACATTTGCCGCCACCAGCAATGCCGCAGTATATCTGGGTGCACGGCCGGTATTTGCCGACGTTGATGCCGCCACCGGATTGATCGATGTGGATTCGGCCAAAAGCTGCATCACAGGCCGGACAAAGGCACTTGTCGGTATCGACTTTGCCGGCCAACCATGTGACTACGATGCACTGGCAAATCTGGCTAAAGAAAAAAATCTGGTTTTCATCACCGACTCTGCCCATTCACTGGGCGGCTTTTACCATGGACGGCCAGCCGCATCCCAGGCCGATATGGCCATACTAAGCTTTCATCCGGTCAAATCAATCACCACCGGCGAAGGCGGCATGGTTTTGACCAATTCCAAGGAATATTTCGACCGACTGATCACCTTCCGCACCCACGGCATTGAGAAGGACCCGGCGAAATTGACTGCCCATGAAGGTCCCTGGTATCACGAAATGCAATTTCTGGGATTCAATTACCGCATGTGCGACATGCAAGCAGCACTCGGTACAAGCCAGATGAAGTCCATCGACGGCTTTGTCAAAAGAAGAAGAGAAATAGCCGCACTCTATAGAAAGATGCTTGCCGGCTCTGCCTTTTACGATTGTGTTGAGGAGTTGGCCGAGAGACAGTCGGCGTATCATCTCTTTCCAATACTCGTCAAAAAGAAACCATACGCACAAACCCGCAAAGTTGTATTCGAAGCCCTGCACGCTGAAAATATTGGCGTGCAAGTGCACTATATCCCGACCTATAAATTTCCCTATTACAAAGAACTATTAGGCCGCGACCTGTCGGAAGAATTGCCGGGGGCGGAGGAATTTTACGCTCGCGAAATAGGCCTGCCAATTTTTGCTTCCATGACCGATCATGATGTGGAAGATGTGATTCTGGGCCTGGCCAAAATCGGCCAGGCCCTATTAGCTTAGACGCGAGGCCTGAGGCCTTTCTAAAACATCCTGTTGACCCAGGTCTTGGGAGTTTTTTCGTTGATGATTTCTAAATCCAGGTGATATCTGAATCGTCTTGGTTTTTGATCGATGATGAAATCAATCATCTGCTGCAGACCGTCTTTGAGGCTGGTCTTGGTTGAATAGCCAAGCAAGCGACGCGCCTTATCAGCTGAGCATGTAGCCAGTTTCACTTCCTGGGGGCGGCCGGGCATATAGATTGGCTTCAGATCAAAATTAAGCAAGCCGGCAATAGTCTCAGCCAGTTGATTGATGGTGATGAAGTCTTCGTCGGGGCCGATGTTAATAACTTCGCCCAGGACATTTTCACGGAAGACCATTTCTTTCAGACAATAGATATCGTCTTCGACAAAGGAGAAGCAGCGCATCTGCGAGCCGTCTCCGTAAATGATTGGTTGGCGTCCCTGCAACATCAAATTGATCATGATCGACGCCACGTTGCGATAAGGATCGTCGTATTTCTGGCGCGGGCCGATGATGTTGTGGGGCACAGCAATTACATATTCGACATTGTGAATATCGCAAAGATTGCGCAGAATTTGTTCGCCGGCCAGCTTTGCTATGCCGTATGGGTCCTGGGGCTGGGGGATGTATTCTTCTTTGAATGGCACTTCATTGGTGCCGTAGCGAGCCATTGATGAGCAAAATATAATACGCTTAACACCATTGGCGATGGCGGCACTAAAGAGGCTGGCCGAACCGGTGACAATATTCTCCACAATCAGATGAGGCGAAAATACCGACAGACCTTCGTATGCGGTGGCGGCGGCATGGAAGATAACGTCGCAACCTTTAGTAATCTTAACCATGGAGTTGCGGCGGCAGATGTCGTACTGGTAAAACTCGGCGTCGGGCGGCACATTGATCAGCTCGCCACCAATCAAGGTATCGCAGCCCACAACCTCGTGCCCATCAGCGAGGAAATGCTCGGCTAAATGGCTTCCCAAAAACCCCGCTATACCGGATATAAAAATACGCATTAGTTGACCTTATCTGACAGACCTTTTTATGGTCACGGATTACCGCTAGAATATGCCTTTTACGAGCTTTGCAATGCATTTTGCGTCACTCAGACCAAGTTGATCCTAGCAAAGTTTTGACGGTGTTTCCCTAAAAATACTTGCAGAGCCAAGCGTCTGATGCCAACAGTTTCAATATGCATTCCCGTATATAACGGCACAAATTATCTGGCCAAGGCGATCGAAAACGCCCTCTCCCAGACATACGAGGATTTCGAGCTCCTTATTGCCAACGATTGCTCGACCGATGAAACCCAGGCTGTCATCGACAAATACGCTAAACAAGACAAACGTGTAAAAGCCTGGATCAATGAAAAGAACTTAAAACTATTCGGCAATTACAACCGCTGTATCGAACGTGCCGAAGGTGAATACATCAAGCTCTTTGCCCACGACGACCTGCTGGAAAAAGACTGTATCGAGCGCATGCTTGCCGTTTTGAAGGAGCATCCCGAAGTGGCGCTGGTCACCTGCGCCAAACGCTGGATTGACGCTAATGATGACGAGATAGAAAAAGTGGTGCGCTTCAAGGGCGACGTAAATCTAAAAGCGACCGATGTGATCATTGCCAATTTGATTGCCATGAATAACTGGATTGGTGAACCTTCCGCCACCATGTACAGACGCAAGCATGCCGGAGATGGTTTTGATTGCAAGCTCTATCAATGGGGCGATCTCGATTACTGGTTCAAGATTTTGCAGCACGGTAATCTGTATGTAATTGGTGACATTCTCTGCTCCTTCCGCCTGCACGCGGCAAGCTCGACTTCGGCCGCCAATGCCGGTATGTACACGGCAGCCGACATCGTGCGCATGTACCAGCAGTGGCACAGATACCTGGACGAGTTAGGCGAATCGGAGGAGCATTTTTACAAGCGCGCCACCGAGCGCATTGCTCTCCATGTCGATCATATAGTGCGCACCGAGGGGCTGACAGTCGACAAAGTGCGCCAGGCCAATCCGACCAAGCAGCAAGAATACAGCTTTGAAGAAGTGAGCAATTTTCGCGAAGCACTCTTTCATGCCGAGCGGCGCATCACCACTTTGATGGAAGAGCTGATTTTGACAAAGAACGAACTGGAGCACCGCCAGGGAGAATGCAAAGAATTGCGCGCCGCTATCGGCGTCATGGAAAACAGTGTCTCATGGAAGCTTACATCGCCGCTCAGATCGGTGCGCTCCAAAATGCCAGCCAATAACAGCAATTAGCCGAAATTGGTCTAAAATACTGAGGGCGCAGCCTGGGTAAATTTCTTGGTGGCTACCATTTCGTGGTGCTCCATCAGCTCTTCGTAGAGCGGCACCACTATGTCGATGGCTCCACTTTCTACCATGCGGCCGCCATTGAGGAGCACGGCCTGATCGCACCAGGACGTTACCATGTCCATGTTATGCGTGACAAAGATGATTGTTTTGCCGGCGTTTTTCATTGACCAGATTTTGTTTCTGCATTTGATTTGGAAGCTCTGATCGCCTACGGCCATGGCCTCGTCCACAATCAGGATCTCGGGATCGACGGTGACGGCGGTGGCAAAGGCCAGCCGCACAGCCATGCCGCTGGAATAGGTCTTGATTGGTTGATCAAAGAAATCGCCAATCTCAGCAAAGTCGGCAATTTCTTCCAGCCTTGCCTGCATTTCTTCCTGCGGTATGCCCAGAATCATGCCGTTTAAAATGACGTTTTCGCGCCCGCTATATTCGGGCTGGAAGCCCGCGCCCAACTCCAGGATGGCGGTGATGCGGCCGTGTCTTGTGATTGTGCCGGTAGTCGGTCCCAGCACTCCGGCAATAATTTGCAACAGGGTCGATTTACCCGATCCATTTGGACCAATGAGGGCGGTCACACCCTTGGGAAACTTGAAATTGATATCACGAAGAGCCCAGTATTCACGGTGAAAACTGCGGCGGTTGCGCCAGACGATTTCTTTTAGCCTGTCGACCGGGCGGTCATAAATGTTGTAGCGCTTCGAGACGTTCTCAACTTCTACTTTGTACGAAGGTGAGAAATCGGTCTGAAGAACCTGGCCGGCATTGAGGCTGGGATTAGGGTTAGACATAGCTCATATAGGCGCTGAAGATACCAGATCCCAAGATGTTAGCACATTTGAGGCTTTGCCTGGCCTTAGAACCTTCCAAACAGCGCCGGCGGCCGGTCTCACGCCGGGGGAGGGCAAGTCAAATGGTATAATCCAGGTTGCTCGGGAAGGCTTGTCTTTCGCCAAACCGGCAACATATACGAGGTTTATCTATGACGGCTTCTACAGCGACAACCGTGGCGCAGCCTCTTAATGTGGGGCAGACTGCTCAAGAATTAGCAAAGAGCTATTTTAAAAATGGCTTTGTTATCGTGCCATCGGTACTGTCTCCTCAAGAAGTGCAGACAATGCGCGCCTTTCTTTTGAAGCGGTACGAAACCCCGGCTGACGAGCGCTACGAGGGTGACACCAAACAATATTTGTTTGATCCCTATTCGCGCTACAAAGAAACGCGGACAATTTTCAAACCACAATTTATCGAAGTGATCACCGCCATCCTCGGCGAGAGACCAGCGCTGGTGCGCGAATTTGCCGCGCAATATCAAAATTACAGCGGCTGGCACAAAGATACTTCATGCCTCGAGCGCGCCGGACTTTCCTGGCACTGGGACAGTGATTTTTCTTTCCTCACCTTCACTTGTTATTTGCAGGACAACGATGCGGAAAGCGGCGGCGGCCTCGACATCGCCCCGGGATCCGAGACCTGGCCCGACAGATACGTCAATGCCAAACAGCATAAAGAAACACGCCGTCCGTCATTCTGGGACAAATTGCTTGGCCGCAAAGTTGAAATTCGCAATGACTATGGTTACGAAATTTCGGACTAC
>Ga0207011_1101_pt1 | contig 17809 bp, 12 predicted proteins | sample Alteio_BWMinCont_79_FD_153466 | JGI IMG/M metagenome (GOLD analysis project Ga0207011, IMG submission 153466) | Enriched cells from forest soil in Barre Woods Harvard Forest LTER site, Petersham, Massachusetts, United States -... | ecosystem: Environmental > Terrestrial > Soil > Temperate forest >...
GGGCTTCTGCATGCAGGATGTATACAAGCCGCGCTTTTTACCGACTGTTTCCTTGACTTTGATAATGCCGCCATCGGCTGTATTTTCGGTGCCCGGTACCGCATGTGCAGCCGGTGATTGAGTCTGGGCAGGTTGTGGCGGTGCTTGCGCCGGTTCCGGTTCTTCTGCAAGCAGTCTGGCGAAGGCAGAGGCTTTTGCCGGTTTGTTGGCATTGGCCATCAGTGAGGCAAAACCGCGAAATTCCTGTTTCTCTTCGCTTTTTTGCTGCTCTACCTGCTCGCGCTGTTCCCTTGCTGCCAGAGCTTCTCGCACCGGCGAAAGCTTGGGACCAGATTCGGGGCCCGTGTCCTTTCCTGTCTGCGAGAAGTTTTCTATAAACTCTTCGCTGAGCATGTTGAACGCCCTGGTCATGGCAATGGCCTTATGGCGGTCTGATTTCTGAACTTTGGCTGCCTTGTTGTCCTCGGGGTCCATTGATTTTGACCTATTTAGACGTTTACTCCCTCCTTATACCAATAAGCCAGACTGGCCAAACTTCGCCCCGGCCCGGGAAGCTGGCCAGGTTTACCCCTACTGCCTTTTGGGCATTAATGGTCTGACCATTAAAAAGGCGGATTTAAGAGGATTTCTCAATCCAGCTTGCCAATTGCCGTTCAAATAGAGCCTGAGTAAAGTGCTGCCGCAGAAAGAAGCATTTTGGATAGCGCAACTGCTGCGTCGTGCCGGTTTTGGCGCCTCTCCAGCCGAACTGGCGCGTTATCAAAAACTTGGCTATGGCGCCACCCTGGAGCAGCTCCTGCACCCGGAGCGTGTCGATAACACGGCCCTGGAGAGCCTTCTGGCAAAGCAACTGCTCGATCCGACAAATCCATATGCCATAAAAAAATGGTGGATTTACCGCATGCTTTACACCGCCAGCCCCCTGGAAGAAAAGCTCACTCTCTTCTGGCACGGCCATTTTGCCACCTCGCTGCAAAAAGTGGGTGATCCCAGAGCAATGCTCGAACAAAACAAACTCTTTCGCCGACTGGCCTTCGGCAACTTCGAGACTTTGCTCCTGGCTGTTTCCAAAGATCCGGCCATGATCATCTATCTCGACAATCAAGAAAACCAAAAAGGCAAACCAAATGAAAATTATGCTCGCGAGGTGATGGAGCTTTTTAGCCTGGGCATCGGCCACTATACCGAACGCGATATCAAAGAAGCGGCGCGCGCCTTTACCGGTTGGCATACAAATGCGAAGCGCAGCGCCTTTGTCTTCGACGAAAAGCAGCACGATACCGGCGAAAAAACAGTCTTTGGCATGACCGGTAATTTTAATGGCGATGATATCGTGCATACACTGGCGCGCTCACGTGATACCGCACGTTATCTGGCCAAAAAACTGATCAAGTTTTTTGTTTACGACGAACCGGACAGGCTTTTTATAGATAATGTCGCCGAGCAGTATCTGGTCAATGGTTATCAAATAAGACCGATGTTGAAGGCCATATTTAGCGACAAGATTTTTTTCAGCAGCCAGACTTACCATGCCAAGATTAAGAGCCCACCTGAGCTTGTAATTGGTGCCATAAAAACCCTCGGCATCAGAAATGCTGATATCGATCTGCCGGGCATCATCGCCTCCATGGGTCAAAATATTTTTGAGCCGCCCAGCGTAAAGGGCTGGGATGGTGGCAAGGCATGGATATCAACCGAGTCAATGATTGAGAGGTTTAATTTTGCCACCAAGATCAGTTCGCAAAAGTTTGAGGAATTGAAACCATACATGCTGCCAAGCCAATTGGCTTCTCGCCAGGGGCTTAAGACTCCTCGCGATGCCGTGGACTATTTTTTGGAAATCCTTGTCGATGGTGACGTGCCTGAATATACAAGAGCAAGACTGGTCAAGTATATGGAAACCGATCTGGAGGGCAAGCCTACACACGGCGTCAAATCAGACCAGATTCTCGATGCAAAATTGAGGGGACTGGTGCATTTGATCATGAGTTTGCCTACCTATCAGTTGGCTTGAGGAGGGTACAAGAAAGGTATGAAACTCTCAAGGCGAAAATTTTTGCTCAAAGGTGCGCAGACAGGAATGCTCTGTCTCTCGGCCGGCGAGCTTTTAAAACTGCAAGCCGGTGCCGCTGAGCTGGGCATCGTCCAGTCGCCCAGGACAATTGTCGTCATCTGGCTCAGTGGCGGCAATGACGGCCTCAATATGGTCGTGCCTTATAGCGAGGCTGCTTACTACACAGCCCGCCCCGGCATCGCCATCAAGGCCGGCGAAGTGCTCAAGCTAAACGATAAAATTGGCCTCAATCCGGTCATGACTGGGCTGTCGCGCATGTTTACCGATGGCCATATGGCTGTTTGCCAGGCTGTCGGCTACCCCCATCCCAACCGCTCCCATTTTCACTCCAGGGACATCTGGGAAACAGGCTCCCCCGATGCCTTTATAGCCACGGGCTGGCTGGGCCGTGTGCTCGATCACCTGGATAATGAAGGCAGAAGGACTCGGACAGCCAGCATATTGCCTGCCGTAAACCTTGATGCCGTGCTGCCAAAATCACTGGTGGCCCAGGGTGTAGCCGTACCGACCGTCAACAATCTGGCCGAATTTGATTTTCGCACCGATCCTAAATTTGCCGGCGACCGAAAGACACAGCTCTCGGCCCTCAATGATATTTATGAAAATTTTGCCCTGCAACGCCCTCATGTGGAGCTATTGCGTGATGCCGGACTGGCCGCCAATAAGGCTTCGGACCGCCTGCTCAAAATTGTCAAAGGCTACAAGGCCGGTGCCAGCTATCCTGGGGGCGGTCTGGGCGACGCCCTGCGCTTTGTCTCCCAGATGATATGCGGCGGCGTAAACGCGCGCATTTACAATCTTTCGCTCGGTGGTTTTGACACACATATCAATCAGAGAAATGGCCAGGGCAACCAGTTGCGCCAGCTGTCGGATGCCGTTTCTGCCTTCCACACCGACCTTGCCGTGCACCATGTCGACAAGCAAGTAATAACAGTTATTTATTCCGAGTTTGGCCGCCGTGTGGGCGAAAACGGCAGCGGTGGGACTGATCATGGTGCTGCCGCCCCTGTCTTTGTTGTAGGCAGTTCTGTCAGTGGTGGCGTATATGGTGAACACCCCAGCCTCACTGCCCTCGATGAAGGCGACCTGAAATACGACATTGATTACAGACAGGTCTACGCTACGATTGTCGAGCGCTGGTTTGGCCTTGATGTCCAGGAAGTACTGGGCAAAAACTTTGAACAATTGAGTTTTATTGCTCATCAGAGTAAGAAGACCGGCTGACCTGCTAAAATCTGGCCCTTAATGGCCAAATTCAAACTCTGTCTAATCTAAGACAGGGCAGCCGAGAGAAGAAGATGATCTTAGATACCCAGACTCTAGATATCCTGGCTAAGGCCGTGGCAAAGCTGGAAGATGGTTTTAGCCAACTGCCTCAAATGGAAAGCCAGGTCGATGCCGCCGCCCTGGAGCGTGTCTTGATGGAAGTGGCCGAGCGCATGCAGGATAATTATCCCTACATGCATCCCAACTATGCCGGTCAAATGCTAAAGCCACCACATCCGGTGGCAAGACTTGCCTATTCCTTGGCTTTGTTTATCAACCCAAATAACCATGCCCTGGATGGCGGCATTGCCAGCTCTGCCATGGAAAAGGAAGCCGTGGCTGCCATTGCCAACATGTTTGGCTTTGAAAATCATCTCGGCCATCTCACCAGCGGCGGTACCATGGCCAATCTCGAAGCGTTGTGGGTGGCTTCGAAAATCAAGCCGGGAAAACTTGTTATTGCTTCCAAGCAAGCCCATTACACCCATTCGCGCATCACCGGTGTGCTCGGTATTCCCTATGCCGGGGTTGAAGTAGACAGTCTGGGGAAGATGAGCTTGAGTCACCTGGAGCGGTTGCTTGCAAGTGAGGACGTTGGTACGGTCGTTGTTACCCTGGGGACGACCTCAATTGGTTCAGTCGATCCGCTGCCTGAGATTTTGAAATTACAAAGCAAATACAATTTTCGCGTGCATATTGACAGCGCCTATGGTGGATATTTCAAACTGGTAGACAATCTTGACCAGGCCACCACAGCCAGCTTCGAGCTGATCAATCAGGCTGATTCTATCGTGGTCGATCCGCATAAACATGGTTTGCAACCGTATGGCTGCGGTTGTGTCATCTTCAAAGATCCTGGTGTAGGTGCGCTTTACAAGCACGACTCACCGTACACATATTTTAGTTCGAACGAACTGCACCTGGGCGAAATCAGTCTGGAGTGTTCGCGTGCAGGCGCCTCGGCTGTGGCTCTGTGGGCAACGCTCAGACTGCTCCCGCTCGTCAAAGGGGGCGAATTTGCCCACGGCCTCAGTGCCTCAAGAAAGGCCGGGCTGGCCTTATATCAAAAACTGAAAGCGGACGATCGTTTTGTCGTGCCCCTTAGACCAGAGCTCGATATTGTCGTTTACGCCGTGAAAGCGCCTACCGCTTCCGCCTCTTCCCGATTGGCAAAGTCTGTATTCGACGCCGCTGCCGATCAACATTTGCATCTGGCTCTGGCTTCCTTGCCCCGGGAACTGATTGAAGGTTTCTGGCCGGACCTGACCTGGGACCAGGATACGGTCACCTGCCTGCGCTCATGCCTGATGAAGCCGGATCATCTGTCTGCCATCGACCGGATCTGGGATATTCTCAGCTCGGTTACCGACCGCGAGCTGTCCAGGTTGACTGTATAGCCAAGTTTTTAAGGAGCAGGATGGCGGCGCTCAGGGTTTTGCTGCCAACCACTAAGAGCACGGCAAATGCCTCTAGCCGTGCTCCGGGCGCTTCAATTCAAACATTGCTTGGCTGGTAGCGCGGGTATACCACCTGCCACCCATGCGGCCGACATAGTCCACCAGTGTTGGGTCTATATGGCCATCTTTCATTATTGATTTAGCAATGTGGAAATAAACCACCTCGCCGATAACATAATTGGCTGAACCGACGCCGTCTCCGTGGTGGACGATTTGATAAAGTTTGCATTCCATTGCCATTAGACATTCGGCCACATGCGCCGGTCTTACCTTGATGGCCGGCGCCCTGGTCAGACCGCTTTTTTCCCACTCACTTACTCCGCGGGGATAGCTGAAAGAAGCCTGATTCATTCTTTCGATCATGCCGTGGCTGACAACATTGATTGTGTACTCTCCTGTTTCCTTTATATTGATAAGCGTATCTTTAAGCTTGCCAGGAGCTTCGCTGTTGGGTGAGAAGGCTACCGATGGAGGGTTTGAGCCGCCTCCCATGAAGAAACTAAAGGGGGCGAGATTGGGCTCTCCCTTTTGTGAAAGTGTCGAAACAAAAGCAATAGGTCGCGGCGCCACGCAGTGAATTAATAGCCTGTATGCATCAGACCATGGAATCTCCGCAACATCGAAACCATAAAAATTTTCGTTCAACGCCATTAAGTCCAAACCCGGTCTTGCACTCCCTGCCGAGGATTGCCATTTGTGACGATATTTATACCACTTATGGAAATTCAGTTTATTTTGCCAGGGGCATTGCAAAAAATATAACGGAATAAGCCGGAACAAATTGCAAATAGATCAGTCTAACTGCTGGTCTAGGTTATTCAGTTCTTTTCAAGCTTTGCGATGTCGGATAAAAACCAATCTTCGTTAAAACGGCAGACGCTGTCGTTCAATGACTACACAGATTTGATATCGCCAGGCACAAAAGGAGCAGCAAGGTAGAATCCTGAAGGAATGGTTAAGTGCTTTTTCCGCTCAGGATGCCGATCTTAATAAACAATGCATAGTCTGCTATTCTATTTTGACATTCAATTTATGTTGGCGATGATAGGCTGAAAGTGTTATGGTTCTTACTGGTCGTGCACCTCTGATATAACTATATGTGGTGCGTGTTGAAGGGACACTCCAATGGTTGAAAATACATTAAAACAAACGTATGACTCCGAAGCATTGCTTACCGGCTTGTCACACGTGATCAAACAAAAACGTAAAGAAAAAAATCTTACGCAAGAAGATCTCTCTTGTGATGTAGGTTTGGCCAGAGGCTATCTAAGCGATGTCGAATGCGGTGCAAGAAATTTCAGCATGAAAAACCTTGTGAAGATAGCAAATGGTCTTGACGTCAAACCTTCAGAATTGATCTATCTGGCTGAAGAGTTCATGAAAAGAAGAAAGGAAGTCGAGCAACAACATTCCACAGCTTTGCAAAAAGACAGGTGGACTGAAAGTTCGGCTAACGTCTGAAACAATTGATGGCTTATTTTGCCGCCTGCTTCAGCCCGCTTGTTGTGCCGTAAGGCAAATCCAGGGTATGCAGCTTGTGGCAAACAGCCTCAACTTGTTCTCTCTTGAGCGTCACGCCTGTGCCGGACAATTCTAGTTGAGTTAGCTCAGGCATCGCTTTCAACACATCGGTAATCTGATTGGTTACCTTTGTGTTGGCTAGAGAAAGTGTTCTCAGCTCCGGCAGGGAAGTTAGAAAAGCCAGGTGCGCATCACCACATTTGGTGCCGCTCAGATCAAGCGAGCTGAGCTTCGTCAAATCCCCGAGTTTTGCCAGACCGGATGGCTCGATATCGGCCGACATCAAGCTGAGAAACTGAAGATCGTGCAGGCGGGCTATATTTGCCAGTGCTTTGGCGGTGACCTGGTCTTGCACAAGCGAGAGTCTTTTCAAATGGGGAAAATTCGCCAGCACGTTCAAATCATCAACAACGTCTATGTGCTGCGCTTCAAGCACGATAAGTTTGGACAATGGACCGGCGGCGGCCAGGGCTCTGTCATTAGCAATCAGTCCGTTTATGGCCAGGCAGGACAGCTTGGGAAAGGCATTTAGATGCTCCAAACCACGGCTGTCTATCCTTGTAGCGCTCAGATCAAGATACTCCAGGTGGTGGCAGGTGTGGAGCTTGTGCAGAGTGTAATTGCTGGCGCGCGTCATTGATATGTCCAGTTTGCGCAGATTGGTAAGCTCGTCCAGACAAGCAAGAGCTGGATCGCCGATTTTGTTTTTGGACAGATCCAGATCCTCAATTTGATTGGCTGCGGCCAGATCCAGAAGCGGTTCGTTATTGAGATTTACGGCGGCCAGACTTAGTTGTTTCAGTCTTTTCATTGAAGCAATCAGGGACAGGCATTCGTTGTCAATTTCACCGCAATGGGCAAGACTGAGTGCATCGAGCTCGGGCAAAATGGCGATGCGGCGCAATGTCTGGTAGCCCACGTGGTTGTCGGCCAGGACCAGATGCTTAAGTGTTTTGATTTGAGCAAGCGCTGGAGCACAGGCATCGCTCAAACCCAGTCCACGCAGGCTGAGAAATTGCAGATGCGGCAGGCTGGCTAAAAGCGCCAGATTGCCTCCTTTCAGTTTGAGGCAGCGGTCAATCCTCAGTACTCTCAGGGCTTTGAGATTGGCAATTGAAGCCAGGCTCCGATCGCTTATTCCTGTCGTGCTCAGCTCAAGATATTGCAGCTTGTCCAGGCCATCCAGGATATGCACATTTTTGTCGCCAAAGGCCGGTCCGGTGAGAATAAGCTGGACCAGGTTTTTGTCCAGGCCGGCCGGCGGATCCTTGTCCAGGTGCAGGCTGGGCATGACCGTTTCCAGCGTTTGGCCAAATTCGGATCCGGTCATGGCGGGCGGTATGGCTGCCGCATTGTTCTCGGCCTGGTCGGTCTGGTACTGCGCCAGCGTCTGATAAAAGGGGGTGGCGGCAATCAAGGTGGCCAGCCACAGGCCAAGCCAGAGCCTGTATGCGCGCGTTTGACCGGGCGATGGGGTATTCTTTAAGGTGAAGGTCATACGGGTTTTGTACCTGATAAGGGCAAATATTTAACGGTCAGTTTGGAGATCACTTTTTGAAGGATTTTTGCATGCTTAAGAAGATATTTTCGTCTGCCTGTGCAAGCAATATTTATGCAGTCGTTTCATATTTTAGAGCTTCAACATTTTGTTTACTTCTTGTCCTCTCAATTTCCGCGGTCAATCCGCTGATAGCCAAAGATACAAACAGGGCGGATGCGCCTAAAAAGACCGAGAGCAAGGATCCGGCCGCCCCTGCCGGCGCTAATTCCGCGCCGCAGGGGAAGAGCCGGCGAGGTGCTTCTTTTGTCGATCCGCCGGTGGGCGCAAAAAGTACAGCTGAGCTGGTGCAAAAGCTGTCCGATTCTTTTTTGAAAAGGGATGATGTTTATTATTTATCTCTGGTAAAAGCACCGATGCGCACGCGTATTCGTATGCATCAACAATTTATGCGTGACTGCAATCGACCTACTTCCGACTTTAAATTTGAGACAGTTGCTGAAGAAGCAGCCCGGCTCAACACCACCAAAGATGCCGTGGCAAAGCGCACGACCAATAATGGCACCACTGAAGAATATGAATTTCCCGTTTTCGGCTTCATCACCTATGACTCCCATACCTCCCTGGCCGCATCCGCGCCGAAACTGGAAAGACCAGGTATTGCAGTGGGCAAGGTTAAGGACACTTACTTCATTATTACCAGGCAGCCGGTGGAAGTAGCAACACCTGCGGCCGCGGCTGCGCCTGCCCCAGCTGCGCCCGCCAAAGCACATTAGCTGTCTCAGGTATGAGTGACAACTCGGCCATCGAATGGACGGATGCAACCTGGAATCCGGTCACAGGCTGTACCAAGGTGAGCCCTGGTTGCCAGCATTGCTATGCCGAGACTTTTGCCGAACGATTTCGCGGTGTGCCCGGACATCCATATGAGCAGGGCTTCGATCTTAAACTCTGGCCTGACAGGCTGGCTTTACCCTTGCAATGGAAAAAGAAGAAATATATTTTTGTCAATTCAATGAGTGATTTATTTCACAAGGATGTGCCCGAGACTTACATAAAGTCTGTCTTTGAGACAATGAATAAGGCCGACTGGCATGTCTTTCAGGTGTTGACCAAGAGGGCCGAAAGATTGGCTGAGCTTTCGCCGGCACTAAGCTGGACAGACAATATTTGGGCCGGGGTCAGTGTTGAAAACAGCGACTATCTGTACAGGATTGACTATCTCAAACAATCTTCTGCTCGCATAAAGTTTCTTTCGGTCGAACCTTTGCTTGGCCCGGTGACCGAGCTGGCTAACCATCTGAGTGGAATAGATTGGATCATTGTAGGAGGCGAATCCGGCCACGGGGCGCGGCCACTGGATCCAGGCTGGGTGCGCGAGGTGAGAGACATGTGCCATGCCGGCGGAGTCAAATTTTTCTTTAAACAGTGGGGCGGCAGAAACAAAAAACGCGCCGGGCGCATTCTTGATGGACGCACCTGGGACGAGCGACCGATTTAGAATCGGCAAAAAGCGGATGACAATTATCTGAGCAGTTTCACGTGGATGATGATCAGCTCATGCAACATGGTATTTGTGCGTTTAGCTAACCTCAATCACTGTCCCCCTGCTCAACACTATTTGTGGTGTATTCTTGTGTCTGCACAATATAGCGCAAAGCGGAATTCAAGAGAGGTGAGGTCGTGGCGGTCCAAAGTCTAAACAAGCAAGCAGGTTTTCTCTTTTCGCTTGTTCTGGCAATCTTGAGCGGCGACTTGATAACAACTGGCCAGGTTTTTGCCCAGTCCGAAATCAAGTCGGTAAAGGTTGAAGGCGGGCCGCTGGTCGTCAAGCCCAGGGCGGCAAAAGCCAGGGTGGTTCCGGAAAAAATGGATCAGCGCTTTGCCACCGGCTCTCTGGTGGGCCGCCCTTTTACCCTGGCCAGGGCTAAGTGGGCCGGGAATAAAATCTGTTTGTTTGGCGGCGATTTGCCCGGCTCAAAAGCGGACAAAGAGTACAACATAATCACAATCGAGTTTCCAACACCCCAAAAATTTCCCAACGAAAACTATCAGATACGCTACAACTCTACGCAGGCCCTGACCGAAAAAGCACAAACAAAAGCACCCACGGTTACCTATGTGGCGCTGGATAAAACGGGCGCGGTGATAACCACGACGGCAACCAATGGTTCCAAGTCCGACAATCAGGATTATGCCATGGAGCTCAAGTTTTATCCCCTGACCAAGAAGGGCGAATTGCCTGGCTTTGTACACATCCAGATAGGCTCGGATCCGGTCAGCGATATAAAGGGATTTTTCTACGCCGTTCGCTAGCACCAGGCGGAACGGCAGTTAGATTCGATCAGGCAACTTCCATGTAGTCGGGATTTTTTGGCTGCTTATAGATTGATGAGGTTTGCACCGGCCCTTCATCACTGAGCAGCCCCGAGAGCTGTTTGTCTTTCAGTACCTGGTCATAGGTCATGTGTTTGCCGTTGACCACCATGTCCTGGCAAATGAAACGCGCGCCGTGCGAATAGTCGACATAGGTGTTTTCGTGTGGGCCTCCGTGGGCACCTTGAATGGCATGGCCGTCTTTGTCAAAGAGCCCGTAAAAATCAAGTCTGTCCGGGTTGTTCTGGGCATATTTGCTGACAATGATGTCTTTTTTGTGGCCGGCAACCAGAGCGTCCTGTGGTTTGCCGCGCAGTTGATCGCTGATTTTTTTGTCATGCTTTAGATAAAAGCCATTGCCGTCCATGTACTTGGTGTCGGAGATATCGTGCACAAGACCGAGACCGGTCAGCTTGACGTCGGCGTTCTTATAAATGTCGTCAACGACTTTCTTAGTCGGCAGAGCCAGACCATACTTTTCAGCAATTGTTTTGGCCAGGACAGGAGTGACAGGCACGCGCACAAAGTCTTCGTTTGTACCTATGGCCAGATAATCAGGCATCACCTTCATTGTCGCTACATTACCGGACTTATCTGTGACTGTGACTTCTTTGGCATGGCGTAAAAAGTCTGGAATATTTCCAGCCTCCACTTGTTTCAATATCGCTTTCTCGCGCTCCGCGCCCGTCAACCCGCGCAATTTTGGGTTGGCGATATCGCCGTGCAGTACGTCTCGAAAAAATTCGCTACCTTTGACTACTGGCCCGTGCTGGGGCGGAAAATTTATTTCTCCACCCTGGTCTCTCACCACCGGTGGTGCGACTTGATCGAGCGCTTTTACTAAGGGCCTGTCTCTTTCTGCCGGAGCAACCGGGGACTGGGGAGGTGGATCTGTATCTTTCGATTGAGCCAGCGGCTGTAGATTAGGCGACCTTGTATCTGCTGGCTGGGCCAGCGCCGGCGGGTGGGCCCAGCCACTTTCCCCGGACCAGGCAATTTTCTGGGTTGGATGATGAGATGCAGAAATTTCTTTTGGTCGCGCGGCCGGGTGGCGGTGATGGGCAGAAACTTCGCCTGGTTGTGTGGTCTGATAAGGGTCGGAAGAAAGATCAAGAAAAATTTTGCCGAAAGTATTCCAATCGGTATCGGTCATCACATTGCCCTGGTGCGAAAACTTTGAAAACAGCTGGCCCAGATCACCTCTCCCCGGCGCGCTGTGAGCGCTGCCGGCACTTTGAGCACGATCAGTTTTGTCTGCCCATATATCGCGCTCGAGACCAGCAGAGGGAGAGCCCTGGTCGAGGGCCGGGCCTCCGTTCTGCCATGATATTGAGTTGTCGGATTGTGGCGGTTGATTGTGGTTTTCCATGCTTCACGGTTTGCTTGGGCTGGGTGGGCTTGCTGTGCCTTTGAATTGGCGCATTTCGCCAGGTTAGACTCTACGGCCGCAAACATGAGAATTTCGTGTATCGGTCCCAGGAAAATTCGAGCGCAGGGTAAGTTTGTGGGAATTCTGCACGATTTTTTCACCCAGGCCCCGATAAGGTGAGACTACCCCCAACGGCAAACACAACCGGCAAACCTAGCAGACCCCCCACATTTGCACAGGTATTTGAGCAATGGCCGCTAATCTAGAATCATTCAACAATACTCCCACTGACTCGACCAGCACCCCCTCGACGCTGATTAGCGAAGTCAATCAGACCCGTGAGCAACAATCATCATCCGGCTCCAAGATGAGCGACTATCTCAGTGCCGCTGAAACCAAAGTCAAAGATGTGTTTGGCAGCTTGCAAATAACCGGCGACAAGGCAAGCGATGATATAACCGGCCCAAGTCTTGACCAGGCAAGGGCTGCTGCCGATTCGGCAAAAAACAAGGAGGTCAGCGGCCCTGCCGCACACTCCACCGATGCCGCCAGCACTTCCCTTGGTGAGGGCGCAAAGGCCATGACTGCGGCGGATGCCACCAAGGCAGCCGGCGATATCGAAGACAGCCTTTACTGGTACAAAGCCGATGATTACGGCAGGATCGATAGAGTGCTCAAAGGCTTAAAGCCCGAAGAAATTAAGCAGATTGATGAGAATTTTAAGAAAGACCATGACGGCAAAGGTATTGAAGAAACTCTGGAAAAGCGCTGGAAGGATCATCCGGAAGAGTTAGCCACGGTCAAGGAGCTGCTCCATCCCAAGGAAGCACCACCGGCCGCCAAGCCCGAAGAAACCCCCGACCAGATCAAAGAAAAAGAATCGAAGGCGCTCGACAGCATCAAACATGATCCCGATGTCCAGGCCAAGCATGATGAAATGGCCAAGCGCGCCAAAGAAACAATGAAGGATCCCGAACTTACCAAGTTTTTAGGCAATATGGACAAGCTGGAAGAGCGTGAGGCCAAGGTCCAGCAGCAGTATGAAAAAGAGTATGAAGCCAAAGGCATGAGCCCCGATCAAGCTGCTAAAGAGGCTGAAAAGAAAGCCCATAGCGAAATCAAAGATACTTACACCAACGTCGAAAAGCTTCTGGAACATAACCCCAAAGCCAAGGTAAACGACAAGGACAGAGTTGAGCTGGCTGAGCAAGTGATGAAGCATGCAGCCGACCCTTCCACAATTTCACAGGGCGACTACGGCACCTGTGCTGCCGCGGTGGTTGAATCAAGGACTTTTACCAAAGATCCTGCCAGCGCCTCCAAACTAATAACTGAAGTTGCCACCACCGGACAATACACAAGACCAGGCAAGGAACCCATCGTCCTCGATAAGGAGAGCCTGAAAAAACAGGGTAATTCCACACTCAAAGAAAGCGATGGCAAGGACAACAAGCGTGATTTTGCCAGCCAGCTTTTTGAAGTGACTGCAATAAACGTTGGCCTGGAGCAAAGAAATGCCATGTCCAATCCTCCCGGTCATCTGAAATATGAGCAGCATGCAAAGAACGCCGATCATATAACCCACCCCGAAGACGTTGGTGAGCGCCTGATAGACACAGCGACAGGTAAGACTAAAATTGAAGTCGGCCTGACCAATGATGAAATTGCTTATGCTACCAAAGAAATTTCGCCATCCAGCGCCGAAGGTGCCACACTTATCGACGGAGTGGCCCTGGCTCAATTGGACAAAAAAGTTGTCGATCTGGAATTTATAGTGCACGGCATCAATGGTGGCAAGCCGGTTGATACAAATGATCCCGACTGGGCCAGGAAGGCCCACGAAGCAGTAGCCGGTAAAGAGGGACTGGCCCCCAAGGACAAAGAATCAATCAACAAAGAGATAGATGAGCTGGACAAACAAACCAAGCTGGACAAACAAGGAAACATTTTGCATGTCGGCAACGAACAGGAAATGAAAGATGCACTGGCAAAATTAAAGCATGACGGCAAGCTGCCTGTGATCGTTGCTGTTGACGCCAATAACGAACCATTCTGGACAGACGGGGGCGGCGGCGCTGCCGGCGGTGCGGGCGGTGGGCATGTGGTGACAATCACCGACTATGACCCCAAGACCGGTGTGGCTAAAATGGAAAATCAATGGGCCCAAAATGCCGACCACGACATTACCGCCAAGCAGCTATTTGAAGCAACCCGTGATCCCAAATACGAAATCAAAGATCTGCAAAATGAAGTTGCCCAGGCCAAAGCCGCTGGCCACCGTGATTATGTCAAAGAGTACGAGCTGCTTCGTCTTGAGAAAGACCAAAACCTGATCACCGATGCCGAGTTTGACAAACAATTTACCCAGCAGACCATCGATCGTTTCAAGGATTTCAAAGCAGGCAAGATGAACCAGGACGAGTTTGTCACCGGTACGAACGAAGGCGTGACAATGCTCGGAATGATGGAACACTCCAAAAAGCCGGCTGAAGTAAGGCGAGCTGCTGCCATCAAAGCGGCAGTAGCAGCTGCCGTCAAAGCCGCTTAACCGCCTTAGTGGATAGGGCCGTTTAAAAGTGCGGCTGCCTTTTCAGTATCTTTCACCGCCAGTTCATGCCGGCCTAATTTTTCGTATACTTTGCTGCGCTCGGTGTAATTGGCCGCCTGATCCGGCGCCATATAAATGACACGGTCATAGTCAGTCAGCGCTTTTGCGTATTGTTTGGTCAGCACATATACACGGGCGCGATAATGCACCGGATCCTCATCATCGGGATGGAGCGCACTGAGGGCGGTGTAGTCCTTAATACTATTTTGGTAGTCGCCTAATCGCATGTAACATGAGGCCCGGTCCAGCATCAAATGGTCATTGCCAGGGGACAATTGCAGAGCGTCGCTATAGCCGCTAATCGCTTCCTTGTAGCGCTTTAGCTGGGTCAAATAGCGAGCCCGGTCGGCGTTGAGGGTAAAGCGGTCAGGTGCGTATTTAATGCAGGCGTCGTAATCGGCCATTGTCTGACTGGTGTGGCCAAGGTGCGCATTGATGCTTGCTCTCTGGAAGTATGCTTCGCCGTCATATGGATGGTTTTGCAGATGTTTATTCAAGATCCCCAGGGCGGCCTCAAACCGGCCCGGGCCGCCGCCCTCTGATTTGATCAGGTTTGTCGCTTGCCAAAATGATGGGTTTCGCGGAGCTAGCAGCTGGATCATTTGCATGTCTTTTTTCGCCAGGGCATACTCGCCCAATTTTTCATTGGCATTATGTCGGGCAATGTATCCCATTGGTTCATACGGATAGAGCTTGATCATATCAGTGGCAGCGGCAATCATTTGCTTCCAATCTTTCCTGCCCTCCAATGCTGATATTTTATTTTTCCTGGCCTGAATCGCCAGTTTCACACCAGGGTGGAGAGAAAGCGCTTTGTCAAAGTCAGAGGCAGCCAGGGCATATTTGCCCAACCGGTTATAACAACGGCCACGTTGAATTAGGGCTACCACACTCTTTGGATCGGTGCTTACAGCCTGGTTAAGGAAGCTTTCACCCTGCTTGTAGTGAGCGGCGTCCAGCTCTGCTGTGCCCTGCATTAGATACTTCCAGGCCGGGTCAGTTTTTTCCAGGTCGGCGGCCAAACACTTCAAAGCCTGGCCTTCCACGCCCAGGGCAAGCGCAGTAATCAAGATCAGAGCCTGGCGAAAATGCATGAGATACCAACTGCCGGACAGTCCCAGCCCAGTTTAGCAGTTTTAGCCCGGTCAAAAAACCGTTCGACCTTTGTCAATCGCCTATAATAATGCCCTCGCGCAATAGAATGACGTGCTGGCGGAAATTGAATCTCTCATGCCTGACCTAAACCCAAAACCTGATCAGAAGATGACCGAAGACGAGGTGACCCGGGTGACTCCACAGCCCTCCTTCGCTGATTCCAGACAGCAGGAAGATGAGGGGCAAAGCACGAGCGGCGGGATTGGCTACGACGGCGATCATACCGCCGCGCAGGATATTTTTTCGCTCACTGACAATACTCTGGCCAACGGCAAATATCAGATAAACCAGGAGCTGGGTCGTGGTGGCATGAGTGTTGTCTATGCCGCCACCGATACAACCCTGGGCAGAAAGGTTGCAGTCAAAGTCTTGCTGGCCGAATACGCTCTGGCTGCCGGACCGGAGGCGATCAAGCGATTCCAGCAAGAAGCCAGATCGGTGGCCAAACTCTCGCACCCGCATATTATTTCAATCTACGAATATGGCGTTTTGCCAGACGGTGCCCCATTTATCGTCATGGACTTTATCGTTGGCGCTTCCCTTGCCGACGAGATGGAAGCCCATGGCCTGATGAGCGAAGAAAGAGTTTTTGAAATTGTCAAACAGAGTGCCGAGGCGCTGAGACATTCGCACGCACAGGGCGTCGTACACCGCGATATTAAACCCTCTAATTTGCTTTTGACCAGGGGTGACGAAGGCGAAGACTATGTGCGGGTGGTCGACTTTGGCATTGCTAAATTGCAGGACCAGGACCCTACAGGCAAACTGACGCGTACCGGTCAGGTCTTCGGATCGCCTCTATATATGAGTCCGGAGCAGTGCGAGGGTCTGGCGGCAGATGCTCGCTCCGATATTTATTCGCTTGGCTGTGTTGCTTATGAGCTGATCACCGGCCGTCCTCCGCACGTCGGCAAAAATGCGGTGGAAACAATGCACCGCAAAATGACGAGCGATCCCACTCCATTTGCCGTGGGTGAGGAGTACTACAGGAAGGAAAAAAAGAAATCCGGCGCCGCAGATAAGGATCAAGCGGGTCAATTCAGGCTGGCATTTCAAAAAATCATTTTGAAGATGCTGGCCGCCAGTCCCAATAGTCGCCACCAGAGTGCCGATCAGCTGTTAAGCGAGATCAAACAAATCAAAGCGATGCTGCCCGACCGATCAACCGGGCAAGAAGGACTGGCAAGGCACCAGGAGGGCAAGCTTACGCCCCTGGCTCCCAGGCCCGCCTCGGGAAAAAGGGCGGCCTTGTATGTTGCCGCACTGGGCACCGCCGGAATAATTCTGGCGGCCACCGCCTTCACCATGTTAGATAAACAGCCCAGCCCGGTTGTCCCCACCCGGCCGCTGGTGGAACCGCCTTCCGCAACTCCGCCTAAAGAACAGCTCGGCCCAGTGCCAGTGCCTAATTCTGCCCCGGCTCAGCCGGTCGCACCGCCAAAAATCAATCTTGTGCCTGGGCTTGTGCCTGGGCTTGCGCCTGGGCTTGCGCCTGGGCCTGCGCCCACTGCCCCGTCCGCACTGCCGGAAGCAAGGCCCCCTGCTCCGCCCAATGAATTATTTGGATTTGCTCCAGGGTTGACCAAAAAGGGTCTTTTCACCACTGCCTTAGGACACTGGAATAATCTGGAACGATCCGGCCATGCGGCTTTTATGGAAGGCAATGTCAATCTTGCCTCTGCTTTGTACAGGGAGGCCCTCAGTCAGGCAGACAAACTGGGTGATGAGCATAGACAGGATGCCGTGCACGTTTCGATGAGCGATGCCATCGATGTAGTTCAGTCTAGGGGTCTTGAGCCTTCGTCGGCACCCCAATGGCCGCGCTACCAGGATATGCTTCGTGCTCGGGACAATGCCAATGCCGGCGCCGACAAACCATTACTCAATGCCCTGGCCATACAAACAGCTGCTATACAAGACGGCAACAAGGCCAATCTCAAAGACTTGAACGACGTTATTCGCAGAGTATTCTCAAGGGCCACCCAGGAGTTTAATGAGCAGTCCTTCGGCAACGCCCAGCGCCTTCTGCTTAAGGCCGAGCCGCTTTTGAAAGACTTTCACAGTGACGATGGAGGCCTGGCAAAAGCATTTCATATGCTCTCTACAATTGCCGCCATCAAGAACAACTGGACCCAGGCGGTCAGATACGCCGAGCTGGCAGTTCCCGCCAGCATGGAAGGTAAGCAAAAAGAGATCAATTTGGCCCAGGCCTATTACCTGCAGGGCTGGGCGCAAGCCCACATGCCAGGCTCGGATCCAACCGCGGCATACAAAAATGCTCTGGCCCTGGACAGTCAGATCCAACCCATAAACGATCTAAATCGACTTTGCGTACTGAGAAAGCTGACGCAGTATTGTCTGGAAAAAAATCAAACCGGACAGGCAATGAAATATGCCCAAAGTGGCATCGATCTGGCTTTGAGGCTGAAAGAACAAGGTTCGGCCGAGGCCAAACGATTGGAACAATTGGCCTTTCTCTATTTTG
>Ga0207011_1103_pt1 | contig 17683 bp, 19 predicted proteins | sample Alteio_BWMinCont_79_FD_153466 | JGI IMG/M metagenome (GOLD analysis project Ga0207011, IMG submission 153466) | Enriched cells from forest soil in Barre Woods Harvard Forest LTER site, Petersham, Massachusetts, United States -... | ecosystem: Environmental > Terrestrial > Soil > Temperate forest >...
CTTTCGTTTAACTTGTCCGGAAAGAATGCAAGTTTTACGAGCGAGGCGCGATTTAGCGGGATTAATGTGGCCCAGCTTTTGGCGGCCTTCCCGAACGGCGGCGGAAAGATGACCGGAAAGATGGAAGGAAACGTAAGGTTATCGGGGGAAATAGAGCACTCGTCCCGGCCGCTAGCGGGAATCCACGGAGGAGGGCACGTAACGGTGCGAAACGGCCAGGTTCCAAGCCTCAAGCTCAATGCGAATTTGATGAAGCTTGCGCACTTCAACGATCTCGGCCCGGCGAAAAATGATCCCTCGTCGTTTAACGTGATCACCACCGATCTGGAGCTGGCGAATCAGCATATTTCAAGCAAGGTGATCGATATTGACGGCTACGGGGTCGATGTGGACGGATCAGGGAGTGTCAGCGTGTCAGGCTCTGACGAGCTGAACTATCGCGGGTTGGCGGAGATTACAACCAAGGAAAGCTTCTTCACCAACACCGTCGCCCGGATGTCCGGCGCCTCACTAAAGGATGGCAAGTTGCAATTTCCCTTTCGGGTCGGCGGAACGATCGACAGCCCGATATTCTCGAAGGGGAAAGGCGATCAGGACGTTGACGCCGTACCAAAGCATCCGTGAGGGAAGATGGCGGCGCGCTATGAATATGAAATGGACCGCCCCCGCAATCCGGCAGGTTGGTGCCTGGCTGTAGTTGCGAGTCGCGACACGATGACGCAGCGAACCTGTCGGCCTAGCAAAACGCCTGTCAGGAGCGATTAGCGTGCGGGCGGAACGGTTGAGTCAGTCGTGGAAATGTGTTCTTTTTCTTGGGCACGCGACTGCCCTTCGATTTTCTCAGGCCGGTATTGCTGCCCGGCGTCACTGTTCGGGCCGCCTCTGCTGGACATAACTATTAGCGTACCTGTCCTAAACGGGACAGACTCGGTTTTCTCACCGCCATATCCTGAGCGTGGAGGGGTCTCCACATCCTAGCCGCTTATCGCGGCTACGACCGTTCCGCGTATGGCTTCCATATCAAGACTAGGTCAGACCGAAATCCAGTCGAATCGGACGAATGTCCGTACGGACGGCACGGCTTCCCACAGACGCCGGCCCCTCCATGTCCTTTTCATTCATCGCGAAGCGGATGCGGTCGACGCCTGCCTGCAAGAGCTCGAGAAAGCGCAATTCATTGTCGGCGCCGACGTTGTCTTGACTTTGGCGCAGTGCACTAAGCAGCTCCGATTGCAGTCTTATGATGTCGTGGTTGCGGAGTATCCCAGCCCAAGTTGGAAAGGCTCGCAAGCCTTGCAGCTCCTTCAGCAGACTCTACAGGACATCCCCCTCGTTTTCGTGACCACCGCCATGGGCAGCAAATCCCTCGCGGAACTGATCTCTTGCGGCGCTTTCGATTACGTCGAACAGGAACACCTCGCGCAGTTGCCCATGGCCATTCGCCGCGCGCTCAACGAGAGAGGTCTGCGCGCCGAGCTGGAAGCAGCCGGAAAGGCCCTGCGACATTCACAATCGTTGTATCGCGCCCTGGCGGACAATCCCACCTACGGGATATGCCGGTGCGATGCGGAAGGAAAGTTTCTGGACGTCAATCAGGCGCTGGTAACGATGCTCGGCTACGCAACCGGGGATGAACTTTTGGTAGCGAATCGTGCGTTTGAGGTCGTCCTCGATCTTGGTCAGCAAGCGCCATTGGCCACCCGATCCCGCGAGGCGATTCGGATCGAACCTGTCGAAATTGAGTGGAACCGCAAAAACCGCACCGTGCTGAAAGCCCGGCTCAGCGGCCGCGGTGTCTATGACGAACATGGGGATTTTGCCGGCTACGAGATCATCGTTGTCGACGTCACCGAACAGCGCGCCCTTGAAGATCATCTGCGCCGCCAGGCATCCAGCGATTCGCTTACTGGATTGGCCAATCATCGCCGTCTTTTCGAGGTGTTGCACGCGGAGATCTGCCGCTCCAAGCGCACCGAGCGGGAGTTCTCTCTTCTTTTGCTGGACCTCGATGCATTGAAGGAGATCAACGACCGATTTGGCCACCTCACCGGAGACCGCGCGCTTTGCAGGTTGGCGCAAGTTCTGACCGACTGCTGCAGGTCCATAGATACCGCCGCCCGGCAAGGCGGCGATGAGTTCGCGCTGGTCCTGCCGGAGACAGGCGCCGCCGCAGCCACCTTGGTAGCGCGACGCATTTGCGGCCTTCTTGCTAAAGATACCGAGGAGCCGGCGCTCTCCGTCAGCGTGGGAGTGGCCAGTTATCCGAAGGATGCCGACACCGTCGGAACCCTGCTGTTCGCGGCAGACCGCGCCCTCTATGCGATGAAGGACAAGCAACCAAGAATCGCACGGGCCGGTCACGCCTGAAGAGGCAGTAGTGACCTGACCGAAACGACGTGGCAACGAGGAGCTTCGATGGCTGACAATCATCCCCCGCTACGGGATGGGAGACAAGAACGCTGGCCGCAGCGCAACTCCGGAAGCGAAATTGAGCATTTGTTGAGAACGGAAGAACAGATTCTCCATTCGATCTCAGGCCGTGCGCCTCTTCCGGAAATCCTGCATAAAATCTGCGACGCGCTCAATTTAGAGATGGGCAACCTGATTTCGTTCTTTTCCCGCCCCAGTGACCATGCCACCGATCTTGGCGCGATTGCCAGCAGCGCAGAACTCTTTGGCTCGTATAAGTTTTGTTCGGCGGATGTTGTCGACGGCAATGGCGAATTGCTTGGGTCTCTGGAGATGTACTGTTCCGTTCCTCGCAGCCCTTTTCTCAGCGACGCTCCGTTGATTGAACGGGCAGCTTGCCTGGCTGCGGTTGCGATCACACGCCACAATCAAGCGGAAGGCGAGATTTAGCTTCCCCTGCGCACGGACCCAGCCGTGAGTCAGTCGTGCAGCACGACGCTCAAGAGAGAAGTGTTGATCTCGATTCCGCCGTTGTACTTAATGAAACCCAGCTTCCTGAATTTGTTCATGAACAAATTGACTCGCGTGCGTGTGGTGCCAATCATCTCCGCCAGCGTCTCTTGCGAAACCTTTGGAAGCACTCTCTGAGGGTGGTCTTGCCTTCCGTACCGGGCCAGCAACAGAAGCGTGCGTGCCAGCCTCTTCTCCGTCGAGTTGAATAGCTGATCCACCAGATCCTCTTCCACGCGGATGTTGCGGGTCAGCACGAAATTGATGAACAAGTCAGAAAGGTCATGGTGTTTATGCAGCACGTTTTGCATTTCCTTCTTGTCAATCACCAGCACCGTGCTGGGTGTAATCGCGGTCGCATTCCCCATGCGCACCGTCTGGCCGGCCAGGCACCCCTCGCCAAAAAACTCGCCGGGCCCCAGGATGGCGATGATTGCCTCTTTGCCGCTGGCGCTAACCGCAGTAATCTTTACGCCGCCTTCTTGAATGTACATGACGCTTTCGGCGGCGGCCCCTTGAGAAAAAACAGTCTCTGCTCTCTTGAACTGTCTCACCTTTCTCGACAGGCCAGCGGAATCTAAAAACGCCTGGGCATCGAATGCGTCCTTCTTCCTGGACAAGGTCTTGAATTTGCTGTTGCTCGGACTCATAGATTGTGTTCACTCCCGCCTGAGAAAATGTGTGTAGCGCCTGTGACTGTTCCTGTGCCCCCAAAGGATTTTCTCGTATCGCCATACCTCGGGTTTCCTGGTCCTGTTCCCTTGCTGTTTCCCGCTGGATTTTCTCTTCAACAATCTTTCTGACAATCTCCAGGGGAACTTGCTCGAAATGTGTTTTCGTGTTGAGCATTGCATCCCTTCGATTCGCCTACACTAGCAGGCCCGAAGTCGTACGGGTCATATCTTTTGTAAATCTAACTGTGGCGTTAGTCGCGGCGATGCTGCTCGTTTACGCGAGTCTGGAGGGGTGCACGCACGGCTCCGAGCCGAATCGCGTTGTGCTTTTACGTCCCGCATTTTTTACTTGCAGGATTCGCTACGACGACATACGATAACGTAACGTTTGTTTAGCGCGCCATCGCGAAGGGGGACTATATGAACGGCGCTCAAAAGAAAATCCTTCCGATGCACTTCAAGACCATGGTGCAAGCGGATGTTCCGCAGGGTCGAGAGGGAAAACACAAACTGATTGTCACAACGATCCTCAGGGATCTCGATCGTCTAAAGCCTGGTTCCGCACTCAAGGTGCCGTTGGCTGAATTGCTGCTGTCAAAGGAGAAAGTTCGCTCCGCATTAAATCGTGCAACTCGTAAGGACGGACGCAAAGTCGCGACGGCCAGCGACGCTACATTCCTGTATGTGTGGAACGTTAGTGAGTAGTTTGACCACCTGACCCTTGCCGGATTCCGCTGCCCTGGACTGTTATCGAGCGACTTCTCGTCACGTCGCCGTGCAAGTCAGCGGTCCTGATTCGCGATAGCACAAGCAAGTCTCCGTCGATTCGCCGCTCAAAAGAAAACCGCAAACTGTATACAACTGGACAGACACAGAACTTCACAACGTCTAGGATTTACTACGCAAGCTTACGCGGCTGATCCGCACTATCCATCCCAGGCCATGCCTTCGCTGACGTAGCGGTTCATCACGTTTTTCCGCCAAAAGATTGCATGAAAGGCCTGGACCTGTGTGGAAGTGTCTCGCAGCAAAGACAGAAAGGTAGAAAAGAATGCCTCTCCTTCAGATTCTACTAACGCTAATCGTGGTGGGCGTCCTCCTGTGGCTGGTGAATCGCTTCATCCCCATGGCAGGCAGCATCAAGTCCATCTTGAACGCAGTCGTGGTTATAGGCGTGGTGCTATGGCTACTCGACGTATTTGGGCTGTTCCACTCCCTCTCGCGTATCCGCGTCGGATAGTAAACGCGGCTGAGAGAACGCAGCAGAAAGTGCTGCGGGCCGTGTACCAGAATTAGGGATCGAACCCGGCACCCGCGAAGTGCGGCGGGCGTACGAACGCAAGCTAATGGAGAAAAAATGTTGAAATCGTTTCGAATCATTGTTTCATCAGCTGTACTTTTGCTTCTCGGAGGGAGTGTTCCAGCCGAGGCACGACAAGATAAACAAGAGGAAAAGGCTAAGCCCGCGCAACACGAGCAACAGGCTAAACCCGAGAGACAGCAATCCCAAGCTCCGCAACAGCAACATCAACAGCAGCAGGCGCAGGCTCCGAAGCAGCAGCAACAACATCAGCAACAGCAGGCTCAGGGGCAGCAACGTCAACAGCAACAGGAGCAGGCTCCGAAACAGCAGCAACAACATCAGCAGCAGCAACAGGCTCAGGGACAACCACAGCGTCAGCAGCAGGACAACTCAGCGAAGCACCAGCAGCAAGCCAGTGGGCAACAGGACCAACAACGCCAGCAGCGTCAACAGCAAGACAACTCAGCAAGACAAAATCAGCAGCAAGCTACGCGGCAACACGACCAGCAGCAACAGCAACAACAACAGCGTCAACAGCAAGACAACTCAGCAAGACAAAATCAACAGCAAGCTACGCGGCAACACGATCAGCAGCAACAACAGCGTCAGCAGCAAGGCAACTCTGCGAGGCAGCAGCAAGCCAGAGGGCAGCAGGATCAGCAACGTCAGCAGCAGGACAACAGATCCGCACAACAGCGGAGCCCGGCTCAGGTACATCAGCAACAGGTCGCCTGGCAAGGTGATCGTGCCCAGAGCTGGCAGTCTCAGCACCGCACCTGGCAGCAACGTGGTGGCTATAACGGTTACCGCGTTCCAGATGACCGGTTCCGTGGCTACTATGGCGAGTCTCACGAGTTCCGCATCTACAGCCTCCCGGTACTGTACGTTGGTGGGCAGCGCCGTTTCCAGTACGGCGGGTATTGGTTCGGTCTAATTGACCCATGGCCAGAATACTGGTCCAGCGATTGGTATGACAGCGATGACGTCTACGTGGACTACTACGGTGATGGATATTATCTGTTCAACCGCAGATATCCCGGAGATCGCATTGCCATCAGCTTCTACGTGAACTAAGCGCTCATTGGAGCGCGGTGATTTGCAGCGCAACCCGGCCCAGCGCGGAAACCTGTCGAGGTAACCGTCGCTGGGTCGGGGCGCCTGAGTCGAGACGGGCAAATTCACAAAGGAGAAAAACAATGCTTGGAACTATCCTGGTGGTCTTTTTGATCCTGGCGCTCCTGGGCGCTTTGCCGCGGTGGTCGCACAGCCGCGACTGGGGCTATATGCCGACCGGAGGCGTGGGTCTAGCTCTGCTTATAGTCGTCATCCTCGTGCTTCTTGGGCGTATCTAGGCTTTTTGCGGAGGGTTCAGCGATGGATGAGTCCAAACGCCGTGTAGTGAAGTTTCTCGAGAAAGAAATTAAGACGTACACAGCTCTATCTCTATTCTTGTCCAAGAACGGCATCAAGGAACACGTGCGCGTGGGACAGAAAGAAGTTTTCACTAGGCCCTCGTTTTACAAAGAGCGAGTGAAGGAAGCGAAGAGACTTGTCCATGAACTCAGAAAACCAAATTAGGACGCTACTTCCCCAACGCACTACTCCGTGCGGCTGGTGCCTGTGGGGCGCTCGCATCGTAGCGATACTTCTGCTCGCGCTACTGTGCAGCAGTGCCTCGTACGCTTATTCCGTTCTCACCCACGAGGAAATCGTAGACTTGCTGTGGACCGATGAGCTCAGCCCGCTTCTTCTCAAACGATTTCCAACGCTCACGGAAGACCAGCTCAAGGAGGCGCACGGCTACGCTTATGGCGGGGCCGTGATCCAGGACCTCGGTTACTATCCGTTTGGCAGCGTGGAATTCAGCAATTTGGTGCACTACGTGCGCAGCGGTGATTTCGTGCGCGAGCTACTGTTGCAGAGTCAGGATGCGAATGAGTATGCCTTTGCGTTGGGCGCGCTCGCGCACTATGCCTCGGATATCGCGGGCCACCCGGCGGTCAACCAGGCTGTTTCCATCCAGTACCCGAAGCTGCGCGCCAAATACGGCAATTCCGTCAAATACGCACAGGACCACACCGCGCACCTGAAGACGGAGTTTGGATTCGACATGGTGCAAGTGGCGAAGAATCGCTATGCGTCGCAGCAGTACCACGACTTCATCGGATTCCAAGTGTCCAAGCCTTTGCTGGAGCGGACCTTTCCTATCGTTTACGGAGTGGAATTGAAAGACGTGCTGACGCATGAGGATCTCGCGATCGGTTCCTATCGCTTTGCTGTCAGCCGCATGATCCCGCAAATGACCCAGATCGCGCTGCGGACCCACAAAAAGGACATGATGAGGGAGACGCCCGATTTTGCGAAAAAGAAGTTCCTATACCGCCTGTCGCGCTCCGACTATGAAAAGCAGTGGGGAAAAGACTACACCAAGCCCGATTTCGGGACTCGCCTGTGGTCCATTCTCTTGCGATACATTCCAAAAATCGGCCCCTTCAAGGCGCTGGCGTTCAACAACCCTACGGCGCAGACGGAGGACCTGTATTTCAAGAGCATCAACACCACTGTCGATCGGTACCGCGCTTTTCTGGAGCAAATTCGCACCGATTCCCTCGAACTTGCCAACGTTGATTTTGACAGCGGCAAGGAAACTAAGGCAGCCGAATACTCGCTGACGGACGATAGCTATGCAAAGTTGTTGGGTCAGTTGGCGGAGCGGAAGTTCGATCTAACGTCACCCGACCTGCGCGAGAATATCCTGAACTTTTATTCTGATCTTTCTCTTCCCCTGGAAACCAAAAAGGACTCTGCTCACTGGAAAAGCGTACTGACGGCACTAGATCAACTGAAATTGGTTAGTCCAGCTCCGATTCTCGCCGCTAGCCCGGCAACTCTGCCTTGATTGAGAGTCAGAACCGGGTCGCAAAATTCGCGATCCCGTCGCGCGAAGATAGAAAGCGCCGTGGCATACCCAAACAAAATGCGAATGTGTGCGTAAGCGGACAGACTTCGCTATCCGTTGCAGCTAAGATGCGCTTGTAGGAAAAAACAAAAAGACTTTCGCACAGGCCCAATCACCTCTCGTCTGATCGTCTCGGCTTCGTCCTACGTAACCGGCCATCGGAAAAACTCGCAACTCTTGGGAGGAAATTCGGATGAAAAATGTAAAAGCAGCATTTTGTTTGCTCGCGATCTCAATGTTCGGCGCTACCGTGCTGTCCAGCGCTCGAGCAGATACATGGGACAAGAAAACCGTTGTCACCTTTAGTCAAGCTGTGGAAGTTCCAGGGAAAGTTCTTCCCGCCGGGACGTACACGTTTAAGCTGTTAGATTCGCCTTCCGACCGTCACATCGTTCAGATCTTTACTGCAGACGGCAGCCATATCATCGCCACCATTCTGGCCATCAATAACTATCGTTTGGAACCGACCGGCGACACCGTCATGAAGTTCAGTGAAAGACCGGGCGATTCTCCGGACGCGCTACGCGCTTGGTTCTATCCCGGCGACAACTTTGGACAGGAATTCGTCTATCCAAAGGTTCGTGCGATTCAATTGGCCCAGACGACGAAAGTAATCGTGCCGGCCGTTGCTATCGACACGTTTGACGATGACACGATCAAGACAGTTCCGATCGTCGCCGTCACGCCCGACGAGAAAGAAGTAGAAGTAGCAACGGTCATACAGACCACCCCGCCCGCTGTGGCCCCAGCTGCGGAAACCGAAGAACTGCCCCAAACAGCAAGCTTAATGCCGTTGCTCGCACTACTTGGTGCAACATTCATTGGCCTTGCTCTCGGTTTGAAGTTTGTCGTAAAGCTCGCTTCATAAATGTAGCAAGAGCTCCTCAGCGTGGCGGACGTGATGTCGCTATCACGTCCCGCTTCGCGAGAAAGTCTTTCGTGACCTTCACCTTAAAATCTTACAAGCATCCTCCAGGAAAGCGCCCCCTTTTCCTCGCTCCCCTCTTGCTTTTCCTGGGCATCGTCAGTTTCTCGCAATATCCCATGACGGTGAGTTCCGCTCTTGTGGATGGCCAGGCGAAAATTGCCGTAACCGCCAATCTCGTCCTGCTGCCCGTGAAGGTGACGAACGCGCGCGGAACATTCGTCTCTGGCCTCAAGTTAGAGGACTTCCGCGTCTACGAGGAAGGGAAGCTCCAAAACCTAACCGTATTCGAGCAAGGTGATAGCCCTGTTACGGTGGGGCTCGTCGTCGACCACAGCAGAAGCATGGGCTCGAAGCTCCCAGGTGTCGTCATTGCGGTATCCACCTTTGCACATTCGAGCAATCCCCAAGACGAAATGTTCGTCGTGGATTTCAATGATGACGTATCGATTGAACTTATGAAGGGAAAGGCATTTTCGAGCGATTCGAAGGACCTTGAAAAAGCCCTCGCGGCCGTCTCCGCGCGAGGACAAACCGCGCTTTATGATGCCGTAAATGAGGGACTCAACCATCTGCAGTATGGCCGTTGGGGAAAGAAGGCTCTGGTTGTCATTAGTGACGGCGGAGATAACGCCAGCCATCTGAAGTATTCGCAGGTGTTGCTAAAGGCTCGCCAATCCCAGGTATTGATCTATTCCATCGCTCTATTGGGCGCGCAGGAGGAAGAAGAGAACCCGAAGGTCCTTCAGCGGCTCTGCAAGGACACCGGTGGGGTGGCGTTTTTCCCTGGACCCAAAGATCGCGTGGCGGACATCTCCAAAGAAATCGCCCGAGACCTTCGCGAGCAGTACACGCTGGGGTATGTACCGCAAAACGCCAGCGGCACCGGTTCGTTTCGGAAAATTGAAGTGAAGGTTACCGCGCCGGAGTACGGCAAATTGCACGTGCGAACCCGGCCGGGCTACTCCCCTACGGCGGACAAGCAGGCCCCGTCGCAACCGAGATCGGAGACGAGATGAGTCTCCTGTCTCGGGAAGCGCGAGGAATGTCGCCAACCCGAACACGCATCCTCGGTAGTGCCTGTTACTTTTTCCTCGTGCTTGGCGTGCTCGCGCTGGGCTATGCCGGCTTCGTCTTCGCTGACTCGCATGTCTATCAGTCCCTCGAAATGAAGAAATTCAAGCAAGCGGGTCGCCTCTCGGAACCACACATCTTGGCGGAAGGCGATGTGATTGGGGAAATTCAAGTGCCCCGCTTGGGGCTCGACGCTATCGTTGTCCAGGGCGACTCGCCCGCTAACTTGCGGCGAGCCGTAGGTCACATTTCACAATCGGCTTTGCCCGGGGAATTGGGGAATGTGGTCTTGGCTGGTCACCGGGACACTTTTTTCCGCTCGCTCCACGATATTCGCGTGGGTGACACGATTGAGTTCAGCACTTCGGAGCATGGCTTCGAGTATCGCGTTGACTCCATTGATGTCGTTGCACCCAATGATATTCAAGTGTTGAAACCATCGACCGGTCGCCATCTGACATTCGTAACGTGCTTCCCGTTTCATTTTGTAGGCCCGGCGCCGAGGCGCTTCATCGTGCGCGCCCGTGAAGTCGACGCCGCGTTGCGGGAGCCGTTTGCGAAGGAGTGAGGGTTTGGCATGGCGCAAGACCTAACGAAATAAAACGCCAAAAGTGTCCTCAAGTGAACAGACGTAGATCAGCCCGGTCGGCTAGCATGAGTTAATCTCGGAAATCGAGAGACGATATGAAACCGATCATGTGGGTTGGAATTCTCTTAGTAATTCTGGGCGCGCTCGGCCTCGCTTACCAGGGCTTCAATTACACGCATCAAGAAAAAATACTTGATGTCGGCCCGATCCATGCCACCGCGGAAGAACGCGACCATGTTTCCATTCCGCCCGCACTCGGTGCACTCGCTTTGGTGGGGGGCATCGTCTTGCTCGCCGTCGGAGCGAAAAAGAGATCGTAATTCTGAACTCCCAAAGTATCCCGCCTGAGAGTCGGGTAACGCATAACCCTCTCGTAACGTGAAGCGCGTTGGTTGAAGGTCCTTCGGCCAACAGTTTTGAAACAAATGTCAGCAAACGAATTTCTTGACCATGGAGGTCAGCAATGAACCGATATTTGGCCGGAGCAGTTTGTCTTACTCTCGTAGCGGGTGCAGTGTATGCCAAGAAACTGAACAAGGAAGAAAGGCGCCTTGAAGAATGTGGAGTTGTTATGCAGGAAGTGCTCAACATCCCAGACAGCATTCCTCATGACCTTCTGGAAAAGGCCGAGTGCGTCATCGTGATCCCTTCCGTCAGAAAGCTGGCGTTTGGAATCGGCGCAGATTACGGACGCGGAGCCATGGTTTGCCGCACAGGCGAGCACTTCCGTGGACGTTGGGGAGCCCCGGCGATGTACGCGTTGGAGGGTGGTAGTATCGGCTTTCAGATCGGCGGAGAAGCTACAGACCTGATCCTACTGGTCATGAACGATAGAGGCATGGAATCCATTCTCAGCAGCAAGGTTAAGTTGGGAGCAGATGCTTCTGTTGCGGGCGGCCCCAAAGGACGTGATGCTTCCGCGGATACCGACGCTTGGATGCGAGCTGAGATCCTCAGCTATTCGCGTTCCCGCGGCGTGTTTGCCGGCATCTCGTTGGAAGGCTCTACTATTCGCCCCGACGATGAAGCCAGCGAACAAGTCTATGGACATGCCATCAAGGCTAAGGAAATCGTGAGAAGTGAAACGATGGGCGTGCCGGAGACCGGACGTCATCTCGTCAACACGTTGCAAAAGAGCGCGCCGCGCAACGAATCAGAACGCGCCTCGACTCGGTAAGTGCTTGCAGCTTTGCCGGGATTCTTCTAGTCCCGGCAAGCTGCCAATCTTCAGAAAGACGGGGCCAAACTGTAAAGGTCGTACCCTTACAGTTTGGCCTTTGCCTTTTCAGATCGTCGCTCGTCAACCATCCGCCTGGACCGAAAGCTAATTGTGAACGCGTGCGGCGAGGATTCTGCGGCAGTACCACCAAGGATCATTTGTGACGCCGGTCGCTGGCGTGTTCCGAATGGCCGTTGGCGTCTAACCAGCTCAGAAGAGAGCGAATGCTGCCATGGGCCAGAGCAATGCTTGAATCCGCAGCGCCGTAATATAGGTTGATCGTATCCGCATCGGGGGCCACGGTGTAGCCGCAAGGAAATACGACGTCTTGAACATCACCGTGACGCTCGTACTCTGCCTCAGGCGCAAACATCCACGAATCCCCACGGATCAGGCATTTGTCCGGCTGGTCAAGATCGAAAAGAGCCAGGCCCAGCCGATAGATCGAACTCGAAGGCGTCCGTCGCACGCCGTGATAGATCATCAGCCAGCCTCTTGAAGTTTCAATCGGCGGTGGCGACATGCCAATCTTGTTTGCGTCCCACCAGGCGCCACGGCGGGCTTCCAGCATGAGCTTGTGACTTCCCCAATGACGCAAATCGGGTGAGTAAGAGATCCAGACGTGAGCTCCTAGAGGTGTCATAGGGCGATGGATCAAGGCCCAGAATCCATTGATCCTGCGGGGCAGCAGAGCAGCGTCTTTGTCGTCTGGCGGCATGACGACACCAATTCTCTCAAAGCTGCGAAAATCCTCTGTCAGGGCCAACGACACTCCGGGTCCACCGCGAGAATAAGAGGTGTAAGCCACGGCAAACTTCTTGAGTTCCGGCATGTAGGTAATGCGTGGATCCTCAATGCCCCATATTTCCTCGGGGTATTCGTCGGGTTTGGGTAGGAGCGTTGGCTCGCGGTCGATCTCCCAACCATCAGCACCGTTTACCGACCGGGCCGCACACAGATGTGAGAGTCCGCGACGATCCTCCACACGGCAAAGCAGGAGTGTGGAGCCGTTTGGCAGTAGCGTTGCGCCAGCGTTGAAAACGCTGTTGATGGAATACGGCCAGTCTTTGCCCGTGAGGATTGGATTGGCAGTGTGCCGGCGAAATAGCGTTTCGTATTGTTTCATCATTGCCTTCATATGTATTTCACCGCGCTCATGAAACCGATTTCTCGAAGTCTTACCAGGACAAAGGTAACGCCTTGCCTGTCAGAGCTTTTTCTCGGTGTCGTCAGCTTCTTCCAACTTACGCATTTCCAGGAGTGCCATGAGAAAGGACAAAGTGGACTCCGCTCCCTGATTTTCATTTGCCCGGTCGGGATGCAAGCCGTCTCGACATCCGCCGGTAGTCGGATCGTAAAGAGCGATCTGAAGATCGTTGTCTCCCAAAAACCAGTTGAACGCGGACCATGCCTCTTTGCGCCAGTGGCCCTTCCCCGTAGCGCGGTAGGCCTGCGCACATGCTGAGACGACAGCGCAGGCTTCGACCGGTTGCTGGTCGAAACGAGCCTTTTCCGTTTTTTTGGAATAGAAGCCTTGCGATCCGATGGGCACAAAATGACCCTTCACTTCGCAGCGCTGAATCGTGACCAGCCAGTCCAGCGCTTCGAGTCCCGCCGAAACCATCTCTTCGTCTGCGGCGCGCATCCCCGCTCGAATGAGAGCTTGCGGCAACCGCGCATTGGAATACGCGAGGACATTTTCAAACCAATTCCAGTCGTCGGAATGGTTGACGCGATAGGAATTTAACAATCGATTTGCCAAAACATCGGACGCACTGAGCGCAGCGCGATCCCCGGGGAACGAGTCGAGATACTCCTGCAGCCCCAGTAAGGCGAAAGCACAGGCGCGGGGGCTCTTAAATTCGATAGCCGCGGGAACCGCCAGTTCAAACATGCGCCCCGCAGCGCCTCTCCATCCCGCGTTACTGGATCTACCTAGAACAGTTCCCAGACCCCACAGAGCTCTCCCGTGACTATCTTCCGAGCCTCCCTGCTCTTGCCATTGGCGTTCGTAACTCAGGCAGTTTCTGAACCGTTTGGTGGTTGGGTCAAATGCAAGCCATAGGAAGGCTAGATACCTGGAGGCTAAATCGGTCACTGTTCGTGCGCCGGCTGCATGCTCTTCCAAGAGGATAGCCACGATTAGTGCGCGGGCGTTGTCATCTGTCGTGTAGCCTTCCGGATAGTTCGGGACCACGAAAACCGCATGCTCGAGAATTCCGGTGTGGTCTGTCATTCGATACAGGTGATCCAACTTTATGGCGGGAAGGCGGTCGAGCACCTTTTCCGTGTTCTGCGCCGAGAACGTGGCGCGCGGATTTCGCAGGCGCTGGTTGTATATGCGCTCAAAGCTCTTCATATACTTCTGTGCGACGCGACTCCATACCATCTCTCTTGCATATAGATAGGCGCGCTTCCGCATGGCGTGTCTTGCCGTGTCGTTGTCCAGAAGTTCGACTGTTTTTTGGGCAATGGCTTCTGGATCATCAAAAGGAACAAGCGCGCCGCGCTCGGAATCCAAGAGCTCGATGGCGTGCAAGTAGGGCGTAGAAATGATTGCTTTGCCGGCGCCCAAAGCATACGCGAGCGTACCGGAGACGACTTGCGCCTTATGCTTGTACGGCGTGATGTAAATATCTGCCGCACCGATCAACTCCACCATCTCTTGGGGGCTCACGAAACGATTGCGAAAGATCACATTGGCTTCAACCCCGAGATCGTTCGCCAGTTTCTGCAACGAAACGCGATATTTGTCGCCCTCACGCCGCAAAACATGCGGATGAGTCGCACCGGCAACCATATAAACAACATTGCTGTGACGCGACAGGATCTTTGGCAGGGCCTGGATGACATTTTCTATGCCCTTGTTTGGCGAGAGCAAGCCAAAGGTGAGCAAGACTTCTTTTCCTTCCGTTCCAAACCCATCTTTGTAGAAGTTCGGATCCGTAAAAGGCAAATCCGGAATGCCATGCGGAATCAGGTCGATCTTGTCGATGGGAACGTGAAACACTTCCTGCAGGATCTCCGCAGAGTGCTGGCTCATGACGATCATACGGTCTGACAGGGCGGCAATCTCTTCCATCACCGCGCGCTGGTCGTGATTTGGATCGCGGAGTACGGTGTGCAACGTAGTTGCGAAAGGCATTCGCAGGCGCCGCAGAAGTTCCAAGATATGCCCGCCCGCGCGTCCTCCAAAGATTCCATATTCGTGTTGCAGGCAAACCAGATCGATATTGCTGAAATTTAGGAACTCGGCGGCCTGCCGGTAGGACGCCACATTGTCTTCGGACAGCTCGAACCGCACTCGGGCGGGATAGGTATAACCCTCGTCGGTATCGTTAACCGGGAGTGTCAGCAGCTCCGTCGCACCGTATTCTGCATGGATGGCATCACACAAATCAGTCGTGAATGTCGCGATGCCGCAACGCCTGGGAAGATAATTCCCCACAATAGCGATTCGATTGGGGAGTGTTGGGCGCGCCGGTCCAGATATCAAGGTGCTTGGCGTCTCATCCAATACGAGAGACTGCACCTCAATCAGCGCTACGGTTTCGGTAAGAGGCATTATTTTCGGCAGCGACACTCGTTTTCCTGTGAATCCATGACTTGCGGAAGAATCATCGCGCGAGACCCAAGGCGATTCGCCTTGGATGTGCTTCGACTATCGGGCTTTTCTCCCGAAGAGGGGTGCGGCCCGGCTAACAGCAAATATTTTCAGCGTTATTCGTGTAAGACAACCGTTAGCAGCGACTTGTTGATCTTGATTTTTCCGTTGTACTCGATGAAGCCCAGTTTTCTGAACTTGTTCATGAAGAAATTCACACGCGAACGCGTGGTGCCGATCATCTTCGCCAGGGTTTCCTGGGAAACCTTCGCCAGAATGCGATCCGGATGTTCTTGCTTTCCATAACGGGCGAGCAGCAGAAGCGTGCGCGCCAGGCGCTTCTCACTGGAGTTGAAGAGCTGGTCGATCAGATCCTCCTCGACCCGGATGTTGTGCGCGAGCATATAGCCGATGAAGTGATCGGATAATTCATGCTCTGCGTGGAGTACGCGCAGCAGTTCGTTTTTGTCGATGACCAGAATAGTGCTCGGTGTTATGGCCGTCGCGGTGCCCATCCGGACGGACTGGCCCGCCATGCATCCTTCGCCAAAAAAATCGCTGGGGCCGAACATCGCTACCACCGCTTCCTTTCCGGACCCATTCACCACGGTGAATTTCACGCCGCCCTTCTGAATGTACATGACGCTGTTCGCAGCCTCACCCTGGGAGTAGATCGATTCGCCTCTTCGAAACTCTGCAACTTTTCTGGCCACTCCTGTGGTATCGAGAAACACTTGCGGGTCGAAACCGTTGACCTTCTTCGATTGTGGGGATTTGTTCATCTTCAATTTCCAACTGGAGACGCCGCTGTTCGAGGTCGCTCCACGTCCGCTGCTCATCGTAACAAGAGCGGTCCGCCGAAAACTGTCTCAAACAGCACACTGCCGGTTAAGTGGGAAGTGTCTCGAAAGAGACAGACTGCAAATAGTCAAATCCGTATATTCCCATTCGTTCCCTTACCTCCCCCGCTTCGCGGGTAGAAGCATGGAACGCCTTGTAACTGGGTGAAGAGGAGAAGCTGATGCGCAAATTCATGGTTAGCAAAATTTGGATCTCGGCGTTCCTGCTGGCCGCTTTTGTGGCCGGATGCGGCGATCCGGACAAGAATCCGGGGAGTGCCGGCAGCCCCCTAACCCCGCCCACAGTGACCTCCGTAACGCCGCCGAACGGCTCTACCCTCGTTTGCCCCAACGTTGCGGTTATCACCGCAACATTCAGCAAAGCGATGAATCCTGCGACGATCAACACCTCAACGTTCACTTTGGCCGACCCAACCGGGGCAAACGTGCCTGGGACCGTTAGCTACGATCCGACGACCAGTATTGCCACCCTTACACCCCCTGCGGCCAGTCTTACAGCGAGCACCAAGTTTACCGCCACGATTACCACCGGGGTGGCTGACACGTTCGGCAATCATCTGGCGGCCAATTTCACCTGGAGCTTCACGACCTCCGCTACGTGTAATCAACTGCCACCGCCCTCAGGGTTGGGAACGGCCTGCGGTTTCGGAATTCTGGCCGCCACCCCTGTTGTTAGCAGTGTCGGCCCGACCACCGTTAATGGAAATATAGGGATATTCCCAGCAGCTTCGATCACTGGATTTCCGCCGGGAACATTTACGGGCACGGAACACTTGGGCGATGCGGTTGCCGGGACGGCCCAGAATGACTTGACCACGGCGTACAACAACGCCTTGAACGCAGGAGGAGGGCCATCGGTAGGGGCCGCCCTCACCGCAGACATAGGAGGGCAGACCAAACCCCCTGGCATTTATATTGCTACGACCTCGTTGGGAATAACCGGGGATCTCACCCTCGACGGTAGCACCAATCCGAATGGTGTCTGGATCTTCAAGGTTGGGTCCGCACTCACGACAGCAGCCGGTGGCGCGGGCCAGCCGCCAGCGAGCCGAGTCCTCCTGATCGGCGGCGCACAGGCTCATAACGTCTTCTGGGTGCTCGGCAGTTCAGGGACCCTTGGAACCAACTCAGTATTTGTCGGAACCATTATGGCTAAGGCATCCATCACGCTTGGCACTGGCGCATCGCTAAATGGTAGAGCGCTGGCGGAGACGGGCTCAATCGCTTTGGACAGCAATCCGGTCACTATACCTCCCTGTCCATGAGGCATTCGGTAGTGGACCAGCTTGAAGCTGGTCCACTACCGGTCAGGCTGGAAAAGCAGGATTTCAGGTGATTAAAGTTCGGAGGAATATTCGCATGTCATCTCAATCAAAGAGCCATCCTGGTCGGGCCTTAGCAATGCTGCCGGCAATGATTGCTGTCTTGTGTATATTTGCCACCCGCGCCGCAGCTCAGGACCAGACTCCGAAGTGGGAGCTTTACGGCGGATACTCCTTCTTTCAACCTGGCGCGGATGTCCACGGCCAACTGCCAGGAGCATTGTTCCCGATAAGC